>ERZ772807.1685-NODE-1685-length-12076-cov-11.061892_pt1 | contig 12076 bp, 9 predicted proteins | sample MGYA00511472_ERZ772807 | MGnify/ENA primary metagenome ERZ772807 (study PRJEB29015, sample SAMEA2737947) | human oral metagenome | biome: human oral; feature: human-associated habitat; material: dental | place: China | collected 2039 ...
CCGCTGCATGACCAAAATGCTTAATCGCCGCCATTTGCGTAAACGTGCCCATCGGACCCAAATACGCAATCGTAAGCGGACGTTCCACCGCCAAGCACTCGCTCATCACCTCGCGGAACAACCGCGCCACCCCCTCATCCGACAGCGGACCTTGGTTCAACGCCTTAATCCGCAGCAACACCTGCGCCTCGCGTTCCGGGCGATACACCGCGCCCGTTCCTTTTAGCTCGCCAATCGCCCGCGCATGAATCGCCCGCTCATTGAGCAAGCCCAAAATCTGCTGGTCAATCGCATCAATCGCATTGCGATGCGGCAACAATTTATCATCAAGCAATTTATCATCCACAGCCATCGTTTCAGCTCCCAAGAAAAAGTGCGCATTTTACCGAAATCACACCCTTTATTCAGAATAACTTTCAGGCTGCCTATCTCCCATATCAGCAACCCAATATAGGCAGCCTGAAAATAAAAAAAGGCAGCTCAAAAAGAGCTGCCCCAAATACCTCAATCAGAGATTTTACGCTTCACAAACAATGCAGACTTTCGTCTGCCCCTGTTATGCTGCCCGAAAGGAGAAAAAAGCAGCACAACAAAGCGATATAGCACACAGCTTTGCCCAAAGCAAAGCCCCGCACCAAAATAGGTTGATATTTCTCGTATATTGCTTTGTAATTCAATGTAAGCCGAATTTTATGCTTGTTTACAAATCTTGACAACCAAAAACACCAATCAGCCATTTAATTTCACAAAATCACAAAATTAAAAACAAAAACACCAATAATTAAAAAAATTTCAAAAACAATTTCTAAACCTTTTATTCCAATCGCTACACCACGCAACATTGCAGCCACAAAAAAATTGCCCCACGTTATAACAACGGGGGCACAAAAGGAACACAAACCACTACCAAATGGACTACACAGCAGCAAAGTTTGCGAACAATTTCTGTTGCCGTGTAGCTGGTGAAACGAATAGTACGCTTTTTCGTTTATTTATGCAAATGATAGTTATTATTATTTTGTAAAATAAATGCAATCTTTTGATTTTAAACAAAACTAATTTTGGAAAATTTTAAAACAAGCAAGAATAAAAAATCTAAAAACAGCGAATTGGGCATTTTCAATACCCAGGCAAAGCCTTGGCGAAACTTCGGCGGCAGCCTGAAAATCATCCCTGCCCATTGTTTTGGCTTCGCTGAAACCCGCGTGGCCCGTTTTAACTTCGTTGAAGCCTTCGGTTTTGGCTTCTCAAAAACTCGCGTTGCTCGTTTTAACTTCGTTGAAGCCTTCGGCTTTCAGGCTGCCTCATTGCCGCTATTTGTAAACCCATTTGTAAAAATGCGATAATGAGCCTTTCTTTTTACGACAACGAAAGCAACCCCATGACGGCTCAAATCATCAACGGCAAAGAAGTTTCCGAACAATGCTTGCAACGCATCAGCGAGCAAGTGCAACAACGCCAAATCGAAGGCAAACGCGCCCCGGGTTTGGCGGTTATTTTGGTGGGTGAAAATCCTGCCAGCGCGGTTTATGTTCGCAATAAGCAACGCGCCTGCGACAAGGTGGGCTTTCAATCGTTTTCGCATATTTTGCCCGAGCACACCAGCGAAGCGGAACTGCTGGCGTTGATTGACACGTTGAACGCGCAAGATGATGTGGACGGGATTTTGGTGCAACTGCCTTTGCCGCCGCATATCAACAGCCAAGAAGTGTTGGAGCGCATTCATCCCGATAAGGATGTGGACGGTTTTCATCCGTATAACGTAGGGCGGCTGTTGCAGCGGATGCCTACGCTGCGCCCGTGCACGCCCAAGGGGGTGATTACGCTGCTCAATGCGTATCAAATTCCGGTGAAAGGCAAAAAGGTTACAATTGTGGGCGCGTCGAATATTGTGGGGCGGCCGATGGCGTTGGAAATTATGCTGGCGGGCGGCACGCCTACGGTTTGCCACCGTTTTACGGAAAATTTGGCGTTGGAAGTGGCAACGGCGGATATTTTGATTGTGGCGGTGGGCAAGCCCAATTTCATCAAAGGCGCGTGGATTAAGCCGAATGCGACGGTGATTGATGTGGGCATCAATCGTTTGGAGGATGGCTCGCTGTGCGGCGATGTGGAATTTGCGGCGGCAAAAGAGCGGGCTTTTGCGATTACGCCTGTGCCCGGGGGCGTGGGTCCGATGACGATTGCGAGTTTGTTGGAGAATACGTTGCAGGCGGCGCAGATACATGAGGCAGCCTGAAAAGCATAGCAGATGGCAAGGCTGAAAATAAAACGGCACAGGATAAATTCTGTGCCGTTTGCTGTTTTCAGGCTGCTTATTTTGCTTTTTTCACAATGGTAATTTTGCCATTGACCATTTTGAGTGCGCCTGTGGCGGCTTGGGCGGGCGCGGCTTCGGTTTGGGCTTGGCGTGGTTTCAGGCTGCCTTTGGCTTGGCGCGATTGGCTTGGTTTGCTGGCTTTTGTCGCTTCAACTTTTTCGCCCGCTTGTTTCTCATCGTTATTTGCTGTTTTCAGGCTGCCTATATTCTCCGCCGATGCCGCTGCTTGCTTTTTGCCTTTGCGTGATTTCTTGGCTGGGCTGGGTTCAACAGCTTTTGTTGCTTGCGGTTGAACGGCTGGTTGGGCTACTTTGGCTTCATCCGTTTTCAGGCTGCCTTTGGCTTTCAGGCTGCCTTTGCGCGATTTGCTTGGCTTCGCTGCGGCAACCTTTTCGCTGGCGGCTGGGCTGTTGGCATCGCTGTTTGCGGTTTTCAGGCTGCCTAAATTGTCTGCGGTGGGTTGCTTTTTGCCTTTGCGCGATTTCTTCCCTGCGCTGGCGGCAACAGGCGCAACAGCCGCTTCTGCCGTTTTCTTGCCGCGCGTGGTTTTCAGGCTGCCTCCATCGTTCACGGCTTGTTTTTTCGCTTTGCGCGATGAGCGCGATTCGCCGCCCGACACCAGCACCAAATCTATCTTGCTGGTGTCCAAATCAGCGCGGGCAACTTTGATGACTACACGGTCGCCCATTTTGAACTGCACGCCGCTGCGCTCGCCTACCATCGACAGCGTTTCGGGGTGGTAGTTGAAATAATCCTCGCCCAAATCGCTCACGTGCACCATGCCTTCAATGTGGATGTCGTCCAGCGTAACAAAAATGCCAAAGTTTGCCATGCCGCTGATTTTGCCTGCGAATACTTCGCCCACTTTGTCGCGCATATAGTAGGTTTTCAGCCAGTTTTCCACATCGCGGCTGGCATCGTCAGCGCGGCGTTCGCAATGCGATGAATGCGCACCGAGTGCTTGCCAGTTGGCTTGGTATTGCTTGCCCGCCAACACGGCTTTGATAGCGCGGTGCACCAGCAAATCGGGATAGCGGCGGATGGGCGAGGTGAAATGGGTGTAATGCTCATACGCCAGCCCAAAATGCCCTGCGTTGTGCGGCTCGTATTGGGCTTGCTGCATGGAGCGCAGCAGCATGGTTTGCAGCAATTCGCGGTCGTCGCGCTCGGCGATTTGCTCGGCAAGCGCGGCGTAATCTTTGGGCGTGGGGTTGTCGCCGCCGCTCAGTTTCAAGCCGAGCAAGCCTAGTTGTTCGCGCAGCGCGACTAGTTTTTCGGGCGTAGGACCAGCATGATTGCGATACAAGGCGGGATGCTTGTTTTTTAACAGAAAATCAGCCGCGCACACGTTTGCCGCCAGCATACATTCTTCAATCAATTTATGCGCGTCGTTGCGCACTACGGGGATGATGCGGTCAATTTTGCCGTTGTCGTTGAACAGCATTTGCGTTTCGCTGGTTTCAAATTCCATTGCGCCGCGGGCGTGGCGTTTTTTCTGCAAGATTTTGAATAATTTGTGTAACGTGGCAAGTTGTTCACTATATTGATTTTGCGTTTTTTGGCTAATCCATTTCCACACTTGGTTGTAAGTGAGCCTGCCGTGCGATTTCATCACGGCGGGGTAGAAGCGATACGATTTGATGTTGCCGGCAAACGTGATGTCCATATCGCACACCATACAAAGCCGCTCCACATCGGGGTTGAGCGAGCAAATGCCGTTGGATAGATTTTCAGGCAGCATCGGTATCACACGGCGCGGAAAATACACGCTGGTGGCGCGCTCTTGCGCGTCTTGGTCTATGGCATCGTCGGGTTTCACATAATGGCTTACATCGGCGATGGCAACGATTAGGCGATAATTGCGCCCATTTTTTTCGGCGTACACCGCATCGTCAAAATCGCGCGACGTTTCGCCGTCTATAGTAACCAGCGGCAAATCGCGCAAATCCACACGGTTTTTGCGGTCGCTCGGGCGCACTTTGGCGGGGATTTTGGCGGCGGCTTTCAGGCAGCCTGCGCTAAATTCGTGCGGCAATTTGTGTTTGCGCAGCGCGATTTCAATTTCCATGCCGCTATCGGCATAATCGCCCAGCACTTCGGTGATGCGGGCAACGGCGGGGCGATGGTTTTCGGGATAGGCGGTGATTTCGGCAACGACCACCTGCCCTTCGCTGGGGGCAAATTGCGCCACGCTGTCGGGTTCTAAAATCACGTTTTGCGTGAGGCGTTTGTCTTCGGGGTCTAGCACGGCGATGCCGCGTTCCAAGTAAAACCGCCCCACGATAGACGTTTGGGCGCGTTCGATGATGTCTAAAATCTGCCCTTCGCGCCGCCCACGGCGGTCTAGCCCCAGCGGACGCACGGTTACAATGTCGCCGTTCATCACGCCGCGCGTTTGCCGTTCATACAACACCAAATCGCCCTCGCCCGTGGGGATAAGCGGCACGGCGAAACCGAAGCCGTCTTTGTGCATTTCTACGCGACATTTCACGATTTCCAGTTTTTCGGCGGCGCAAACCAGATTGCGGCGGTTAATCAGAATTTGCCCGTCGCGTGCCATCGCTTTGAGGCGGCGTTCAAAAAATTCGTATTCGCTATCGATGATGGATAACTGCTTGGCTAGGCTGGGGATTTTTTGCGGCACGCCTGTGGTTTCTAAAAGCTGGATTATCCATTCGCGGCTGGGCAAGGGGTGGGGGTATTTTTGTTGCTCCCGCGCAAGATAGGGGTCTTGGGCGCGCAGGCTGGTTCTTTTGCTTGGGGCTGTTTTGTTCGTTTTGCTTTTGGTTTTTGCCATTTTATTGTAAATCCTTGTTGTGATTGTTTGTTTTTGTAAAATGTGTACTTTAACGGAAAATGGGATGCGGGGGAAGTTTCAGGCTGCCTATGGACGGTGGCTGTGGTTTTTGTGGGATGAGGCAGCCTGAAAATGGAAATGCTTAACGATGTTGCCAGCCTGTGCCGTTTTATACGTCGTTTGGCGACGAGCCGTCGCCACTCCATTGGGTTGCGTTTCAGGCTGCCTTTGCTGTGTTTTTTTGTTTACCGCTCACCCCCCGCGTAAACAGTTTTTCAGGCTGCCTAAACGCATATAGGCAGCCTGAAAATGCTTTACCAGCGGCAATTAAAACGTGGCGCACACAATAATGCCGCCCATGCCTGCTTGCGGCGATAGATGGAAGATTTGCCAGTTTTCGCCGCTATGAAGGTAATACGAAAGCGTGGGAAACTCGGCGGCGATGCGCGGGGGCAGCGAGGCGAGGTCGTATTCGTAAACATCAAACAGGATATTGTGCGGATAAAAGCCGTTAAGCGAAAAATCTACCACGCTGGTGAACTCGCAATCTTCGTGTTCGTCAAAGCTCAAAATCAGTTTGTCTTCGTGCGGGATGTGGCGGATGGCGGTAAGGCGGGCGTTGGCGTAGCGTTGGGTGGCGGTCATGGCGTATAAATGGGCGCGAATAAAAAGGCTGCATTGTAGCTTGAAATTTTTGCGCGTGGCAGGGTTTCGCCCTACAATCGGCGCGTTTTTTGTTTTGAAAATAGGCTGAAATGGCTAAAAAAATACTGGTTTTGTCGCCGTCGTGGATTGGCGATTGCGTGATGACGCAGCCGATGTTGCGCCGCTTGCGCGAATTGCATCCCGATTGCACGATTGATGTGTTTGCGCCCAAGTGGTCGCAGGCGGTGTATCGGCGCATGGACGAAGTGAACGAGATTTTGGACAACCCATTTGGACACGGCGCGTTGCAACTGCGCGAGCGTTGGCGCGTGGGGCGGATGCTGGGCAAGCGCGGCTACGACCAAGTCATCGCCACCGCAGGCAGCCTGAAAATGGGCTGGCTGGCGTTTGCCACGGGCATCAAACAGCGCACGGGCTATGTGGGCGAGCAGCGTTATGGGTTGCTGAACGACATCCGCAAGCTGGACAAGGCGGCGTTGCCGCTGATGGTGGACCGGTACACCGCGCTGGCGCACGAATCGCAGGCGGCGTTTAACGGGCAATCTTCGCAGCCGAGCTTTACCCTTGATACGGCAAGCCAAGCGGCGGCGTTGGCAGCGCATGATTTGGATTTGGATAAGCCTGTGATTGCGTTTTGCCACGGCGCGGAATACGGCGTGGCGAAGCGTTGGCTGCCGCGCCATTTTGCCGCCACGGCGCAGCATTACGCGCAACGCGGTTATCAAATTTGGCTGTTTGGCTCACACAAAGATTTTGCCTTGGGCGAAGAGATTAACCGGCTTTCAGGCTGCCTTTGCACCAATTTATGCGGCAAAACGAGCTTGGACGAGGCGATTGATTTGCTCGCCTGCGCCGATACGGTGTTTTGCAACGACAGCGGCTTGATGCACCTTGCGGCGGCAGTGGGCTGCAAGCTGGTGGCGATTTACGGCTCATCCAGCCCCGAGCACACGCCGCCGTTGAGCGACAAAGCCAAGATTGCCACGCTGAATTTAGCTTGCAGCCCGTGCTTTAAACGCGAATGCCCGCTGGGGCATTTTGATTGCATGACGAAATTAACGCCAGATAAGGTGATTGCGATTGCGGAAGAAGGGTAGGCTAAAAAACGTTTTCAGGCTGCCTTATTTTGTTAGAACTCTATTTGATAGGTAAAAAATGACTGCGATGGATATTGGCTGGGTTACAGCTTATGACTTAGACTGGTTTGGAAAATGCGGGCAGCATATAGCGCATTTCGCAACAGGCGGCACGGATACGATGCCAGATTTTTTCATGAAAAAATAAAGAGTTATTGGAAAAGGTGAGTAATTTTTGCGATAACTTGCCAACGCAGGAGCGGGAAATTGTGATTTGTGATGAAAATCTGCTTCATTTTGAAAATGACAACGAAAGAGAATGGTATCTATCCTCTTTTGTAGAAATGGCAAAGAAAGGGTTTTATAGCCATGATATTGATTTTAAAAGTTTGCAGTACAAATTAATTGCCTATCCGATTATTGATGTAAAACTGCCACAAGCAATTTATGATTTATTGCCACAAGTAGATTTAGAAAAAATGGCGTTTCCTAATTAAAAAGGCAGCCTGAAATAGCAATTTCTGCGTTTCAGGCTGCCTATTTTGGCTTGACACGCCAAGCCCAATCGCCGACAATCCGCCCCACATTTTGAGTTGGGTTTGAGAATCCATGCCAACCTGCCGCAAGGTAAGGTGGATGCGTCAAAGCAGCAAGGCGCGATGTGGTCGGCAACGACAATCTCCACAACCCGCACCACAAAGTGTGGGCTTTTTTATGCCCGTTTGACAACCCATGGGGTGATTTATTCCAACTTGCAGCCCCATTTTTTAATCGCTAAACAAGGAATCTAAAATGAAATTTTCCATTTCAAATCATCAATTTGCCACTGCAACCGTTCCCGCTTCTGGCACGGTGAAAATTTATCTGTACAACAATGGCGAACAAGCGCATGAAGTGCTGTTTTACGATGCCGATTTGGCGCAATGGCGCGTTTGCACCAGCCATCACGCCACTTTAAGCGCGCCCGATAATTGCCCGTATCCGCAGCCTTTGCCTGCGCGTTTGCGCGAATTGGGCGTTGTTCACCAAGCCGAAACCGTGGCAGCGCAGCTTTGCGAACAGACGCGGACATTTGCCCAAAATCGGCGCGATGCGTTTTGCAGATTAAAGGGATAATGCAGCAAAAGGCAGCCTGAAAGTGCTTTTTCAGGCTGCCTATTTGAATTGGGGGCGATTAGCGAACGCCCATTAATTCTAATCTTCGTAGATTCAGTGTGATAGCTGATTTGGCAACACTAACTAGATCTGATGCATCAGGATGCGCCAGTGCTTTTTGATACCATGCTTTGGCTTGCTGGTAATTTTGCGCCACGCCTTTACCGTGATAGTACATACTACCTAGGCTAAATTGGGCATCGAAATTGCCCTGATTAGCGGCTTTTTGATACCACACGAAGGCTTGCTGGTAATTGTTCGCCACACCTTTACCGTGATAGTACATATCGCCCAACTCATATTGTGCCTTGGCATACCCTTGGTTGGCGGCTTTTTGATACCAAGCAAAGGCTTGCTGATATTTTTGTGCCACTACGTCATACATCATGCCTAAATTATATTGCACGTCAGCATAGCCCTTTTCGGCAAGCGGCTCCCATAAGAATAAGGCTCGGTTGTAATTTTTAGCATTATAAGCCGCCAAGCCTTGCTGAAATTGCGCCTCGTCGTCTGCCCAAGCAGGTGCAGCGGTTGCCAACAGCAATGCTGCCAATGCCGCGCTTAACGGTTTGGAAAATGATTTGCGGGGGGGGGGGGAACATCATTTTAATTGCCTCGTTATAAAAATTAGGCGGCATATCGCCACCGTTGGTTAAAAAACGCGCTTGCTATTGAGCATTCGCACGGCAAATTCTAGCAATTTCCTTGCCGTTTTGCACCAAAAAGGCAGCCTGAAAACGGGTTTGCGGGCTTTTCAAAAGCCGAAGCACGCTTTTCAGGCTGCCTTTCTATTCAGAGATTACTGCTGCGCGGGCAACACCAATTCCATCAGCCCTTGTCCCAAGTAGCCGCCTTGTTCAAAGCCGGGTAACACAAAGAAATAACCGCCGCCAAATGGCTTGATGTACTCTTCCAGCGGCTCGCCGTTGAGCAGGTTTTGCACGAAGATAAAGCCGTCCACCAAGTTGGCTTGATACATGGTCAAAATCAAGCCTACGTCTAGCTGTTTGGCGGTGGATAAGCCGAGCGAGTAGTTATACGGGCGGCGGTAAAGTTGGTGTTTTTTCAAAAACTCGGGGTCGTGCGGGTTGGCAAGGCGCATATGGCTGTCTTTGGGAATGCGTTTGCCGTCCGGGTCGCTGGCGTAGTCGGGCGCGTCGTGTTCGTGTTTTTTGCCCAGCGGCGCGGCGGAGTATTTGGCGCGCCCGAAGATGTCTTGCTGTTCTTGCAGGGGGGTTCTGTCCCAAAATTCTACCATTTGGCGGATGATGCGTATGGCTTGGTAGGTGCCGTTTTTTGCCCATGCGGGTTCGTCTTGGCTGTTTTCGGTGATGCCTGTCCACAGCATGGTGTCGGCGACTTTGGGATCGCGGATATTGGGGTTGCCTGTGCCGTCGCGGAAGCCAAATAGGTTGCGGGCGGCGGCATCGGGCGCTTCGGTTTTCGGTGCCCAGCCGTCGATTGACCAGCGGATGGTAGCGACGTGGCTGGTGTTTTTGATGATATCGCGCAGAGCGTTTTGGCAGGTTTCGGGGCTGAATGCGCTGATTTGTAGGCTGATGTCGCCGTCGCACCAGTCGGCAACGAGTTTGTCGTTGGGGAAGTCTTTCATTTCTTGCAGGCGCAGGGGTTTGTGTTTGGCGAGCCCAAAGCGTGCGTCAAACAGGCTGTTGCCTACGCCTACGGTGATGGTGAGCCCATCGGGTGGGATTTGTTTGCCTAAGATGCCGCTGCTGGGGGGCGGGAGTTTGTCGTCTATATCGGCAATTTCGCCGCCTTGGGTGAGAAATTCTATGCGGGCGGTGAGGGTGCGGAAGAAGTTTTCTAGCTCTTTGGGGGTTTTGGCGAGTACGTCAAAGGCGCAGAGTGTGCCGAAGGGTTGTTCTTTGTCGGGGGTGATGATGCCTGCTTGGTGTGCGCCGTGGCAGGGTATGCTGACGTTGGAATGTCCGCTGCCGCCGCAAGCGTCGTTGTTGGCAGGGGTGGGGTTTGATGCGCCGTTGGCTGGGCTGTTGCTTGGGCTGGCGGCGGGCTGTTGTTGGCAGGCGATTAGGCTGCCTGTGGCTAGGGTTGCGCCCACAGCGGCGGCGGTTTTGAATAGGGCGCGTTTGCTGGGGGATTGGAGTTGTTCGCTCATGGTTGGATTTCCTTTATTGCTTTTGGGGTTGGCTTTGGTAGAAGCTTGTTTGGTGGTTTTCAGGCTGCCTTTGATATGTTGCGATGCTGAAAGCGCGGGTGCGAATAACGGGGCAGCCTGAAAATGGTATGCGCGTTTCTACGGCTTGCTTGCAAGCCGTGCGCTGGCAACACAATAAACGTGAAAAGGCAGCCTGAAAAGCGATTGTGGGCTTTTCAGGCTGCCTCTATTGGCTTATTTCAAACCCAAGGTGCCGCGCAGTTGCGACAGGTCTTCTGCCAGTGCGTTGATGGGCACTTGCAGGGCGTTGCGGTCTTCTTTGGTGAGTTTTTCGTAGTCGGCGTAGCTGCCGTCGGCGTTTTTGTATTTGGCTAGGATTTCGTTGACGGTTTTGAAGTTCGCGTCCACTTTATCCAGCAAGGCTTTGTTTTTCTCGGCGATTTGTGGGCGGAACAGCTCTACGATTTTTTGTGAGCCGTCCACGTTGGCTTGGAAGTCGCTCAAATCGGTGTGGCTGTAACGGTCTTCTTCGCCTGTGATTTTGCTGCTGGCGACTTCTTCAATCAATTCAGACGCGCCGCCGACTACTTTGCCTGGGGGGAAGGAAAGCGCGTCAATTTCGGCCTGCAGTTTTTTCACATCTGCCAGCAGTTTATCGGCGGTTGCTTGCATGTCTTTCACATCTTTTTGCACCCACAGCGCGTGTTCAATGCGGTGGAAGCCGGTAAAGGCAGAGTCTTTCGCGCCCATTTTGAAATCGTCTTCACGCGCGTCAATGGCGGGGTCCAGCTCGTTAAACAATTCGGCAATCGGCTCAATACGCTCGTAGTGCACGCGGGTGGAAGCGAACAGCGATTTGGCTTTATCAATATCGCCTGCTTTCACGGCAGCAACAAAGGCTTCAGTTTTGGTTACCAGCTCTTTGGCTTCGCCTTGAACGTATTTTTTGTATTCGCCGAGTGGTTGCGCCAATTTTTCCAGCGCGGCTTCATCGGTGGTGTTTTTAAAGCCGCTGTCGGTAACAATCAATTTGCCGCGTGGGTTGGTGAGCAAGCCGCAAGTCATTTCGTATTCGCCCGGCAGCAGGGTTACGGTCATTTTGTCAGACAGCGACGGCGCAATGTTTTCGCGCTCATCCACCACCATCACGCCTTTTAGGATTTCCCATTCCAGCTTGCGGGTGCTGTCGTTTTTGATTTGGAACACGGTTTGGCCGCTGGGCACGGTGATTTGCATCGGTTCGCAAGCGTGGTCGTTTACGGCAACGGAAATGCTGCCATCGGCATTGCGTGGGGTTTCGCCAGCAGGAGCAGAAGCGGCAGCTTGGGAAGCGGCGCCCGATGCCGCGCTAGGCGCAGGCGCGTCTTTTTTGCCTTCGGGCGGTTGGCAAGCGGTCAAAGCGACCAAGGCAGCCAAAGTTACAACGGATAAATATTTTGCTTTCATAAAACATTCCTTTAAGAAAATAAAACAAAGGTTTCAGGCTGCCTTTTGCTGCCTGAAAAACAAGTACAACACAGTAATCAAATACGCAAAGTACAACACCAAATCGCTCACAACAGGGTGGTCGGTATAGCCGAAAAAGCCGCCCATCAACACACCCATCACGCTGTCGTTGTGCAAAATGTGCGACGAATCAAACACAATAGTCTGACCGATATTCCACACACCCGCTTCATGCAGCGCACGGAATGCGCCCGCCAGCAATCCTGCGGCGACAAAAATCAGCAGCACGCCCGTCCATTGGAAAAACTTGCCCAAGTTGATTTTCACGCCGCCTTTGTAAATCAAATAACCAATCACAGCCGCCGCCACCAAGCCCAACACCGCGCCAAGCGGCATTTCGGCAGTAGGCGCTTGATTAAACACGGCAATCAAGAAAAACACGCTTTCCAAGCCTTCGCGCGCCACGGCTAAAAACGCCA
>ERZ772807.1693-NODE-1693-length-12048-cov-4.598683_pt1 | contig 12048 bp, 11 predicted proteins | sample MGYA00511472_ERZ772807 | MGnify/ENA primary metagenome ERZ772807 (study PRJEB29015, sample SAMEA2737947) | human oral metagenome | biome: human oral; feature: human-associated habitat; material: dental | place: China | collected 2039 ...
ATCGCGCAGGGTATACAGCGAGCACCATGCGACATTTGCTATTGATAATTTTAAGCATGCAAAATTTTGGTTGGGAAATTACGGTGAATTTACCCTAAAAGATCCATATATTCATGAATGTGAATAAAATCTATTATGCTTAAAGCGAAAGGATAAATCCGCTAAAATGCCTATAAATGGAGCAATATGAGAGTATTAAAATTTATTTTTATAATAGCGGCGTCTATTTTGTTTTGTTATGTGGCGGAGGAGCTTATAAATTATTTGATAATTAAGCCGCGCATTCCTATGGAATTTACCGATATAAATTTAACTAAAGCCGGCAATAAAGCGGAATTATATATAAATAACAAAGATGATAAAATTTGTAGATATTTTACTTTGGATTTTGTCTCATACGATTACGATAGAGATATGAAGCTCTTGGATGATGAGTTCGCAAATACGTATATAGGAGGGGAATACGACGTGAACGAAACGCTGCTGCGCGGTACCAAAATACCGCTAAGTCTAAAGATATACAAAATAGATAATGAGCCGAATAAATTTGGACGCGGAAAGGAGTATTTTTATTATAAGTTAAAACCCGTGTTTGCAGAGGTGAGGAATTTACGCCCCGCGTATATGCAAACGAGTATTTATAGGGGCGAGAAACACTATGACGCATATAGTGCGACGATCGCCTGCACGCCCTTACAAAAAGGTATGTATAAGGTAGAACTAGAGAATTTACAAGATTTGCCTATTTTTTCGAATGTAAAAATTTATTTTACTACGAAAGATAGCGGTCTTAAATATTAAGAGGGCTGCAAGAAAAGGTATTTGATAATTGCGATGTAGAAGCTAGTTCGTACAAACCTTTGTTTCTAGGCTTTTTATTTCGCGTTTGTAATAAAAATATTAAGCAGCATTTAATCCGCCGCACAATACAATATATCGTAAATATCATTTGAAATTTAATGAAAATGCAGTTAGATTTTGTGCGCCCATTCGCACTTTGCGGATATCGAGGGTAGCCGTTAAGTCTAATTACCGAACTTGCGATAGCGTGCGCTTTTTGGGCTACCATCTATGTTTATCTAAAGGAACACAATGAAAAATCCGCTTCGTTACGTGGATTATTGTAATGATCTAATCAAATTCGGCTTTGCTAAAAAGCATAATTTTTTAGCTATGATTGCCGTATTTTCTATGGTTCTTATGCCTATATGTTTTTCAGCCGCTTATGCAGTTGCACCCAGTGAGAAGTCCTTACAGAATCCATATATTTTCTCCGGAACAGTAGAGAAATTTTTTAGATTTCATAGTTATAAAAGCGGTAATGGTTGTAAGATATCTGTAGCGGGAAATGGCAAAATCTTTTCTTGGGAATTTATTGATTTTCATATTGATACAAACAAATACGACAATGAAGAAAAATACTTTTGTGATTTTATATTTAGTAGATACATTAATAATAAATGCGTAATCTTAAAAATGATAAATCTTCATATCGTAGAATTTGGAGATTGTGATAATAAAGTAATCATCGAAGTTGATCTTAGGCAAAATTTCTTTGAACAAAAACTCTTTTTATGCAGCGGAATTATTTTGGCGCTAGTTTTATTTTTGATATTTTTTCAACTAAATAAAGCATATAAAAATTCATTAAAAGGGGCATAAATATATGGTATAACGTTTCCGCAATGTCTGATGCGATAAGAAATTCTACTTAAAAATACGCGCGGGAATTCATTCTGCTAACATCAAATAAATTTTTCAATATATCGCAAAATTTCTTGTTACTCATGCTTCGACACTTCAAATTTATTGTTCATATATAAACTTTACTTCGTGATCCATATAGAGCTTACCGCGCAGCTTGCTATCCGTAGCGCTTACTCCTCGTTTCCCTCCGTTCGCACGATCAAGCTTTTTGGAAGGCGAAATTTCTCGATTATCTCGCACTCCTTGGCGCGCATCTGCCCGCTGTCGCTTTCGTGATCGTAACCTAGCACGTGCAGCAAGCCGTGCGTAAAAAGCAGCGCCGTCTCGTCATCCCTGCCGTGCCCCAGCTGTGCGGCTTTCAGCTCTACGAGGTCTAAATTTATCACGACCGAGCCGAGCAGCACGGGGGCGAAATTTCCGCCGTTAAAATTCTCATTCTTTAAATTTTCGTCGTTAGGATTTTTGCTCTCGGAATTTTCGGCGTTTTGATTTTTGCCTGCGGAATTTACAGCGCTTATATTTTCTCTGGCGGCTTTTGTGGTGTCTGTATTTTCACCAGCGGAATTTGCAGCGTTTTGATTTTTAGCGCCGCTGTTTTTATGCGCGGAATTTTCCTCGCTCAAATCCCCGCCGAAGCCCGTAAACGCCGCAGGATCGAGCGGGAAGCTAAGCACGTCGGTCGCCTTGTCGATGCCGCGCGTTTGCGCATTTAGCTGTCGCATCTCCTCGCTGCGCACGAAAATTAGCTCGATGCTCCCGTCGCCCAGCTCCGCCGCGATAGCGTCCAAAATTTCGGGATAGGGCTGCTCGCAAAGTATCATTTTTACCCCTCTTTTATAAAATTTTCGTATAATTTTAGCAAAAAAAGGACGAAAATGAGAGCTTTATGCGTGATCAGCGGCGGCATGGACAGCGCGACATGCGCATACATCGCCAAGCGCGAAGGTTACGAGATCGTGGCGCTGCACTTCGACTACGATCAGCGCACGATGGGCAAGGAGCGCGAGTGCTTCGGTAAAATTTGCGACGATTTGGGGGTCGCAAAAAGGCTGATTTTAGACGCTCGCTTTATCGCACAAATCGGCGGCAGCGCCCTTACGGACGGCACTTTGCCGATCAGAAAGGGCGCGGCGGAGCTTTGCGGTGCGGTAAATACTACCGGCGCTAAGATTGACAGCGCGGTAAATTCCAAGAGCGCGGAGTTTGGGGAGTTAAATTTTATCGAGACAAATTCCGTCGCCGAACTAGACGGGCAAAATTCTATTGCGGTGAATTCTACTAATGCCGAGATTGGCGGGCAAAATTTTACTGCGTCAAATTTTTCGACGAGCCCTGCGGACGCTACGCTTGGTGCAGATTTGGCGCGAGATAGCGGCGGTTGCGTGCAGAGCGGTGAAATTTTAACCCAAGGCGGTGAAGCTTCACTCGGGGACAATGAAATTTCACCGCAAGGCAGTAAAATTCCGACTCAAGGCGGCAAAATTTTAGCTCGCGACGATCAAATTTTACCGCAAGACAGCGAAATTTTACCTCAAAGCGAAGCCGAGCCGCAACAGGGCGATAAAATTCCACCCAAGCACGCAGAGGGTGAAATTTCACCGCAAAGCCAAAACAATCAAATTTCATCGCCAAGCCAAAACAATAAAATTTCGCCGCAAAGCAGCGAGGGCGTGTTTTCGGATCTGCCGAGCACCTACGTGCCGTTTCGCAACGGCGTGTTTTTGAGCATCGCCGCCGCGCTCGCCGAGAAGGAGCGCTGCGACGCGATCTTCATCGGCGTGGTGCAGGAGGACAGCAGCGGCTACCCCGACTGCGGCGCGGAGTTTATCGGCGCGTTTGAGCGAGCGCTCGATCTGGGCACGAGCCGCGACTTTCATCCGCGCATCAAAACCCCGCTCGTGCACCTTAGCAAGGCGCAGATCGTCTCGCTGGCGCTTGAGATCGGCGTGCCGCTAGAGCTTACGTGGAGTTGCTACGAGCGCGAGGACGCTGCGTGCGGGCTTTGCGACAGCTGCCTGCTGCGGCTTAAAGGCTTTGCGGGCGCCGGCGCGAAAGATAAAATCCCCTACGCGATAGAAGCTTAGGCACGCCGTGGCGAAATTTACCGAGCCCGCTCGGCTCGGAGTGTCATCACAGCGCCTGATATGCGCGGGTTTTGAATACGTAGCGCCGCACGCTTTGCGGCGGGATTTAAACGTGCAGCGGCCTGCACTTTAGCGCGCGCCGAGATGCGGCTGTAAATTTAAACTGTGCTTTGAAATTTTAAAAATTTTAACGAGAACGTAGCGCACAGTTCAAGGCAAAATTAATTATAAATTTAATCCCTACGCTATATTTATTAGCGCATAGGCAGATATAAACATATCGTAGTATAATCCGAGAATTAAATTTTAAGGAGGAGAGAATGGCGTTTGAAAATGCAATCATCACCAAAGAGGATGATGAAAAGTACGGGTTGAGTAAAATTTTTTATCAATATAGTCCGTATCATGAAGAACTACCTAGAAATTTTGTTGTTGATAGACAAAAAGATATTTGGTTTCTTTTAATTGAAAGACTACCAAATGAAGGGTATGATTATGGTTATGGGAGCAAAAAGCTATGGAGGCTTTATATTCAAGGAAATAATTTAGATATTCTTTTGGATTACGAATATGATCAAGAAGTGGATGGACGCAAATTTCAAAGGGTGTGGAAAATTATCGAGGTAAATGTTATAAATTCTATTATTCCAGATAATGAAGTTATTAAAATATTGAGAGATGTTTTGATTGATTTTAAATTTAGACCAGGCTGGGAGGATAAGGATGATTTTAGTGTAGCATTAATAGATACGAGAAAGGAAAAATAAAATGGCGTTTGTAGCAGAATATATTTCGAAAGAGGATATTGAGAAATATGGCGTTATTGACATAGTAAATAGCTCCAGAGCAAATTTTGGTGAACTTCCATTGGGCGATCAACGTATAGAGCAGCTTGATTGGGTCATCGATAGGCAGAGGAATATCTGGTTTATCTTTGTGTGTGATCCGCACTTACCAGATCCGCGAGATGGATTTACGGGTGAGGAGATTTATATTTTATGTTATAAGGGCAATATTATTGAGCTTGATATAAGGCGAATTTATGACGAGACTACAAGTAAAATGCTAGTCGATAATCCGTTTTTTATAAAATATAAGCTAGAAAATATAAATTCTAGTATTGACGGAATTTCATTGGACGAGCTTTATAAAATTTTAAAAGAAGCTCTAGCGGAATACGGCAATCGCGGTATTGACGGTAGAGAAAATTTACCAAAAGAACACGAAGTCGTAACTTTTCTGCACGATTAAGAAAGGATAAAAAATGACGCGAGAACAAGCCGATCAAATTTTAGTAGACATTGCAAGCGACAAGGACGTGTAACGTTAGTGGTACCGATGGCGGTGCAAGCACGAAAGGAGTTTAGCAAAACATGGCGCGAGCCTGAAACGCGATGTGTAAATTCAAAGTGAATTTTATCCAAACCCAACCGTGAGCAAGCGCGAGATAAAATTTTACTCAAATGCCCAGCGCGTGAGAAACCGCTAGCGGGCGCAGATTATCTGTAAATTTTAAAATTTTACTCAAACGCCGAGCGTAGATTTAGATGCGGGATGATCTCAAGCTCTGCGGGTGCGACGAACTCCTTTTTACGCAGCTTTTCTATCGCCGCGCGCGCGATCATGGCGGCGTTGTCGGAGCAAAATTTCATCGGCGCAAAAAGCATCTCGCAGCCCGCCCGCTCGCACAAATCCGTCAAAAGTCCGCGCAGATGCAGGTTCGCGCTCGCTCCGCCCACGACGCCGAAGCGCGTAAAGCGGCGCAGCTCAAAGATCCGCTGCAATTTATCCAGTATGTGCGCGCACGCCGCGTCCTCAAAGCAGCGCGCCAGATCGCGCATCGCCCGCTCATCCAGCTCGCCCGCCTCTTTTAGCTTCTCTATCTGCACGCGCACGGCGTTTTTAAGCCCCGAAAAGCTATACTCCAGCCGCCTGTCGCCCTTTAGCGGCACGGGCAGCTCAAACCTCGGCTCGCCGCCTTTTGCGAGCTTCTCGATGAGCGCGCCGCCCGGGTAGCCGAGGCCTAGCATCTTTGCGATCTTATCGAAGCTCTCGCCGAAGCTGTCGTCGCCGGTGGTCGCTAAAATTTCGATACCCCCCGCAGCGTCGATATCCAAAACCATCGTATGCCCGCCGCTAACGAGCAAAACGCCCATCGGAAATCGCGCCTCGCTGCCTAAAAACAGCGAGTAAACGTGGCCTATGAGATGATTTACGCCGATGAGCGGCAAATTTAGCGCGAGCGCGAGCGCTTTTGCCATATTCACGCCGCCGATCAGGCTCACGCTGAGCCCCGGGGTATTGGTCGCTGCGACGGCGCTAAGCTCGCTAAAATAGGGCTTTGCGCGCTGCAAAATCCGCGGCAGCGCCTCCGTATGCAGCCTCGCGGCAAGCTCAGGCACGACGCCGCCGTATTTGGCGTGATCGGCCTCCTGACTTATTTTTTCGTAAAATTTCAGCTCGAAACTGCGCTCATCCATCACCGCGACCGAGCTGTCGTCGCAGCTGCTCTCAATAGCAAGTATCACACAAAATCCTTAAAATTTTTCGCTCATTATACTCAAAAATCAGTGCAGATGAAATTTTAAAATTTAAAACGGCGCGCTTTAAATTTTGTCTTTGTCGCGATATGTTCGCGCTCGCGAGGCTAAATTTTAAAATTCGCCGTTCGGCTCGGTCGCGGTTTGTCTGCCGCGGCGGATAAAATTTTAAATAGATGAAATTTTGGCAGTCGAAATTTAGCGAGCAAATTTAAAAAGGCCTTTGGATTTAAAGCTCCAAAGGCCATTGCGATTAAATTTAGCAGCAAATTTAAAGGCTAAATTTCGGGCTCTTGCTCCTGCTTTTTCTCGCCGCTTGGGATCGCCGTATCGTACCAGTCGAGCTTGCGCGTAAAATACATAACGAGCGAAATCACCGCAAAGATCATCAGGCTTCCCATTAATAGGGCGTAGTCTTCGGAATTTAAGATGACATAGAGGATCGCGTATGAAACGAGCTGAACGCAAGTGATGAAAATGCCCCATCGCGCGCCTTTGAAAATCGCGCTTGCGTAGAAAAATACTATCGCGCTTACCGCGATCGCCGAAGCAGCATAGCTAAGCGCAAAGCCCATGTGTTCGGAGAGTGAAAGTACCAGCAGGTAGAAAACGACGTCCTCAAGCCCGATGAGTAGATATTGGATCGGGTGGATGCGCTCGTGAGTATAAACCTCGCACAAAAAGATTGCCAAAAAGGGCACCGCTAAGAATAACAGAGCGTAATCCGTGCAGCGCTTAATCAGCGAGTAGTTGTTCACGGGCTCGATGAAGCCGATGCTTACGGCGTCATTTCTATCGTCGTTGCTGCGCCAGTTCGTCATAGCGACGCGGTCATCTTGATCTGCAAGCCACGCAGGAGCAATGCCTGCGGCTAAGCCTGTAACTTCCCACGAAGCTTTAAAACCGCTAGCGCTTACCTCGCGCGATTTGGCGATGAAGCCGCCGCCAAAGCTAGGCGATGCCCAAGTAGAGCTAATTTCAAAACGGCTATTTTGCGCGATCGGAGCTAGATGAAGTGCCTCGCCGCCTTGGATTTTAAGCGTGCCGCTGATGCTAAAATCAGACGACAGCGCGGAAGCGGGGAGCTTGTAGATTAGGCTTCGATCGAAAATTTTAGCCTCGGTGTTGCCGTGATATTGCTTAAGCTCCTTGCCGTTTAAGCTTAAAGCGGGAGAAGCGGTGAAGGATTTTTGATTGCCTACGCCGAGCACTAGCACGGCTTCGTCGAAATTTAGCCGCGCAGGATCGACGCCGAGCTCGGTATAGTTTATCGCCTCAAAGTCCGCCTTAAGCGCAAAGTCGCCGTTATATATCGGAACGCGAAAAATCCCGCGCTTTAGATAGGTGGGGTCGATCTCCGCCGCGAGGGAGTAGTTTTTAGGCACGATGATGAAATTTTTCTCTACGCGCCTTTTTACGAGCTCGTTGTTGCTTTTGTCTATCGCTTCGATTATCTCTGCGTAGGGCACTACGATCGCAAGGCCCTGGATTTGCAGCTCACCACCCACCGGCGTGAGGATCGAATCCTGCGCGAGCTGCTTGGTTTCGGAGCGGGAGTAGGTGAGGTTATCAATAAAGCTTAGCGGGATTAGCAGCAGCAAAAGCAGCACTAAAACTATGAACGGTTTCGTCCAAAATGCCCCGCGAATGGCGTTTTTAGTAGAATTTAACAAAGGCTCTCCTTTTAAGTAGAATTTAAAACATAATTTTAACGACGAAGAGTAAACGGACGGCGCTTGAAGCGGGAGGAATCTTATAAATTCTAAATGAACTTTGGATGTGAAGCGTTGCGGATATCGCTTTGAATTTTTGGAATTCCGCTGCACGCTAGAATTCCATTTTGAATGAGAATTTTACGAGAAAATTTCTGTTAGTAGAATTTAAAAGCTTGAAATTCTAAGTCCAAAAATTTCAAATTTCCTAAGCCCTAGGAATTTTGAAATTCCAAGGGCTTTTGAATTTTAAAATTTCGCCGCTTTAGCGTGCAAAATTTCGTGCCGTCATCTCGCGTAAGCTTTAAAATTTATACGCCACGCTTAGCTTGAAATTTCGTCCCGGCTCCCAGTCGATAGCGTTTGAATCACCGGTGAAATCGGCGCTGCGCTGCGAGTGCGACGCGTAGGCTTTATCAAAGAGATTATAAACGCCCGCGTTGATCTCAAGCCCTTTAAATCGCCCGCTATCCGGAGCGTAGGTCACATATAGATCGTGAACCGCGTAGCTAGGCACTTTTGTTTTTTCGTCGCTATTTGCGGAGGCTACGTTTTTGGAGTCGAAAAAGAGCAAGTTATAGCCCAGCAGTAGATCCGCCGCAGAGATTGCGTATTCGGCATTGAAGGTGTATTTATCGCCATAGTCGCGGTAGCCGATGATGTTTGAGCTTAGATAGCCCGAGCCGCTGCGCACGCGGTCTTTATATTCTACGTGCTGGTGGGTGTAACCCGCAGCAAGGCTCAAATCATCTAATATTAATCTTGCGAAAAGCTCGACGCCGTCAATATCCGCACTGCCTGCATTAGCCCTGCATAAGGTGCCCTGCGCGCCTCCCGGGCAGCCGACGATTCCGCCCGCCGCATTGTTATCTACGATGAGATTTTTATACTCCGTCCTGAAGTACTTAGCGGTTAGGCTTACCGAGGAATTCTCTCCTAGCTCGCTTTTGTAGCGACCGCCTATTTCGTAGGCGTTGCCCGTAGTGGCTTTTAAATTTTCGTTAGCCATCCAGCTTAGCGGTCTGCCGCGGCTTGTACCCGCAGCCATCATGCTCTCCATTACGTCAGGTCCTCTAAATACTCGCGCATAGCTCGCAAACGCTCCAAATCCCGCGCCGATCTCGTAATCAAGCGCCAAGGCGGGGCTTACTTCGTTGAATTTATATTTGTAGCTAGAGATATTAGCGCCTCTGCCGTTATAAGTCTTTAGCTCGTGCCTTTCGTAGCGCACGCCGGGAGTTACCGTAAGCCCGCCGTAGCGCATAGCATCCTCGATATAAAAGCTATAATTATCGACCTTCTCGGGGCGTAGATTGCCGGGCTTAACGTAGTTTTCGGAGCGGTAGTAATCAAAGCCGTAGCGCAGCGTATGAGCCAGATCGCCCGTTTCAAATTTACTCTTAGCGCCGATTTTGCCGCCTTTGGTCTCGACGCCCCATTTTACGTTCGTCGAAGTCGATCCGATGCGTTGATGCTTGGTGTAATATCCCGTGATGTCGAGCTCTAGCAGGTCGCTTGGATTATACGTGTATTTGATCGTGTGTGTATCGCGCTCGTATTTGCGGTTATCCAGCTGTCCGTTTAGCCATGAGCCGAATTCCGGTCGCAGCGGATAGAGACCTTTATACTGCATATGCTCGGTAGATAGCGAAATTTTATGAAAATCCAAAAAGCTATAGCCCGCTTTTAATAAATAATTTATATCGTTGCCGTCGCCGCCCGTAGGCTTGCCGTTGCCCGATTCGCCGAAGCCGTATCCGTAGTGCTTAAACGCAGCAAGCATATCTAGGCTATCAAACGCCCTGCCGTAGAGCATCGCGCTTTGCGAATAGCCTTCGTTATTGCTCGTATAGCCCACTTTAAGCTTGGCGCCGATATTTTGACCGTCCTCAAGCAGATCAGAAGCATCCACCGTCCTGAAGGCAACTGAGCCGCCCAAAGCGCCCGAGCCGTTCACGACCGAGCGCGCGCCTACATCGACCTCTACGGCTTTGATAAGATCAGGATCGATTAGTAAATCGGCGTTGTGATGAAAGGTATTGCCGTTTTGCTTCGCGCCGTCAATCGTGATATTTAGACCGCGATCGCTCACGCCGCGCATATAAATTTTTTGATTCATGCCGTTGGTGCCGCCCACATAAACGCCTGGGATGTCGCGAAATACATCTTTGACGAGCGTAGCGTTGCGAGTATTGATTTTGACATCATCCACGGTGCTAGGCGTGCTAGAATCGCTAGTAACTTCGATTACGCCCAGGCTTTGCGTATTTGAATCCTTGCTTTTGGATGCGTCCGTAGCGCTTGATTTCTCGTCTGCTTGTGCGCTTAAGCAAAGAACCGCGCACAAAGACAAAGCCAGATGAAATTTTTTCATACGAAACTCCTAAATGATAATGAGATTAAAAAACGGCAAATAATATAAAATTAATCCTTTATTTTATATTAATTATCAAGACATTTTAAAATCATTAGAATTTTATCTCCGAATGCTTTATTATCATTAAATAAAGCTAAATGATAAAATATAATTTAAATATCGATCATCAAAATTTTAGTAAAAATTAAATCTACTTTTGATAAAATCGCTCATTTTTTTGGCAAGGCACTTTGCTGAATTTATAAAAATTTTTAAAATTTTTAAGGAGAGCTTATGGGCATTATGGAATTTTTGGCGCATTACGTGGATTACATTATCTTTGCGATCCTCGGATTTATGAGCTTTTTAGTCGTGTGGTTTACTATCGAAAGGCTGCTTTTTTATTCGAAGGTTAAGGCGAGCGATTACAAAAGCAAGGCGCTATATGAAGAGGCTCTGACAAAAAATTTAACGACACTTTATATTGTTTATTCAAATGCCCCGTACATCGGTCTTTTAGGTACTGTCATCGGCATTATGATCACATTTTTTGATATGAGTACTGCAAGCGGTATCGATACCAAGGCTATCATGCAAGGTCTCTCGCTTGCCCTTAAAGCTACGGCTACGGGTCTAGTCGTCGCTGTACCTACGCTCATCATCTACAACGGCTTCGTCCGCAAGGTCGATGTGCTTCTAAACCGCTACGATGAGGTTAAATAAATGAGCATTCCTAGACGAGACGGGCTAAATATCGTCCCGTTCATCGACATTATGCTGGTGCTGCTAGCGATCGTGCTTAGTGTCTCGACTTTCATTGCGCAGGGGCATATTAAGGTAAATCTTCCATCTTCTTCAAGCTCGCAAAATCCGCAAGAGGATAAAAAAGTTACCATTAAAGTGGATAGCGAATCTAAAATTTACCTAGACGATGTCGCAATAAGCGAGGATGAGCTTGAGAAAAAAATTGCCGCACTCGATAAAAACGATCTTGTCGTGCTAAAAAACGATAAAGACTCGAAATTTTCCTCTTTCATTTCGATCATGGATGTCCTAAAAAAGGCGGGCCATGAAAAATTTGCGATCGTGACCGAAAAAGAGCAATGAATAAAGATAGCGCAATAGGCTTCATCGTATCTTTGGTGCTGCATTGCATCATCGCTGTGGGTGTTTTTGCTCTTTTATCGTCGGCACCGAAGCCGCCTAGCATGCCCGATATGATAGCCTTTTCCATCGATAGCATAATGGATGATGCCAAGCAGGGCGATATCTCCGATGAGCCCAATATCCCGCCTCCTTCCGATCAGTCTGAACCAGATCCTGAGCCAGAGCCCACTCCGCCGGAGCCCGAACCCGAACCGGAACCAACTCCGCCTGAGCCGGAGCCGATACCTGAGCCCGAGCCGATTCCTGAACCGGAGCCTATACCAGAGCCTGTAGTCGAAAAACCAAAACCGGTCGAAAAGCCTAAGCCAAAGCCGGTAGAAAAACCAAAACCGATCGAAAAACCGAAGCCTAAAAAAGAGCATAAAGTTCAAAGCAGCGATAGGAATTTAACGGCAAAGTTTGACCCGACAAAGCCTATTTCGCTGGGTAGCGGCGGGGGCGGGGGCTCCAGTAGCGCAGGCGGCGGTAGCGACGCCATCACG
>ERZ772807.1694-NODE-1694-length-12046-cov-4.847219_pt1 | contig 12046 bp, 10 predicted proteins | sample MGYA00511472_ERZ772807 | MGnify/ENA primary metagenome ERZ772807 (study PRJEB29015, sample SAMEA2737947) | human oral metagenome | biome: human oral; feature: human-associated habitat; material: dental | place: China | collected 2039 ...
AGTCTTTCACGTCATTTAAAATGGATTTATCTTTAGAGGAAAGGTGTATAGTAGTTTTAGGTTTTTCTTTGTAAATATAATCATAAAGAAGTGAAAAAACTTCTAATGATTTACCTCTAATATAAAGTTTTAGTGCGTTTCCTTTTAAAGTACACTCGTTTATACTGCTACAAATTTTGGTTATTTCAGGAATGGAAACGGGTTTAGGGTTAAGAATCATAGCGGCTCTTTCATAAAAATTATCTTCTAACTTTATAGGTAGAGAAGAAAAGAAATTTTCTCTAAAGGCAAAGCCGATATTAAGAAGTCGTATATTAGGCTCAATTCGTTTATATCCATAAAAAGTACCTAAATTAACATAAGCATTCAGACCGTATTCAAATTCGAATATATGATCTTTTTTTTGATAAACTGAAGCAGCTCCTGCATAATATTGTCCGATTTCAATGATTCTTTCACTAACATATTCTTTTATAATAAAAGGCTGATATAAGGTACAGTCAGAAATGGTTACCATTGCTGACTGTGGATCACCTAAAATAGAAAAACCGCCACTTCCTTTTGTTCGATCCAAAGTGTAGTCATTTCGTCCGTCTTTCGAGATTTTAATAAAACCGAAATTTTCAAAATCTCTCCAATAATCTTCAATCGTTCTCATCTTATTACACCTGCTTTTTTTTAAGTATTTTCTGTTCTTTTCGAAGAAAAGTATATCATAAAAGCCTTGAAAAATCAATAATTAAATCAAAAAACCTTTTTTATTTGAAGAAATGAGTTATTGAAAAAAACTATCAAGTACGATAAAATAAAACGAGTTAGTGCTAACTAATAAGATAGGAGGAGGTGGTTCCTTTGAAGAAAAAAACTAAAGGAATATTTGAGCATATCTTTTATTATTCCGATGATGGAAAGCTATTTTTGGTATTTAGCCTGTGTCTTTCAGTTATAGGGATGATATGCAATGTTATTCCGTATGTGTCGGTATATTTTATAGGTAAAAATTTTTTAATATCAGGAGATAATAACGAAACGATAATATTTTGGATTGCAATTGCCGGTTTTGCCATTTTACTAAACTTGATCTTTACGTTTCTTGGCGGTTTAGGCTGTCATAAAGTTGCTTTTAAAACTCTATATACATATAGAATTAATATTATGAAGCATTTAGGCAAACTGCCGATAGGGTTCTTTTCAAAAAATACAAGTGGAAGTATTCAAAAAGTCATGGATGAAAATATTGAAAAATTAGAAATAATGAAGAAATATTCAGTGGATAGAATAAGTTTAAACCCACAATCATTTAATTTAGAAACTTTAAAAAGAGTAAATAGAAGATTTAATAGAGAAAACTTTGATTTGATTTTTAAAGAGGCTAAGAAATTAGAATTTATTATAAATATGGACTTAATAATAGGCTTGCCAGAGGAAACAACAGAAGAAATTTTAGATACTTTAAGTCAGTTAAAAGATTATGATATAGATAATTTAACTATACATTGTTTAGCATTTAAGAGGGCATCAAAATTATTTAAAGAAAGTCAAGAAAGAAATGTTATTGATAGAGATTTGATTGAAAGACATATACAGAAAATAGTTGAAGAAAAGTCTATGAAGCCTTATTATATGTATAGACAGAAAAATATTATTGAATGGGGAGAAAATATAGGCTATTCAAAAGAAGGAAAAGAAAGTATTTTTAATATTGAAATGATAGAGGAAAATCAAAATACTATGGCTCTAGGTGGAGGGGGAATTAGTAAGATAGTTATAGAAGAAAGAAATGGTATAGACTATATAGAAAGATATGTAAATCCTAAAGATCCGGCATTGTATATAAGAGAATTAGATAAAAGATGTAAAGAAAAAATAGAAATGTTTAAGAAGGAGAAGATATGAAAAAGATAATGTTACTGTTAGGAATATTTAGTCTGTTTTCTTTAAATATGTACTCAGCACCAGATTTAAGCAACAATGATTATAAAATAATTATGAGTTCTCAAAATATGAAAGATGAAAAAGAAGAATTAATGGATATTAATAAAGTTAGTGAACAAGAAATGTTAGCTAGAAAAGTATCTAAAAGTTATGTAAGTAAAATTATAGAGTACAGAGAAATAACTGGTGGTTTTGATAAACTAGAAGATATGAAAAGAATAAAAGGTATAGGAGATGCAACTTATCAAAAATTATCTAAGGTTTTTAAGGTAGGTTCAGAACCAAATAAAAAGATGTTAAATATTAATTCAGCTAATGAGATAACTTTAAAATATTATGGCTTTTCTAAAAAAGAGATTAAAAAAATTCAAAAATATTTAGATAAAAATGATAGAATAACTGATAATATTGAATTTCAAAAGATAGTAAATAAGAAGACTTATGAAAGATTAAAAGATTTAATTAATTATGATGGAGGAAAAAGATAATGGGAAGACTAATAAGAGGAATAAGTAAGAATGCTAGATTTTTCGTGGCAGATACAACAGATGTAGTTCAAGAAGCCTTAGATATACATAAATATGATGAGTATTCTATGAAAATATTTGGAAAATTTTGTACTTTGGCAAGCTTGATGGGAGCAACATTAAAAGGAGAAGATAAATTAACTATTAGAACAGATACTGATGGTTATATAAAAAATATAGTTGTAACCTCAGATGCCAATGAAAATATAAAGGGTTATCTTGTAAACACAACAGATGAAAATTTTGATGGACTAGGAAAAGGTACAATGAGGATAATTAAGGATATGGGTTTAAAAGAGCCTTATGTAGCAATCAGTGATATAGATTATTCAAATTTACCTAATGATATAAGTGCATTTTTCTATAATTCAGAGCAAATTCCAACAGTGATTTCACTTGCTGTTGAAAGTACAAATGATGGAAAAATATTATGTGCAGGGGCTTTTATGGTGCAGTTGCTTCCTAATGCAGACGAAGATTTTATAACTAAATTAGAAAGAAAAGTAGAAGCTATAAGACCTATGAATGAACTTATGAAAGGTGGAATGTCACTTGAACAAATAATAAATCTTCTATATGATGATATGGACACAGAAGATGATAGTTTAGTTGAAGAATATAAAATCTTGGAAGAAAAAGAAATAAAATATAGTTGTGATTGTAGTGCTGAAAGATTTCAAAAAGGTATTATGACACTTGGAAAAGAAGAATTAAAACATATCTTTGAAGAAGAAAAAGAAATTGAAGCAGAATGTCAATTCTGTGGTAAAAAATATAAATTTACTGAAAAAGATTTTGATGATGTATTGAAGAAATAAATATTAAAATCCCCTAAGGGTGAGGGGGATTTTTTATTTTCTATTATATCTCCACCATAACAGCAGCAAGAACAATATTATTAATAATGCCGTTCCTCCATCAAAGTTAATAGCTTTAATATAGATAGTCATAAAAACCACCCTCCTATTTGAATATTTTTCTGTCTTGTCTAAGGACAGAATAAAAGCGTCCATTAGATGAACGCCTTTATCCTAGACTTATGACTACCTATATAATATTCAAATAGTTTTCCCCTTAGGGTTGTTACTACATTTAATATAGCATAATAAGTTTTAGATGTCAATTAAGAACAAAAAAATAAACTGCTATTGCAAGAATTATAATTATAATTAAAAAATAAATATCAGATTTTTTTATATCTTTTTTTACAAAAAATGCAGTTGCTAATGTTCCACCAATAGCACCAGGAATAGCCTCATAAATTGAAGGTGCTGTTTCACTAAATCTAAATTTAAAAAGAAAAGTATTTATAACAAATGCAACAATCATAAAAGCTATAAAAAATAAAACAGAATTCAAAATTTTTTTACAAACATTAATATTCATAATAACATACCTCCATATTATTAATTCTATTTACAAAGATTATAACAAAATAATAAAGACTACTCAATATTTTTTATGGTATAATGTAATGTAAAATATAAAGATTAGAATAGAGGAAAAAATGAAAGTATTAGTAGTAGGAGATATAGTAGGAAGACCTGGAAGAAATAATTTACAGGTGTTTTTAGAAAAATATAAAGATAATTATGATTTTATTATAGTAAATGGAGAAAATTCAGCAGCTGGTTTTGGAATTACAATAAAGATAGCAGATGAATTTTTATCTTGGGGAGTAGATGTAATAAGTGGGGGAAATCATAGCTGGGATAAAAAAGAAATCTATGAATATATGGATAATTCAGATAGAATTTTAAGACCTGCTAATTATCCAGAAGGAGTTTGTGGAAAAGGTTATACAATTTTAGAAGATAAAAAAGGAAATAAAATTGCTTTAATATCTCTGCAAGGTAGAGTTTTTATGAATGCTGTTGACTGTCCTTTTAGAACTGCAAGAAAATTAATAGATGAAATTTCAAAGATAACTAAAAATATAATAGTAGATTTTCATGCAGAAGCAACTTCTGAAAAAATTGCATTAGGGAAATATTTAGATGGAGATATTTCACTTTTCTATGGAACTCACACTCATGTACAAACAGCAGATGAAAGAATATTAAATAATGGAACAGGATATATTTCAGATATAGGAATGACAGGATCACAAAATGGAGTTATAGGAACAAATTTAGAAACTATAATAAATAAATTTTTAACTTCATTACCACAAAAGTTTGAGGTTGCAGAAGGGGATGAACAATTATGTGGGATAGAAGTAGAAATTGATGAAAAAACTGGAAAATGTCAAAAAATAGAAAGAATAAAATGGAGTGAAAATGAAGGTTTTAGAAGCTAAAATTATCTATGAAAGTGATGATTTAGAAAAATATAAGAAAATAATTTCAGATATATTCTATAATTTTGGGGTTACAGGCTTAAAAATAGAAGAGCCTATTTTAAATAAGGACCCTTTAAATTTCTATAAAGATGAGAAACAATTTTTAATTTCTGAAAATTCAGTATCGGCTTATTTTCCATTGAATATTTACTCAGAAAAAAGAAAAAAAGTTTTAGAAGAAACTTTTACTGAAAAGTTTTTAGAAGATGAAAATATAGTATATAACTTAGATTTTTATGAATATGATGAAGAAGATTATCAAAATAGTTGGAAAAAATACTTATTTGTTGAAAAAGTCAGTGAAAAATTTGTTGTGAAACCTACTTGGAGAGAATATGAAAAGCAAGATAATGAACTTGTTATAGAGCTTGATCCAGGTAGAGCCTTTGGAACAGGGTCACACCCTACAACTTCACTACTATTAAAATTAATGGAAAAACAAGATTTTTCTAATAAATCTGTTATAGATATAGGTACAGGTTCTGGAATACTTATGATAGCGGGGAAACTTTTAGGAGTTGATGAAGTCTATGGAACAGATATAGATGAATTTTCTATGGAAGTTGCTAAGGAAAATCTAATTTTAAATAACATTTCTTTAAATGATGTAAAACTTTTAAAAGGAAACTTACTTGAAGTTATTGAAAATAAGAAGTTTGATATAGTTGTATGTAATATTTTGGCAGATGTTTTAGTAAAATTACTTGATGAAATTAAATATATTTTAAAGGAAAATTCAATGGTCCTATTTTCTGGAATAATTGAAGATAAATTAAATGAAGTAATAAGTAAGGCAGAAGATGTAGGACTAGAAGTAGTTGAAATCAAGGCTGATAAAGAATGGAGAGCAGTGTACTTTAAAAGAAAATAAATTTTTTAAAATATTTCTAAAATAAAGATTAGGAGAGAAATTATGAATAATGAAAAAACGAAACTTTCTTTTGATTTAAAAAAAATAAAAGAAAATGAAAATATAGAATTTAAAAGAGCAGATAATAATCTTCCTAATTCTTTGTGGGAAACCTATTCAGCATTTTGTAATACTTCAGGTGGAATTATTATTTTAGGAATTGAAGAAGAGAAAAATGGAGATAATATCATAATTGGTATTAATGATATTGATAAAATGGAAAAAGATATTTGGAATACAGCTAATAACTTGGCAAAAGTAAGTTATAATGTTATTGGAAATGGGGATATTTATAAAGTTAAAATAGATGATAAAAATATTATGATATTAGATATAAAAGAAGCACCTCATAATAAGAAACCTGTATATCTAAATAGAAAAATTGAAAATACCTATATTCGTAGAGGAGAAGCTGATAAAAAAGCTGATAATGATGAAATAGGAACTTTGATGGCAATGGCAACACCAAAACCACTGTTACTTGATAATTTTTCCATGAAAGATTTAGATAGTGAAACAGTTAGTAAATTTAGAAAGATTATAGAAGAAAGGTATCCTGAGAAGAATTATAAAAACTTAAATGATGAAGATTTTTTAAAAGAAATAGGAGCAATAAGACTTGATAGAAAAAATAATATATATAAAATTACAGATGGATGCTTATTACTTTTAGGAAAATATATATCTATAACAGATTACTTTTCAAAGTTTCATTTGGACTTTTTCTATCGTGATAAGGATAATGAGAGATGGAAAGATAGGGTTTCTTCTGATTTACCAAATTCATATGGTGAAATGAATATCTTTAATTTTTATAACATTGTATTTGAAAAGATAAAAATATTTTTAAAAGAGCCGTTTGCTTTAAATGAAGAAAAAGTAAGAGTGTTTAATACAAGCCTTTTGATAGAAGCTATAAGAGAAGCATTGGTAAACACACTTATTCATGCAGATTATTTGCAAAATTTTCCAAAAGTAAAAATAGAAATGTTTGAAGGGTGGATAAATTTTGAAAATTCTGGAAAAATGCTGATTACTAAAGACGAATATGTTCAAGGTGGAAATTCAGTAATTAGAAATGAAATATTGGTGCAATTGGTAAGATTAATTGGAATAGCTGAAAGACAAGGCTTTGGCGGAGTAAAAATATGTAAAACTTCTGAAAGTTTGTTTAAACAACAGCCAGAAATTATAACAGATTTAAGAGAAACTAAATTGAAATTATGGACTGTTGATGCATTACATTTTAGAGAAGATTTATCTGTACTAGATAAAAAAATATATCATATACTTTTGAAAAATAATCAGCCTTTAACAAGAAAAGAAATTATATCTATTAGTGAAAATACGGAACATTTTGTAAAAAAATCTTTAATAAATCTTCTTGAAAAGGGATTAATAACAACAATTGGAAATGGGCGTTCAACAAAATATGAAATTAGTTTTGGAACACAGGGATATTTAACCAAAATACAAATGAAATTACAAACATTAGCAAAATTAAATAATTTACTTTCAGAAGATTAATTTTATTTTTTCAAGATAAAAAAATTCTTTTTCAAGATTTTTTTAAGATAAGTAAAGAATTTTTCTAGAATAAGTTAAAATTTTTTCAGGATTTTTTCAAGATAAAAAAAACCCTTTTCAGGATTTTTAATAAATTAGGAGATGAAAAATGGATAATACAATAGTTGCAATAGATGGTCCAGCAGGAAGTGGAAAAAGTACAATAGCAAAACTTATTGCTAAAAAATTTAATTTTACATATATAGATACTGGTGCAATGTATAGAATGATAACTCTTTATCTTTTAGAAAATAATATAGATTTTGATGATTTAAAAGAGGTAGAAAAAGCATTGAAAAATATAAATTTGGATATGCAAGGAGATAAATTTTATCTAAATGATATTGATGTTAGCACAAAGATAAGAGAAAAAAGAATAAATGAAAATGTATCAAAAGTTGCAAGTATCAAAATAGTTAGAGATAATTTAGTAAATTTACAAAGAAAAATTAGTAATAATAAAAATGTTATTTTAGATGGTAGAGATATTGGAACTGTTGTATTTCCTAATGCAAAAGTAAAAATATTTTTAGTTGCAACTGCTGAAGAAAGAGCGAGAAGAAGATATAATGAATTTCTTGAAAAGAAAATTGAGATAACTTATGATGAGGTTTTAAAATCTTTAAAAGAAAGAGATTATATAGATAGTACAAGAAAAGAAAGTCCATTAAAAAAAGCTGATGATGCTATTGAGTTGGATACTACAAATTTAACAATAGAAGATGTAATAAACTTTATATCAAAAGAAATTGAAAAAGTTAAATAAAAAAAATACAAAATAATGAGGGAAATTTATGTATAATTTATTAAGAAAAATAGCTTTAACTTTATATAGACCTTTTATGAAAGAGAAGATGAAAACTTTTATTGATAAAAGGTTAAGTCAAGATTTTTCAGATTTAAAAGATGAAGAATATATATGGATACATTGTTCATCAGTTGGGGAAGTTAACCTATCAGAAGACTTAGTTAAAAAATTCTATTCAATTTCAAGAAAAAATATATTGATTTCAGTTTTTACAGATACAGGTTATGAAAATGCTGTGAAAAAATATTCTAATAAGAAAAAGATAAAAGTTATATATTTTCCAGTAGATGATAAAAAGAAAATAGATGAAATTTTAAATAAAATAAAATTAAAACTTTTAGTTCTTGTAGAAACAGAGCTTTGGCCTAATCTTATAAATGAAGTTAATGAGAAAAATTCAAGAATTATAGTTGTAAATGGTAGAATATCAGATAGAAGCTATCCACGATATAAGAAACTTAAATTTTTATTAAAATCTATGTTGCAAAAAATAGCTTTTTTCTATATGCAATCAGAAATAGATAAAGAAAGAATTGTAAGTTTAGGAGCAATCAAAGAAAAAGTTGAAAATGTAGGAAATTTAAAATTTAGTATATCTCTTGAAAAATATTCTGATATTGAAAAAGAAGAATTAAATATAGGAGATAGAAAAGTTTTTGTTGCAGGTAGTACAAGAACAGGTGAAGATGAGATAATTTTAGATGTTTTTAAAAGATTGAAAAACTATGTTTTAATAATAGTTCCAAGACATTTGGATAGATTACCTAAAATAGAAAACTTAATAAAAGAAAATAATCTAACTTATGTAAAATATAGTGATTTGGAAAATAATACTTCAACAGGAAAAGAAAATATAATCTTAGTAGATAAAATGGGAGTTCTTAGAAAACTATACTCTATTTCTGATATTGCCTTTGTTGGAGGAACTTTGGTAAATATTGGAGGACATAACTTACTTGAACCATTGTTTTATAGAAAGGCAGTTATCTTTGGAAAATATACTCAAAATGTTGTGGACATTGCAAAAGAAATTTTAAGAAGAAAAATAGGTTTTCAAGTTGAAAATGTTGAAGAATTTGTAAAAGCAATAGAAACTATTGAAAATGAAAAAAATTCAGATGAAGAAATTAATTCTTTCTTTGAAGAAAATAAACTGATAGCATTAAATATTGTTAAAAAGGAAAATTTAATTATGAATAACATAAAAGAAGAAGCAAAAGATTTGTGGAAGCATTTTTTCCATTCAGAGAAATCAAATTATAATATATATATGTATAAATTACTTGATTATCCTGAGTATATAATGTATGATAATGATATAATAAAAGAAAAGAAGTCAAAATGGAATGAATATTTTGGAAATTCTAAACCAATAGCAGTAGAAATAGGAACTGGAAGTGGAAATTTTATGTATCAACTTGCAGAAAGAAATCCTAATAAAAACTTTATTGGCTTGGAATTGAGATTTAAAAGATTGGTATTAGCTGGTGAAAAGTGTAAAAAAAGAAATATAAAAAATGTAGTTTTCCTTAGAAAAAGAGGGGAAGAATTGGAAGATTTCTTAGCTGATAATGAAATATCTGAAATATATATAAATTTCCCAGATCCTTGGGAAGGAACAGAAAAGAATAGAATCATCCAAGAAAGATTATTTAAAACTTTGGATAAGATTATGAAAAAAGATGGTATGTTATACTTTAAAACTGACCATGATGTATACTATAACGATGTTTTAGAGTTGGTAAAAACTTTGGATAATTATAAAGTAATTTATCATACTTCTGATTTACATAATTCAGAAAAAGTGGAAAATAATATAAAAACAGAGTTTGAGCAATTATTTTTACATAAACATAATAAAAATATAAATTATATTGAAATTAAGAAAATAGTTTAATTTTCTTTAATGATTACTTGCCAGCCTATAATGTTTCTAGAGCTCCACAAAGGCTCTTTCAACATTATAGGACGTCGGCAGTAATCTTATTATAAATTTTAATAATATTTATCTAAAAATAACAGGGAATATAGGAGGAGAAAATGGCTGGTTATGTTGTAGTAGGTACTCAATGGGGAGATGAAGGAAAAGGAAAAATAATAGATGTTTTATCAGAAAAAGCTGATTATGTAGTAAGATTTCAAGGTGGGAATAATGCAGGTCACACAGTTGTAGTAAATGGAGAAAAATTTGTTCTACAACTTTTGCCCTCTGGTGTTCTTCAAGCTGGTACTTGTGTAATTGGACCAGGTGTTGTAGTTGACCCAAAAGTTTTCTTAGATGAAATAGATAGAATAGAAAAAAGAGGTGCTAAAACAGACCATGTAATTATAAGTGATAGAGCACATGTAGTTATGCCTTATCATATTGAAATGGATAAAATAAAAGAAAGTGTTGAAGATAGAATAAAAATTGGAACAACTAAAAAAGGAATTGGACCTTGTTATGCTGATAAAATTTCAAGAGATGGTATAAGAATGTCTGATTTACTTGATTTAAAACAATTTGAAGAAAAATTAAGAGCTAATTTAAAAGAAAAAAATGAAATATTTACAAAAATTTATGGTTTAGAACCACTTGATTTTGATAAGATTTTTGAAGAATACAAAGGATATGCTGAAAAAATAAAACATAGAATAGTTGATACTATCCCAATAGTAAATAAGGCATTAGATGAAAATAAACTTGTACTTTTTGAAGGAGCACAAGCTATGATGCTTGATATCAACTATGGAACTTATCCTTATGTTACTTCATCATCTCCTACACTTGGGGGAGTTACAACAGGAGCAGGAATTTCTCCTAGAAAGATTGATAAAGGAATAGGAGTAATGAAAGCCTATACAACAAGAGTTGGAGAAGGTCCATTTGTAACTGAAATTAAAGGTGAATTTGGAGATAAAATCAGAGGAATTGGTGGAGAATATGGAGCTGTTACTGGTAGACCAAGAAGGTGTGGTTGGCTTGATTTAGTTGTAGGAAGATATGCAGCTGAAATAAATGGTTTAACCGATATAGTTATGACTAAAATAGATGTTTTAAGTGGACTAGGAAAATTAAAAATCTGTACTGCCTATGAAATAGATGGAAAAATCCATGAATATGTCCCTGCTGATACAAAATCATTAGAGAGAGCTATACCTATATATGAAGAGCTAGATGGTTGGGATGAAGATATAACTCAAATTAAAAAATATGAAGATTTACCAGTAAATTGTAGAAAATATTTGGAAAGAGTGCAAGAGATTTTAGGATGCCCTATATCTGTTGTATCTGTTGGACCAGATAGAAGTCAAAATATACATATAAGAGAAATATAGAAAATAATCTCTATATAAAAAATAGTTCATTGTTATTAGGATAGCTTAGGGAGAATATAAAGAACTAATGCTATATTTATTTAGTGGGCTGTTTTTTTATAAAAAGAATATACTGAGATGAAAAAATTATTTCTATTAGATGCTTATGCCTTGATATTCAGGGGCTATTATGCTTTTATCAAGAACCCACGAATCAACTCCAAGGGGATGAATACCTCGGCCATAGTGGGGTTTATGAACTCACTATTGGAGGTTATTCGCAAGGAGCAACCTCACCTCTTGGCGGTATGCTTTGATAAGGGAGGGAGTCAGCAGCGCACAGCTATTTATCCCGAATACAAGGCCAACCGTGATGAGACGCCTGAGGCGATTCGCTTGGCCATTCCCTATATACATCAGATTCTGGAAGCTATGCGGATTCCTATCATAGAAAAAGAAGGTTATGAGGCCGATGATATTATAGGGACACTCTCCAAACAGGCTGAAAAACAGGGCTATACCGTGTATATGGTAACTCCAGATAAGGACTATAGCCAGCTGGTCTCTCCTCATATTTTTATGTACAAGCCTGCCCGTGGAGGCAATGAGGTAGAGATATGGGGCGTGGAAGAGGTCAAGGAGAATTTTCAGGTAGAATACCC
>ERZ772807.1695-NODE-1695-length-12043-cov-12.075993_pt1 | contig 12043 bp, 23 predicted proteins | sample MGYA00511472_ERZ772807 | MGnify/ENA primary metagenome ERZ772807 (study PRJEB29015, sample SAMEA2737947) | human oral metagenome | biome: human oral; feature: human-associated habitat; material: dental | place: China | collected 2039 ...
TGACGCGTCATATTAAACGTGGTGGTCGTATTTGGATTCGCGTGTTTCCTGATAAGCCAATTACTGAAAAACCAATTCAAGTTCGTATGGGTGGTGGTAAAGGCAATGTAGAGTATTATATTGCTGAAATTCAGCCTGGTAAGGTGCTGTATGAAATGGATGGTGTAAATGAAGCTTTGGCTCGTGAAGCATTTGCTTTGGCTGCAGCTAAACTGCCAATTCCAACCACATTTGTAACAAGACAGGTGGGTAAGTAATAATGAAAACCAATGAGTTGAAAGAGAAATCAGTAGAGCAACTAAAAGAAATTTTAGTCGATTTACTGAAGCAGCAATTCAGTTTGCGCATGCAGCATGCTACTGGTCAATTGGGGCAAACTAGCGAAATAAAACGAGTGCGCCATGCTATTGCTCGTGTAAAAACTATTATCTCTGAAAAAGGTGTCCAATAATGAGTACTGAAAAAACTGTTCGTACTTTGCAGGGCAAAGTAGTAAGCGATAAGATGGATAAAACTGTAACAGTGTTAATTGAACGAAAAGTAAAGCATCCGTTATATGGCAAAATTATCCGTCGTTCTACTAAAATTCATGCTCACGATGAGCAAAACCAATATGGAATTGGTGATGTTGTAGTGATTCAGGAATCGCATCCTTTGTCTAAAACTAAATCTTGGGTAGTTAAGGAATTAGTAGAAAAAGCACGTACTGTCTAATGGGAGTTGAAAGGATTTAATGAGTGAAATTTACTAGGTGATAGCAAAAGTAAATTTCACTTTCTTTCTTACCTGCATTAAGCTGTAAAAGCAAAGAATATTGGAATATTTTTGCTATTTTGTGGCAGTGCTTGCAAACATAAAAAAACATGGTATAATACCCAACTTCTTTTGACCCTTTCGGGGTGCTCCTCTTTGAGGGCCAAAACTGGTTTATTCTTTTAGATCTTGGTGATTATTCTGGATCGTTTTGCGGGATGTTGCAATAAACTAAGTTGGATTTTTAAAGGTTATTTAAACATGATTCAAATGCAAACTATTTTGGATGTTGCTGATAATTCTGGTGCGCGTCGAGTAATGTGCATCAAGGTGATTGGTGGGTCCAAGCGTCGCTATGCAAATGTTGGTGATGTTGTTAAGGTGGCGGTGAGAGACGCTAGCCCACGGGGGCGTGTGAAAAAAGGTGATGTTTATAATGCTGTTGTGGTTCGTACTGCAAAAGGCATTCGTCGTCCTGATGGCGCACTAATTAAGTTTGATAATAATGCGGCGGTGTTGTTGAATAATAAACTTGAGCCTATGGGCACTCGGATATTTGGACCGGTAACGCGTGAGTTGCGCACGGAGCGTTTTATGAAGATTGTTTCATTGGCTCCCGAGGTGTTGTGAGCTTTAGGAGTTTGTAATGAATAAGATTATTAAAGGCGATCAGGTTGTTGTTGTTGCTGGTAAAGATAGTGGCAAGCAAGGTAGGGTGATTCGCGTATTGGGCAATAAAGTTGTTGTGGAAAATATTAATATTGTTAAGCGGCATCAAAAGCCTAATCCTATGCGCAATATTGAGGGCGGCATTATTATTAAAGAGATGCCAATTGCGATTTCAAATATCGCCATTTTAAATCCTAATACAAAAAAAGCTGATCGTGTTGGGATTAAAATGGTTTTTGTTGATAGTAAAGTGAAGCGCGTTCGCGTATTTAAGTCAGATGGCATGGAAATTCCTGCTGTTAATCGTGGAGCATAATCAAAATGGCACGTTTACAAGACTTTTATAAAAATATGGTTGTACCAGAATTGGTGAAACAGTTTGGTTATAAAACAATCATGGAAGTTCCACGTATTGAGAAAATCACTTTGAATATGGGGGTTGGTGAAGCAGTTGCTGATAAGAAAATTATGGAGTATGCAGTTGGTGATTTGCAAAAAATATCAGGTCAGAAGCCAGTAGTAACTGTTGCACGTAAATCTATTGCGGGCTTTAAGATTCGAGATAATTATCCAATAGGTTGCAAAGTTACTTTACGCCGAGAGAGAATGTTTGAATTCTTGGATCGTCTGGTAACTATTGCTTTGCCTCGCGTACGTGATTTTCGTGGTGTGAGTAGTAAGTCGTTCGATGGAAGTGGTAACTATAATATGGGTGTTCGTGAGCAAATTATTTTTCCAGAAATCGAATATGATAAAATTGACACGTTGCGTGGGTTGAATATAACTATTACAACCACAGCAAAAACTGATGAAGAGGCCAAGGCCTTGCTGTCATTGTTTAAATTTCCATTTAAAGGTTAATTATGGCTAAGAAAGCACTTATTAATCGCGAAGTGAAACGTGTTGCGTTAGCTAAAAAATACGCTGCAAAGCGAGCAGCTATTTTTTCAGTCATCCATAATATGGACGCAACAGATGAAGAGCGATTCGAGGCTCGTTTAAAATTTCAATCAATTCCCCGTAATGCTGCTCCAGTTCGGCAACGCAGACGTTGTGCTATTACTGGTCGTCCACGTGGTGTATTTCGAAAATTTGGTTTAGGTCGTATTAAGGTTCGTGAAATTGCTATGCGTGGAGCAATTCCTGGTGTTATTAAGGCTTCTTGGTGATAGGAGTATAAAAAATGAGTATGCATGATCCTATTTCCGATATGTTAACCCGTATTCGTAACGCACAGCGTTCAAGCAAGGTTTTTGTAACCATGCCTTCTTCAAAACTAAAATGTGCTATTGCGAATGTATTGAAAGAAGAGGGGTATATTGAGGATTTTTCTGTATCTTTGGGTGATAAACCTGAATTATCTATTGTTTTGAAATATTATTCAGGTAGCCCTGTGATTGAACAAATTAAGCGTATTTCACGTCCAGGTCTTCGTGTTTATAAAGGAGTAAATGATATTCCTTTTGTTATGAATGGATTGGGGATCGCTATTATTAGTACTTCACAAGGTATCATGACTGATCGCAAGGCGCGTAATTTAGGTGTTGGTGGCGAACTGTTGTGTATTATTGCTTAAAGTAGGAGGAGATTACTGAAATGTCTCGTGTAGCAAAAAATCCAGTAGTGATTCCTGCTGGGGTTGAAGTGAATTTTGGAGCGCATGCGCTAATCGTCAAGGGTAAGAATGGAATTCTGTCTCTTGCTTTAGTTGACGATGTAAAAATTGAATTGAATGATGGGCAGTTAACTTTTTTACCTAGTAATAGCAGTAAACAAGCAAATGCAATGTCTGGTACTGTGCGCGCTTTAGTTGCTAATAGTGTAAAAGGAGTATCGGAGGGATTTGAAAAGAGACTGCAATTGATTGGCGTAGGTTATCGTGCTCAGGCACAAGGTAAGGTGCTAAATTTGTCTTTGGGTTTTTCTCATCCTGTTATATATGAAATGCCAGAAGGCGTTGCAGTATCAACTCCCTCTCAAACTGAAATTGTATTGACCGGTGCAAGTAAGCAAATTATAGGGCAGGTGGCAGCAGAGATACGTGCCTATCGTCCGCCTGAGCCGTATAAAGGTAAGGGTGTGCGTTATGTTGGCGAAAATGTGGTTATAAAAGAAGCCAAGAAAAAATAATTGAGGTTACTATTTATGAATAAGAAAGTTGCAAGATTGCGTCGTGCACGTAAAACACGTGCAAAAATTTCGGATTTAAAAATGATGCGGTTGTGCGTATTTCGTACCAATAACCATATTTATGCGCAAATTATTAATTCGAGCGGTACTTACGTTTTAGCATCAGCATCAACTGTGGATAAAGAAATTCGGCATCAGATAAAATCTGGAAGTAGTATTGAATCAGCTGCAGTTGTGGGTAAGTGTATTGCGGAAAGAGCTAAATTAGTGGGTGTTGAAGAGGTTGCTTTTGATCGTTCGGGTTTTCAATATCATGGTCGAGTAAAAGCATTAGCGGAATCTGCTCGTAATAATGGATTGAAATTCTAAGAGTTTTAGGAATTAAAATAATGGCAAAACATGAAACTGAAGAACGTAATGATGGCTTAATTGAAAAAATGGTTGCTGTAAATCGGGTGACAAAAGTTGTTAAAGGCGGTCGTATCATGGCATTTTCTGCGTTGACTGTGGTTGGGAATGGTAATGGGCAAGTTGGCATGGGAAAAGGTAAATCTCGTGAAGTGCCAGTTGCTGTTCAAAAAGCAATGGATCAGGCACGACGTAATATGATTAAAATTCCATTAAAAAATGGAACAATATATCATGAAGTGCTTGGTAAGCATGGTGCAACAAGAGTCTTTATCCAACCAGCAAAAGAGGGTAATGGAATTAAAGCTGGTGGTCCAATGAGGTTAGTGTTTGAGGCAGTTGGAATTCATAATATTTCTGCCAAAGTACATGGCTCAACAAACCCATATAATATTGTTCGTGCCACTTTAAATGGATTAGCGCAACTATATACTCCATCTGATATTGCTGCTAAACGTGGTCTGGCAGTAGAAGAAATTTTAGGAGCTAAGTAATGGTAGAGCAAAAGACTATTAGGGTTACTTTGGTAAAGAGTTTAATTGGAACTATTAATGCACATAAAGCGTGTGTACGTGGTTTGGGTTTGCGCCGACTGAGACATACAGTAACCGTTTTAGATACTCCCGAAAATAGGGGTATGATTAATAAAGTTAGCTATCTATTAGATGTGGAGTTGTAATATGTTTTTGAATACAATTCAAAATTCTTCAGGTGCCTATAATGGACGGCGAGTAGGTCGCGGGATTGGTAGTGGTTTGGGTAAGACTTGTGGTCGGGGGCATAAGGGGCAAAAAAGTCGAGCAGGTGGATATCATAAGATTGGTTTTGAAGGCGGGCAAATGCCATTGCAACGACGCTTACCTAAAAGAGGATTTAATTCATTAACCGCCAAATCTAGTACTCAAATTACATTAAGTGAATTGAATTCTATAGGCGTTGATACCGTCGATCTAGTGGTTTTGAAAAAAAATGGTCTGGTTTCGGAGAGTGTTAAATCGGTTAAGGTAATTTCTTCTGGGTATATAAAAAAATCAATTGTTTTAAAAGGCATCCAAGTAACGCGAGGTGCGAAAAAAGAAATTGAAGCAGTTGGCGGAAAGATTGAATAGGGTCTTATAAAAGTGGCATCAGAACTATTTCTTTCTAAACAATCAAAATTATGGTCTAATCAAGAATTTAGAAATAGAGTAATATTCTTATTGGGAGCATTGATTGTATTTCGTATTGGTTCTCATATACCTGTACCTGGTGTTGATGCTGATGCTTTATCACGAGTATACCATCAAGGTGCAAATGGCAATATATTAAATATGTTTAATATATTTTCTGGTGGAGCGTTAGAACGATTCAGCATTTTTGCTATCGGTATTATGCCTTATATATCTTCATCAATTATTATGCAATTGGCGAGCGAAATAATTCCTACTCTTAAGAGTATGAAGAAAGAAGGGAATGTTGGGCGTAAACTTATTACTAAATATACACGGATAGGTACAGTTTTTTTGGCTGCAATACAGAGTGTCGGTGTGGCTACGTTTGTATTGAGTCAAAAAATAGTTGTAATAAGTTCGTTTGAATTTTATGTTTCTTCAGTGACTTGCTTAGTTGGTGGGACATTATTTTTAATGTGGTTGGGTGAGCAAATTACGGAGAGGGGGATTGGGAATGGTATTTCGCTGCTTATAACTGCTGGTATTATTTCTGGCGTGCCCTCTGCGATAGTTTTATTATATAATTTAGCTCAGGATCGATCGTTATTAGCTATATCACTTTTATTTTTGGTTTTATTGCTAGTTTTAGGAATTGTTTTTATTGAGAGTGCTCTGAGAAAAGTTCCAATTCAGTATGCTAAGCAACAAAATGCAAACAATTTTTTTTTGAATGGTAGTGCAGCTCATCTCCCATTTAAATTAAATATGGCAGGTGTAATACCACCTATTTTTGCATCTAGTGTTATTATGCTTCCTTCCATGTTGTTAAATTGGGTGGGTTCTGAAAATACAAGATTAAGTGGCATTTTATCTGTATTACAGCATGGGCACATGGCATATATGGCAATATTTGCTGCTACCATCATATTTTTTTGTTATTTTTATACGGCACTTGCATTTAGCCCTAGAGAAATAGCAGAAAATTTGAAAAAAAGTGGTGCTTTTGTTCCAGGCGTGAGGCCAGGAGATCAAACGGCAAAATACTTAGAAAATGTTGTTTTACGTTTGACTTTTTTTGGTGCCTTATATATTACTTTTGTTTGTCTTTTGCCTGAAGTTTTAACTTCTTTTATTGGAGTGCCATTTTATTTAGGGGGCACTTCGCTATTAATATTAATAGTTGTTGTGATGGATTTTAATACCCAAGTAACATCTTATCGCGTTACTCAGCGGTATGAAGGTTTGGTTCCAAGTAAGAGCGGATTGAAATAATATGGCAAAAGAAGATGTAATACAAATGCAAGGGGAAGTTGTTGAAACTTTGCCTAATGCAACTTTTAAAGTGAAGCTAGAAAGTGGTCATGAAGTAATTGGTCATATATCTGGAAAAATGAGGATGCATTATATTCGAATATTACCAGGCGATAAGGTTACTGTTGAAATGACTCCATATGATTTAACACGAGCTAGAATCGTTTTTAGATCTAGATAAATATTTGAATAAGGATAGAGTTATGCGTGTGCAACCATCTGTAAAACCAATTTGTCGAAATTGTAAGGTTATACGACGTAATCGTGTGGTTCGTGTAATTTGCACGGATCCTAGACATAAACAGCGTCAAGGTTAGTCTTGTAGTAGTATGCTAATTTTCTTAATAAGGAATAAATATGGCTCGTATAGCAGGGGTTAATATCCCAAATAATGCTCATATTATAATTGGTCTTCAGGCTATTTATGGTATTGGCTCAACTCGTGCCAAGATGATTTGCGAGGCTGCTGGAGTTTTAGGTAGTCAAAAAGTCAAAGATTTGGACGAAAAACAATTAGAAGCACTTCGTGAAGAGGTTGCTAAATATGAGGTTGAAGGCGATTTACGTCGTGAAGTAACAATGAATATTAAACGGCTTATTGATATGGGCTGTTATCGAGGCTTTCGTCATCGTCGTGGACTTCCTTGTCGTGGTCAGCGTACACGTACAAATGCTCGTACACGTAAAGGACCTCGTAAAGCAATCGCAGGTAAAAAATAAGGAAAATAAATAATGGCTAAAGCAAACACAGCTTCGCGTGTACGAAAAAAAGTACGTAAAACCGTAAGTGAAGGTATTGTTCATGTTCATGCATCATTTAACAATACAATTATTACAATTACAGATCGCCAAGGGAATGCATTATCTTGGGCTACTTCTGGCGGCGCAGGTTTTAAAGGCTCACGTAAAAGTACACCATTTGCTGCTCAGGTGGCAGCAGAATCTGCTGGTAAAGTTGCCCAAGAGTATGGTGTAAAAAATTTAGAAGTTCGCATAAAAGGTCCAGGTCCTGGTCGAGAATCTTCTGTACGTGCGCTTAATGCTCTTGGTTTTAAAATTACTAGTATTACAGATGTTACTCCGTTACCTCATAACGGGTGTCGTCCATCGAAAAAACGTCGTATTTAATGGAGTAATTTAAGCATGGCACGTTATATTGGTCCCAAATGTAAATTATCGCGTCGCGAAGGTACTGATTTATATTTAAAAAGCGCACGTCGCTCTTTGGATTCTAAGTGTAAAATAGAATCTGCACCTGGTCAGCATGGTGCAAAAAAACCTCGCCTTTCAGGCTATGGTCTTCAATTACGTGAAAAACAAAAAATTCGTCGTATCTATGGTGTATTAGAACGTCAATTTAGACGTTATTTTGTAGAAGCAGATAGACGCAAAGGTTCGACTGGTGAGCTGTTGTTGCAATTATTAGAGTCTCGATTGGACAATGTTGTTTATCGCATGGGATTTGCTTCCACACGTGCAGAGGCTCGTCAGCTTGTTTCCCATAAAGCGTTGATGGTAAATGGGCAAGTTGTTAATATCCCTTCTTTCCAAGTAAAAGTGGGTGATATTGTTTCTGTTCGCGAGAAAGCAAAAAAACAAGTTCGTATTCAAGAAGCAATGGGCTTGGCTACTCAAATTGGTTTGCCAAGTTGGGTTTCTGTTGATGCAACAAAATTAGAGGGTACTTTCAAAAATGTACCTGACCGTGCTGAATTGTACAGTGATATTAATGAACAGCTGGTGGTAGAGTTCTACTCTAAATAAGGCTGGCACAGTAAGGGGTAGTTAAATGCAAAATAGCACTTCCGAATTTTTGAAACCTCGCCAAATTGATGTTGATGCTTTTTCGCCAACACATGCAAAAGTTTCTATGCAGCCATTTGAGCGCGGTTTCGGACATACTTTGGGTAATGCTTTGCGCCGTATCTTACTGTCATCAATGAATGGTTTTGCGCCAACTGAAGTAACAATTGCAGGTGTTTTACATGAGTACTCCACCTTGGATGGTGTTCAAGAAGATATTGTTGATATTTTGTTGAATATTAAAGGTGTTGTGTTTAAGCTTCATGGTGGTAGCACAGAGGCTGTTATTACATTGAAAAAAGAAGGTTTAGGTGTAGTAACAGCCGCTGATTTTGAATTGCCTCACGATGTTGAGATTATCAATCCAGAACAAGTTATTTGTCATTTGGCCGCAAATGGTAATATTGATATGGAGGTTAAGGTAGAGCAAGGTCGTGGGTATCAATCAGTTGCTGGTAGAAAAGCTACCAAAGAACAAACCAAAATTGGTGCTATTCAATTAGATTCAAGTTTTTCACCGATTAGCCGTGTTAGCTTTGAAGTTGAAGCAGCTCGTGTTGAACAAAGAACAGACTTAGATAGTTTAATTTTAGATATTGAAACAAATGGCTCAATTGAACCTGAGGAGGCGGTTCGTGCTGCTGCTCGTATTTTAATTGACCAAATGTCAATATTTGCTGATTTGGAAGGCACACCAATCGAGGTTGAAGAAGAAAAAGCGCCTCCAATTGACCCTGTTCTATTGCGTCCTGTGGATGATTTGGAATTAACCGTTCGTTCAGCAAACTGTTTGAAGGCAGAAGATATTTATTACATTGGTGATTTGATTCAACGCACTGAAACTGAGTTGTTAAAAACACCTAATTTGGGTCGTAAATCCTTGAATGAGATTAAGGAAGTTTTGGCATCTAAAGGCTTGACTTTGGGTTCTAAACTGGAATCTTGGCCTCCCGCTGGATTAGAAAAACCCTAGGCTTTAAAGTTTAAAGGATAATGATATGCGCCATCGTAATGGTAATCGCAAATTAAATCGTACTAGTAGCCACCGTGCAGCCATGCTGCGTAATATGGCAAACTCTCTATTAACGCATGAAACCATTGTAACTACTTTGCCCAAAGCGAAAGAGTTGCGCCGAGTGGTTGAACCTTTGATTACCTTGGGTAAAAAACCATCGTTGGCTAATCGTCGTTTGGCATTTGACCGCACGCGCGACCGTGATGTTGTAGTTAAACTGTTTGGCGACTTGGGTACACGCTTTGCTTCTCGCAATGGTGGTTATATTCGCATTTTGAAATATGGCTTCCGCAACGGCGACAATGCGCCTTTGGCATTGGTTGAGCTAGTGGATAAAGCTGCCGAGTAAGATAAAAGTAAGTTATTACTTGATTAAAGCCGAGCTGGTTTCAGTTCGGCTTTTTCTCAAATAAAGGCAATTTTGGTTAGGAGTAGGTATGGTTAATTTGTATCAGATATTAGGTTTACCCTATTCGGCAACAAGTGATGAGATTCAGGCTGCCCTTGAACGGAAGCAAGCAGCTCTTAATGCTAAAACAGTGAAAGCTGTTACCGAATGGTTGTTGGTGGATAGTGTGCGTACACGCTATGATGCAAAATTGCGCCAAGAGCAGCCTGAATTTTTCCAGTCTGTAATGGTTGAAAGAGAAACGCCATCAACCCTAAGCCTGCAAAAAAATGAAACGTCCGAAGCGCAACCAACTCTTCAAGTGGCAGAAGAAGAGTATTACGTTCCCCAGCTTTGGAATCCTACCGCTGCGGCAATTTGGGCATTCTTTTTATCACCCATATTAGGGGCTTGGCTGCATGCCATTAACTGGCGAGAATTGGGGGAAAAAAAATTAGCTGAACAGAATATGTATTTTGTCTGGGGAACAGTTGCATCGGGCTTTGTGCTCATGCTCATAGAGGCGGTTGCTAATATTGAGTTTCCCGCTGTTGCGAGTGGTACTGCTATTTGGGCAGCATGGTTTGTTACCTTAGGCAAAAAGCAAATTGATTTTGTGCGTAACGAAGTAAATGATGATTATGACAAGAAAAAATGGGGCAAACCAATCGGGCTAACCATTTTGGGTTTGTGTGCCTATGTTGCTGCACTTATCGCTTTTGCTTTTTTACTGGTTATTGCAGGCATAATGCAACTTCCCTAGCAAAAAACGGTGTGATGATTCACACCATTTTGCGTTTTCAGGCTGCCTCAAATCAATCATGCACGCGCAGCAATTCCACTTCAAACACCAAGGTTGCGTGTGGCGGAATCACACCGCCCGCGCCGTGTGCGCCATAACCCATTTCGGGCGGAATGGTCAGCTTGCGTTTACCACCCTCTTTCATGCCATCAAAGCCCTCATCCCAGCCCTTAATCACTTGCCCTACACCCAGCGTAATTGTTAAAGGCTGGCGGCGGTCTAAGCTGGAATCAAATTTCGTGCCGTCGGTGAGCCAGCCCGTGTAATGCACCGTAATCTCTTTGCCTTTCTGCGCCAATTTGCCCTCGCCCACTTGCAAATCTTCAATAATCAAACTCATGTTTCGCCTTTCTGATTGCGTTGAAAAGGCGCAAGCGTATCACAAAACTGCTTTTCAGGCTGCCTGCATTTGTTTACAATCAAAAAACGATTATTTCACAACGAGATAACGTTTTCAGGCTGCCTATCCACTCCCCCGGGCAGCCTGAAAACCCAAAAGGAAAGCATTATGATGAATTGGCAACAACTCATGTCGTCCACCCGTTTTCAGATAGACGAACACGGCATCATCTCTGCCGCGCCGCCCAAAGCGCACACGCCCTACCGCACGCCCTTTCACACCGACTACGACCGCGTGGTCTTTTCCAACGCCTTTCGCCGATTGGGGCGCAAAACCCAAGTGCACCCGCTCGCCAAAAATGACCACACTCACAACCGCCTCACCCACAGCGTTGAAGTTGCCAGCGTGGGGCGCAGCTTGGGCAATCTGGTGGGTGAACTGTTGCGCGCCGAACACCAACTGCCGCCCAATCTTTCGCCCAACGACCTCGCCACTACCGTGCAAACCGCCTGCCTTGCCCACGACATCGGCAATCCCCCATTTGGGCACACGGGCGAAGATGCCCTGCGCGATTGGTTTAGGCAGCCTGAAAACGCCCTTTACACCGCCGCGCTTACCCACGCGCAACGCTGCGACATCCAAACCTACGAAGGCAACGCCCACAGCCTGCGCCAAACCGCCAGCATTGAAATGTATCGCAATCGCGGTGGTATGCGTCTGACTGCCGCCAGCTACGGCGCGCTGCTCAAATACCCGTGGACAAGCAGCAGCCCGCAAGGGGCGCGCAAATTCAATATTTGCCAAACCGAGTTGCCGCTGATTAGCCACATCGCCCGCGAGCTGGGGCTGCCTGAAATCGCCGCCAACCATTGGGCGCGCCATCCCTTGTCTTACCTGATGGAAGCCGCCGACGACATCTGCTACGCACTGATGGATTTGGAAGATGCCGTGAGCCTAGATTTGCTGCATCATCAAGAAACCGCCGACATTCTCGCCCCGCTCGTCGCCCCCGAAGCCACGCAACACGCCACCAGCCCGCGCGAACGCACCGCCATGATGCGCGGCATCGCCATCGGCGCAGCGATTGACGGCATCGCGCAAACATTTATCGCCCATCACGCCGCCTTGCTCCACGGCGACTTTCAAGGCAAAGACTTGATTGAACAAAGCCCCGCTGCCGTGCACGAAGCATTGCAAAACGCCAAAATACTCGCCCGCGAGCGCATTTTCCGCCACCGCGTGAAAGTGGAACTGGCGGCGTTTTCCTGCATCG
>ERZ772807.1701-NODE-1701-length-12030-cov-3.166013_pt1 | contig 12030 bp, 10 predicted proteins | sample MGYA00511472_ERZ772807 | MGnify/ENA primary metagenome ERZ772807 (study PRJEB29015, sample SAMEA2737947) | human oral metagenome | biome: human oral; feature: human-associated habitat; material: dental | place: China | collected 2039 ...
TTTATGAAAAATTTGGTTTTTATAATAAAGAGGATGTTATGCAAAAAGTCTCCATTCAAATTGGTGGTATGACGTGCCAGTCGTGCGCCAGTCGGATTGAAAAGGTATTGAATAAAAAGGATTTTGTGCAACAAGCCGGCGTCAATTTCGCCAGTGAAGAAGCACAGGTTACTTTTGATGAAAAGCAAACTTCCGTTGAACAACTGATCCAAATTATTCAAAAAACCGGTTTCGCCGCCCAATTAAAGCAAGAACAGACAGCGTTTCCGCAAGCGCGTAACATCTCGTGGCGGTTGATTTTATTGTGGCTGATTAACGTGCCGTTTTTAATCGGTATGCTCGGCATGATGCTGGGACGACATGATTGGATGTTGCCGCCGACGTGGCAAATGGTGTTAGCCACGATTGTGCAATTCGGTTTGGCGATTCCCTTCTACAAAAGTGCTTGGGGGAGTATTAAAGGTGGGTTAGCGAATATGGATGTGTTGGTCAGCCTTGGCACGCTCACCATTTATTTTTATTCCGTCTTTATGCTGTTTTATCTGCCGCATATGAGCCATGATCATGGTTCGGCAAATATTTATTTTGAAGCCTCCGTCATGGTGTTGGGTTTTGTGAGTTTGGGAAAATTCTTAGAAGATCGCACTAAAAAACACAGCCTAAATAGCCTGGGGTTATTGTTACAGCTGACACCAAAACAAGTGCGCGTGCAACGCAATGGCGAATGGCAAACCGTGCCGTTAAATCAAATCCAAGTGGGCGAATTGTTGCGTGCTAACCAAGGCGAACGCATTGCGGCGGATGGCGTGGTGGAAGAGGGGTCGGGGTGGTGTGATGAAAGCCATTTAACCGGCGAATCGCTGCCTGAAATGAAAAAATCGGGAAGCCAAGTGTTGGCAGGGGCGATGGTGACGGACGGCAGTTTGGTTTATCGCTCCCAACAGCTTGGTAGCCAAACGTTGCTCGGCGATATGATGAATGCCCTTTCTGAAGCGCAAGGCAGCAAAGCGCCCATCGCCCGTTTTGCCGACAAAGTGGCGGCAGTGTTTGTGCCAACGGTAATAGGCATTGCCTTGGTGACGTTTTTACTCACTTGGTGGCTTCAGCAAGATGTTGTCACGGCGTTGATTCATGGGGTTGCCGTGTTGGTCATCGCCTGCCCTTGTGCGTTGGGCTTAGCGACACCGGCGGCGATCATGGTGGGCATGGGCAAAGCCGTGAAACAGGGTATTTGGTTTAAAGATGCCGCCGCTATGGAAGAATCTGCCCATGTGAATGCGGTGGTGTTGGATAAAACCGGCACGCTTACAGAAGGTAAACCGCAAGTGGTTGCTTTTTGGCAGGCGCAAAGTGCGGTCTATTCTGAAGATGAAATTTATGCGTTGGCGGCCGCCATTGAACAAAGCGCGACACATCCGCTAGCAAAAGCCCTTGTGCAAGCCGCGATGGCAAAAAATGTGGCGTTGCCTGCGGTGCAACATATTCAGACAGAGGTTGGGCAAGGCATTCAAGGCGAGATTGAACATATCGGCACGGTGAAAGTGGGGAAACCTGCCTATTGCGGTTTGACGTTACCGACCGATCTTGATCCGGTGTGGCAGATTGCCAGCATTGTGGCAGTTGCTGTAAACAATGAGCCCGTTGCCGCGTTTGCCTTGGCGGACGCCTTAAAACCGGACAGTCAAAAGGCGATCCAGCGTTTGCAGGCACATAATATCAATGTGTATATCATGAGTGGCGATAATTCGAACGTGGTGCAATATATTGCCGATCAGCTTGGGATTCAACATGCGCAGGGCAATATGTCGCCACGCGATAAAGCAAGTGCGGTCAAACTTCTCCAAGAAAATGGCAACGTGGTTGCTATGGTAGGGGATGGGGTGAATGACGCGCCGGCACTCACAGCCGCCAATGTAAGTTTTGCCATGCACGATGGCGCGGATGTGGCGCAACACAGTGCATCGGCAACCCTGATGCAACATTCGGTCAATCAGTTGGTGGATGCTTTATTGATTTCCCGCGCGACCTTGAAAAACATTAAACAAAATTTGTTTTTTGCCTTTATTTATAACGTATTGGGCATTCCGCTAGCCGCCTTTGGGTTGCTCAGTCCGGTAGTTGCCGGCGCGGCGATGGCGATGAGTTCGATTTCTGTGTTAAGCAATGCGTTACGCTTGAAAAAGGCGAAAATGACATAACCACAATGGCTTAGCATAAAAACATAACGAATCTCGCTAAAAACTGCTATATTACAAGCCGTTATATTCTCAATATTGAAAGGAGAAAGTATGTCTATGCAGGTTTTGCTTTCAAACCAACCGGCTTCGGCGGTTTGGGGGGAAAAGGCACTCATCAGTTTTAATGAAGATAAAGCGACCCTTCATTTAACTGATTTTTCCGACCGCACTTCCATACAAAAAGCGGCACGCAAGTTACAAAATCAGGGGATTTCTGATGTTTCATTAAGCGGGGAAGGCTGGCAATTGGAAAGTTGTTGGGCGTTTTATCAAGGTTTTTACAATGCGAAAAAGCAGTTTAAACTCCAGTTTCCGACGCTATCTGACGAGCAACAACGAGAGCTGAATCATCGCATTCAATGTGGCGATTTCGTGCGGGAAATCATTAATTTGCCGGCAGCCATTTTAACGCCGGAAGAGCTTGCTCAACGCGCCGCAAAGTTTATCGGGCAGATGGCAGAGCAAGCCGGTAAACAAAGTGCGGTCAGTTTTTCCATCGTTTCTCGTGAAGCTTTGTTGGAACGAGGTTATCATGGTTTATGGCAAGTGGGGAAAGGTTCGCAAAATCTGCCCGCCATGTTGCAGTTGGATTTTAATCCAACCGGTAATCCGGACGCACCGGTGTTGGCCTGTTTGGTAGGGAAAGGCATTACGTTTGATAGTGGTGGTTATAGCATTAAACCGAGTGATGGTATGAGCACTATGCGTACTGATATGGGCGGCGCCGCGTTATTGACAGGGGCGTTAGGCTTGGCAATTTTGCGTGGTTTAAATCAACGGGTGAAATTATTCCTTTGCTGTGCAGAAAATTTAGTGAGTAGTCGTGCCTTCAAATTGGGCGATATCATTCAATATCGTAATGGCGTGAGTGTCGAAATTCTCAATACGGATGCCGAAGGGCGCTTGGTATTGGCAGATGGCTTAATTGATGCGGATGCACAACAACCTCAATTTATCGTGGATTGCGCTACGTTGACCGGTGCGGCAAAAGTGGCGGTGGGCAATGATTATCACAGTGTGTTATCCATGGATGATCAGTTAGTCGCCGATTTATTCCACGCTGCCGAACAGGAACAAGAACCATTTTGGCGCTTGCCTTTCGCGGAATTACATCGCGGACAAATTAAAACGGCGTTCGCTGACATTGCCAATACCGGCACAGTTCCGGTGGGCGCAGGTGCGAGCACCGCAACAGCGTTTTTATCTTATTTCGTCAAAAATTATCAACAACATTGGTTACACATTGATTGTTCCGCCACGTATCGCAAAACCCCAAGCGACTTATGGGCGACCGGTGCGACCGGTATCGGTGTGCAAACCCTTGCCAATTTATTATTAGCTAAAGCAAAACAACAGTAAGAGGATGTGAAATGAGCTTACAACGAACGTTATCTATTATTAAACCGGATGCCGTAAAGCGTCATTTAATCGGCGCGATTTTGGCACGCTTTGAGCAACAGGGATTCAATATTGCTGCCGCGAAAATGGTTCAGTTGAACAGAGAACAAGCAGAAGGCTTTTACGCCGAACACCAAGGCAAGCCTTTTTTTGAGCCATTAGTGGAATACATGATTTCGGCGCCGGTATTCGTGAGCGTGTTAGAAAAAGAAAATGCCGTGCAAGATTACCGCACTTTAATGGGAACAACCAATCCTGAAACGGCAGCAGAAGGCACGATTCGTCGTGATTTTGCCTTAAACCAACGGGAAAACTCCGTGCATGGTTCCGATAGCCCAGAAAGTGCGGCACGGGAGATTGCTTATTTCTTTGCCGCGGAAGAAATTTTTTAATATTGCATGGCGGTCAACCCAAAGAAAAACGGATTAGCTTATTAGGCTAATCCGTTTTTTTATCCGTGTGGATAAAATCACTTATTCCACGCCAAATCGTTCACGCACGAAAGCTTGAAAGTCAGTGCAGCCTCCAATTGGTTTTTCATCCACTAAAATTTGCGGGACGGTTTGCACCGGTTTACCGATAATTTTTGCAATATCCTCTTTGCTCATGCCCTGTTCGATAATATCGATATAACGATAATCAAAATCCGCGAATGAATTTTTTAGCTTTTCGGCTAATGCTTTGGCGCGTACGCAGTACGGGCAGCTTAGGCGACCATAAATAGTTACAAACATAATGTTTCCTTTTGTCTTGTCAATAAATGCGCTGATTTTATAGCGGATGAATAAAAGAATAAAGAGTTCGCCAAGTGTTTGAGGTAGAATGCCGTTAATTTTAGCAATAGGTAAATGAATCTAATTTGCTATATGGTTGAGGCTTTTATCCTCATCGGAGAAAAAGCCAGTGAGAATTAAATACAGTAAAAACAAGACTTATGAAACTATTAATGTTGTGCCGTGAGCCGCGTTTGTATAGCTGTCGGCGTTTAAAACAGGCAGCGGAAGAAAACGGTCATCACATGGATATTCTCGATCCGAATCGTTGTTTAATAAAACTCCAAAAAAAGCCACCGCACTTTGCGCTTTATTATCAGCCGGATGCGGAAAGCACGCCTTATCTGTTACCCCAATATGATGCGGTATTACCTCGCTTTGGTACCGGCAGTATGCAAATGGGTTGTGCGATGTTGCATTATTTTCAGGCGTTAAATGTGCCTTGTTTGAATCATGCTGATGCTTTTGCGAAAGCGCGTGATAAATGGTTGAGTTTGCAGTTATTACTGGCGAATGGCATTGCCGTGCCAACCTCGTTGCTTGGTGGGCTGGAAACCAATGCGAATGATGCCGTACAGCATATTGGCGCACCGATTATTTTGAAAACCTTGAGTGGTTCGCAAGGGATTGGCGTGGTGCTTGCAGAACGACCACAAAGTGCGGTCAGTATGTTGGAAACATTGAAGCAGGCAAATGTGCCGACGTTAGCACAGGAATTTATTGCAGAGGCTCAAGGTGCGGATTTGCGTTGTTTTGTGGTGGGCAATCGCATTGTCGCGGCAATGCAACGCATCGGGCAAGCGGGTGAATTTCGTGCGAATTGTCATCGCGGTGCCCGCGCAGAAAAAGTCATCTTAACTGAACAGGAAAAACACGTTGCCTTAAATGCAACGAAAGTGCTAGGCTTAGATGTGGCTGGCGTGGATTTAATCCGTTCCGCCAACGGCCCATTGGTGTTAGAAGTCAATGCCAGCCCAGGACTTGAGATGATCGAGAAAACCAGTGGCATTGATATTGCCTTGCAGATGATCTTATATTTAGAGCAAAAGCGCTGTTAGGTTGGAGTAATAAAATGATTATTTATTTGCATGGTTTTGATTCCAGTAGTCCGGGCAATCACGAAAAAGTGTTGCAACTAAAATTCATCGACGATGATGTACGGTTTATTAACTACAGCACATTGCATCCGCGCCATGATATGCAATTTCTTTTAAACGAAGTGCATAAATTGGTCTCCGAATCAAAAGACAGAAATCCCTTAATTTGTGGTGTCGGGCTTGGCGGGTATTGGGCGGAACGCATTGGTTTTTTGTGTGGCATTAAGCAGGCGATTTTCAACCCGAATTTATTTCCGCAGGAAAATATGGGAGGCAAGATCGATCGCCCGGAAGAATATGAAGACATTGCCACCAAGTGCGTGGAAGATTTCCGTTTGAAAAATAAAGGTCGCTGTTTGGTGTTCTTGTCGGTGGAAGACGGTGTTTTAGATTCCCAACGTAGCGCAGAGGTATTATCACCTTATTATGAGGTGATTTGGGATGCCGTAGAAACGCACAAATTCAAGCAGATTTCGCATCATTTGCAAGCCATCAATGCCTTTAAACAACGTGAGTTATAAATGACAACCAAAGGGAGCAATTACGCTCCCTTTTTGATTAAGGCAGTTATGATCAATGTGTGTGGTTTTAATGAAACAATCTGCTCAATTAGCTTAATCCAAGGCGGCGGCGAAGACCTCGGAGTAATAAAAATAACCATGGCCATAAAAGACCGCTAATCATGGCACCAAAAATCTCTCGCCAATCAAAGGTGGCTCGGTGGACTACAAATTCAATTAAGAAGATGCTAAAACGGATCGCAAAGACAAAGAAAATCACCAGCAAGCTTTGCATCCAAAGTGAAAGATTACGAAAGACAAGGTGATTTTTGGTAATTAAGTAGGCAAAGATAGATAACACCAGTGCGTGTGCGCCCAAGATCGTGCCTAATACCACATCCCACAGAATACCAATCATAAATGCCCAACCAATACTTACACGGTTGGGAATCGATAATCCCCAATACATGAAAATCAACACGACCCAAGCCGGTTTAACACTTTGAAAACCATTAGGCCACGGCATGATTTCCATCACCAAGGCAAGTAGAAATATTGCGGTTAACGCAATGTATTTAAAAATAACACGACTTTGCATTAATCCTCCTCCCTTGGCGATTTATCCTCTACTGGCACGGCTTCTACAGGATTTTCATGGGGTGCCTCTGTCGGCAAATCCGATGTCGCTTCTGAAGGTGTCTGTTCTGCCGGTGGAACATCAGGAACAAGGGCTTTTTTCACTTTTTGTGCTTCATTGCCTTGTGTCGCTAATCGTTGTTCAACCGCTTTACGCACATCTGCCGGCGTGATTGTGCTTGCTTTTCGTGTATCTTCATTTGTCGGCCACAGCAATAAGACGTAGCGTAATTTATCAATAAAGGCTAATGGCTTGGCGGTGACCGTAGCAAAATAATTTTGTCCGTCACGCGATACCGATTCGACAATCGCAACCGGATAGCCCTCTAAAAAACGCCCTCCCAGCCCGGAGGTCACCAGTAAATCGCCTTTTTCAATATCCACTGATCGTGGAACGTTATCTAAAACCAATTCGTCATTATGCCCGGTGCCACTGGCAATCATGCGAACATCATTGCGCAACACTTGAACTGGAATAGAATGGGCGATATCCGTAATTAATAACACTCGGCTGGTATGCTCGCCCACCGAAATAATTTGCCCGACCACGCCTTTTTCATCAATTACCGGCTGGCCAATATAAGCGCCATCTTTTTCACCTTGATTAATCACCACTTGTTGGCGATAAATATCGGTTTCCGCCGTCAGAACTTCGGCAATTTTCTTATATTCATCAATCCGTAGTGGCGAATTTAGGAGCAGTCGCAAACGTTGGTTTTCGACTTTTAATTGATCCAGCAATAAAAGATCCGCGTTTTTTTCTCGTAATTGATCTTTTAATGCTTTATTTTCGATTTGCAATTTATTGGTATCGACCAAATTATCGGAAACCCCATCCAACACCGTGCGTGGCGTATTGGCTAAATAATACAATCCGCCAACAGCCGTTTCTAACAATGAACGGGCTTGAATCATCGTTGTCGTTTGTCTATCTGAGGCAATTAATCCTAATGAGGCAATGACAGCGAGAAAAAGCTTGAGTCCTAAAGGCGGGGTTTTTCCAAAAATAGGCTTCATGATAAGAGCATTCCTCAAAACAAAAGTGCGGTCAATATCAACGGCAATGCCGGTCAGTTAAGCAACAGGCCGGCATTAAGAGATAATTATGTTTTATCGTATGAAACGATTTACCCGGTGATTAACATTGTCTGGGTAAAAACATCAAAATGATTCACCGCACTTTTAAACATGATTAGATTTCTTCACTAAAAATGTCGCCACCGTGCATATCAATCATATCCAATGCCTCACCACCACCGCGTGCAACACATGTAAGTGGCTCATCAGCAACAATGGTCGGCACACCGGATTCTTTGGAAAGTAACACATCAATGTTGCGTAATAACGCACCACCGCCGGTTAGGACCATGCCACGTTCAAAAATGTCTGCAGCGTGTTCCGGTTGACATTCTTCCAAGGCAGTTCGTACTGCCGCCACAATACCACTTAACGGTTGTTGAATAGCTTCTAAAACATCTTTTGACGTTAATGTAAAGGAGCGTGGCGCACCTTCCGCAATGTTGGATCCGTGCACTTCCATTTCTTTAATTTCGTCACCGTCTTGAATGTAGGCGGTACCGATTTCCTGTTTAATGCGTTCTGCGGTCGGCTCCCCGATAATCGAACCAAAATTTTTGCGCACATAGGTCACAATCGCTTCATCAAAGCGGTCACCCCCAATACGCACGGAAGAAGAATACACGATGCCGTTCAAGGAAATCACCGCAACTTCGGTCGTACCGCCGCCGATATCAATCACCATCGAACCGATTGCCGTTGAAACCGGCAACTTCGCCCCAATCGCTGCCGCCATCGGTTCTTCGATTAAATAGACCTCACGTGCACCGGCACCAATAGCGGATTCTCTGATGGCACGACGTTCTACTTGCGTTGCGCCTGCCGGCACGCAAATTAACACACGCGGGCTTGGACGCATGAAATTGCCGCTATGCACCTGTTTAATGAAATATTGCAACATTTTTTCGGTCACGAAGAAATCGGCGATCACACCATCTTTCATCGGACGAATCGCTTCAATACTTTTTGGAGTACGACCTAACATTTGTTTCGCTTCGCGACCCACTGCCGCAATACTTTTCAGCGAGCCACTGCGATCTCGGCGAATCGCCACCACAGAAGGTTCATCCAACACGATGCCTTGCCCTTTGACATAAATCAACGTATTTGCTGTACCGAGGTCAATAGAAAGATCGTTAGAAAATAAACCGCGAATTTTTTTAAATAACATATGTGTTCCACTAATTTGTATTAATCATGGCTCTTTTGAGCGTTAAGAAAATTGGGCTAAATCTACCAAAAAATGGGCGTTGATAACAGAAAATTTTAGCCTAATCACACAAAAATCTTCGTATTGAAAGAATACACTTGCGGTGTTGTTCATATCTTCATCATCTTCTTGATTTGATCAAAACACCGTGTAAACTTACCGCACTTTTGTCTATGGGAATACGTTATGGATTATACTCAAGAGATCATTACCTCTTCACTTTGGATCGCCCGCACACTGGCGCTCACGGTTATTTTCTTCAGTCTCGGCATTTTTCTATTAGTTCGCCTGACCCATTGGGGCAAACAATTTTGGATGTTTGCCGGCGGTTATCTTTCGCCAAAACGCAGCATTAAACCATTATTATTCTTCGTCTTGATCGTGACCCTCACCCTCTTTAGTGTACGTCTGAGCTTGGTGCATTCCACGTGGTATAACAATATGTACACCGCATTGCAGGAATTTAACCAAACCGTCTTTTGGGAGCAGATGATTTTGTTCTGTTTTATTGCCGGCTTTTCTGTGGCAGCCGCACTTATCAGCTATTATTTAAACCAGCGCTTTTCCATTAACTGGATTGAATGGCTAAATACAGAACTCTTAGAAAAATGGATGGATAAGCGGGCTTATTATAAAAGCCAATACATCGGCAACAATCTCGATAACCCGGATCAACGGATTCAACAAGACATACAATCTTATGTAAAAACTACGCTTTCCCTCAGCACTGGTGTGATTGATGCCGTGACTTCCATGATTTCTTACACGATTTTATTGTGGGGCTTAGCCGGACCAATGACCTTGCTAGGTATAGAAATTCCGCGCGCTATGGTCTATTTAGTATTCGCTTATGTGATTTTCACCACGCTGATTGCTTTCTGGCTTGGTAAACCGTTAATTCGCCTAAACTTCGCGAACGAAAAATTAAACGCGAATTACCGTTATTCCTTAATCCGTGTTAAAGAATATGCGGAAAGCATTGCATTCTACGCCGGTGAAAAAGTGGAAAAAAGTCGGTTATACAAACAATTCCGTGCCGTTATCGATAACATGTGGGATATCGTCTTCCGAGCCCTAAAATTCTCCGGATTCAACTTGGTGGTCAGTCAGATTTCCGTGGTCTTCCCATTACTTATTCAAGTGGGCCGCTATTTTGAAAAACAAATTAAATTGGGCGATCTGATGCAAACCTTGCAAGTCTTTGGCAAGTTGCATTCCAATCTTTCTTTCTTCCGTAACACCTACGACAGTTTCGCCGAATACAAAGCCACGTTAGACCGTTTAACCGGCTTTCACTACAGCGTTGAAGCCGCGCAAAAACAAAGTAAAACCGACATTACTGATCACCCTACGGATGTGATTTTCCAACACCTTAGCGTGAAATCGCCTATGGGAAAAATCTTAATTAAAGATTTAAATCTCACCTTAACACAAGGGAATTCGTTATTAATTCAAGGTCAATCCGGTGTCGGGAAAACTACCTTATTACGCACCATTGCCGGTTTATGGTCTTATGCAGAAGGCAAAATATTCTGCCCGCAACACAATACCCTGTTCTTGTCGCAACGCCCTTATTTGCCACAAGGCAATTTGCTCACCGCGCTCTATTATCCGGATACCACTGAAAACGTGGATTTGGCTAAGATCACGCGGGTATTGGAACAGGTTCAATTAGCCCATTTACAGGATCGTTTAGAACAGGAACAAGACTGGAGCCGCATTCTCTCTCTTGGTGAACAACAACGTTTGGCGTTTGCCCGTTTGTTACTACACAAACCGAAAGTTGCTTTCCTTGATGAAGCCAGCGCCAGCTTAGACGAAGGCATGGAACACGCCATGTATCGCTTAATTCGTGAAGAATTGCCAAATACCACCATTATCAGCGTGGGGCATCGTTCTACCCTCGTGCCACTACATCAGCAGCAATTAGAATTGCACACGGATGGAAGTTGGGTATTTAATCCCCATTAGTGACTACAAGGTTCGCCTCTAAAGTGCGGTAATTTTTCGATGTCTTTAAAAACATTGAAAAAACACACCGCACTTTTTTTAGATTTAAACTAAAAAAGTCGATTTTTTCAGTAAATAAATTTCTATTAGAATAAAAACTGGCTTCAAACAGAAAAGTTAGAATATTTCTCTAAGATCTATACTTAATACAAAGTTTATCTCTCACTAAATTTCATAAAATCGGCAAAAACAGAGAGAATATGCTGATTTATCATTTGACAGACTAGCTTAAATCCGTAATATGTGACGCACGTTTACAGATTTTTATACACTAGGATTTTTCATGTTTCACACTGTTTCTTTCTCCCTCAACCTGCTGCTCTCACATGCTTTGTGCGGCTAAGTTGTGGATGAAAAACAGTCAAATGTAAAACCCTCAAAATTTAAACCCGCACTCTACTTTGCGGGTTTTTTCGTTTTAAAAAATACCGTAAAAAATGACCGCACTTTGAGTGATTGAAAGAAGGAAAATGTTATGACAGATCGCATTATTATTTTTGATACGACCTTGCGTGATGGGGAACAAGCGTTAAAAGCAAGCTTAACCGTTAAAGAGAAATTACAAATTGCTTTAGCACTTGAACGTTTAGGCGTGGATGTGATGGAGGTCGGTTTCCCGGTTTCTTCTCAAGGCGATTTTGAATCTGTTCAAACTATCGCACGCCATATCAAAAATAGTCGTGTCGCGGCACTTTCCCGTGCGGTAGAAAAAGACATTGACGCGGCGTATGAAGCCTTAAAAGTGGCGGAAGCTTTCCGTATTCACACCTTCATTGCTAGCTCCGCATTACACGTTGAAGCCAAACTAAAACGCACATTTGACGATGTGGTTGAAATGGCGGTGGCGGCGGTAAAACGCGCGCGTAACTACACCGATGACGTGGAATTTTCTTGCGAAGATGCAGGACGCACCGGTATCGACAATATTTGTCGTATTGTGGAAGCGGCAATTAATGCGGGTGCGACAACGGTTAACATTCCGGATACCGTTGGTTTCTGCTTACCTAACGAATATGGCAACATCATCGCGCAAGTTCGCAACCGTGTACCAAACATCGACAAAGCCGTGATTTCCGTACACTGCCACAACGA
>ERZ772807.1704-NODE-1704-length-12016-cov-4.576708_pt1 | contig 12016 bp, 13 predicted proteins | sample MGYA00511472_ERZ772807 | MGnify/ENA primary metagenome ERZ772807 (study PRJEB29015, sample SAMEA2737947) | human oral metagenome | biome: human oral; feature: human-associated habitat; material: dental | place: China | collected 2039 ...
GAAATCCAATCATAAGTCCCCTTCATATAAAACATTTCTGAATCTATAAGGACTCCATCCATATCAAAAAGTACAGCTTTCATATTATTTACCTCTATTTTTTAAACAATCATAATTATCACATATATATCTTATTAGCTTTAAATAGTTTTCTTTATATTTTCGATTCTTTTTATTTTTTATTGAATTTTTAATAATAAGATTTAGATTATCCAAAGCCAATATTAAAATCATAATTAAAAAAACTAAAAATCCTACCTTTATATATGTTTTCAAATCTTCTGCTTTTGTAATATTGTTTTTTCCTATGAACAGAGAAATTTTAACTGCTATTGATGTCAAAATTAATCTTATAGTTGCAAAAACTGCAGAAATAAATGATGAAATAATAATTGTAGATATTAAGCCTGTTTTTATTATAAATGCTATTGCTATAGTTACCCCTTTATTTATAGCTTTTGAAATCAGCTCAAATGAATTTATATCAACATTTTCTAAGATATATCTTCCTCCACTAGGAATAGCAACAGAAATTTTTCCTTGATATTTAATAAATTCACTATTTCCATATCTTTCCCCTTTTTCTTCTATTTCATAAGAATCTGAACTTCCCATTTTTGAAAGAAAAAGAACAGATGATAAAATAGCAAATATTGCAAATATAATAAAAACAATTTTTATTATAAACAAAGTATTAGAACTACTTTTCTTTTTAAAATTAAATTCTTCATCAAAATCATTTACTCTCATTACTTATTCTCCTAGATTTTCTAAAATTTTTAAAAATAGTAAAGATAAAACAAACAACAATAAAAATTCTTATAGAATATTTAAAAATTATATCAACTATATCAGTTTTATATTTTATAGTTATAGTCATTTTCTTTTCACCAGAAACTGCTATTAATTTTTCATTTTTTATAAGTTCTCTAATATAATCTGTATTGATTGCTGTTAAATCTTCACTTTTAATATCATCTGTTTCATCATCAGCTTTTGATAATAAATAATTAAGTGTTTCTTTATTAGTAATTTTATAGATAGTATTATCTGTAAAATGAAAAATCCCTAAGTTGTTAAAATAATAGTATTTATTTTCTTTTTTCCAGATACTACCAATACTGCCTTCTCTAATATCTTTTACTTTTTCCCAGCCATCTTTTTTATCTAAATAATAAATATCTGTATTTCTTGATAGTAATTCTCCAAGATTTTTTCTACTACCAGACCTTACACTATAAGCAGAAAAATAATAAATATTCTCATCATCAGTAAAAATATTAGGACTAATCTCTTCTATATTACCAATAAAAATATTATCTCCAGCTTTTAATTGTTTTTTCTTTTCACTATCATAATAATATATTCCATCTTTACCAATAAATATTAAATTATAAAGATTAGTTCCATTATTTCCAATGACTTTATAAGGTGCTTTTTCTTTATCAAAAGTATAATCTCCTATAAAGACATAGCCACTTGCCTCATCATAAAGAAATGTATCCCCCTGTTCACTTGAAACAATTTTTAACTTTCCACTATTTTTAATTGGTAAAAGTTTTGACCGATAATAAACATTTTCCTTATCAGCAAAATATTCATTATTTTTATCTATAATTTTTAATGTGTTTAAATCTGTATTTTTTAAAATTTCTCCCTTATAATAGACATTATCTCCATCAACTGCAAATAATTCAAGGTTTTCATATGCTTTCAAATTTTTAGCATTTTCTATTTTCTTATAAGGATAGATATAATTTGAAGATTCCTTATCAAGTTCAGAAAAGGGAGAAAAGAAATAAGAGTTTATTCCATCAGTATAATAACCATTTCCTATAACTTCAAGTTTATTTGGATCTAAGTCAGGAATAATTACATTTCCAAAATAAACATTATTTTTGTCTAAACCAATATTTTTTGTATAATAGTCTCCTGAATTTAAAGTTTTAAATGTTTCCATATCAACATTTTCAAGTGCTTGCATTCCATCATTTAAGGTAAAAACATAAATTTTTCCTTGATATTTAAAAAAATTACTTGTCCCATATTGTTCGCCATTAGTCTTAATTTCATAAGATTTACCATCACTCCATATCATATAAGGTATGAAAAACGGTGCAAGCATTGCAAACACAATTACAGCTATTTTAAAATAAAATGATGTATTTGAAGTTTTTCTCTTTTTAATAATATCATCTAAATTATTTGACTTCATTATATATTCTCCTAAAATTTTTATACTAATTTTTATTTCTTAGAAAATTTAGATTTTCTATATTTTCCATATAATCCAATTAAAATAGCAATAGAAATAAAAATAATTTTTGGAATACTGTAGGCATAAGGATCTTCAATAAAATGTATAGTAGCTGTCATTTTTACTTCACCATTAAAAGCTATCAATTTTCCTTCAGCTATAAAATCATTTATTTTAGACGGTAAGTTTATAATATCCCTATCTTTTAATTTTGAAAAATTCAATAGATAATCAAGAACTTCTTTATCAGTAATTTCATAGATAGGTTTATGTATTGATTGACTAAAACCAGAATTATCAAAATAGTAATATTTATTTCCTTTTTTCCATATACTTCCATCTCCACCAAAATTGATATCAGCTACTTTTTTCCAATCATTTTCCCAAGTAGTTTTTTTATCAAGATAGCGTATTCTAGTGTTTCTTGATATTAGTTCACCATTTAAAGGTCTTTTTCTCAATGAAAAATAATTATATACACTCTTTTTTGCCCAGTCTTCATAGACATCTAAATAGTAAACATTTTCATCATCAGAAAATATATCTGGATAAATTTCTTTAATTTCACCTTTAAAAATGTTATCTCCTATTCTTTCTTGTTTTCTCTTAAGTGGGTCATAAAAATAAACTCCATTCTTACTTATAAAAAGTAAACTAAAATTATGTGTTCCATTAAGTCCAATAACTTTATAAGGAGCATGTGCTGTATCAAAAAGACAGTCATCTGCATAAACATTCCCACTTTCTTCATCATAAAGATAGTAGACATTGCCATTCTTCTCGTGAAACACTTTTAATTTTCCATTATTTTTAAATGATAAAAGTTTAGATTTATAATAAACATTTTCTTTATCAACAAAATAAAATAATCCCTCTTCTATTTTTTTTATTGTATTGATATCTGCATTAGCTAACTTCTCACCTGCATAATATATTTCTTCTCCATTAGTTGCAAAATTTCTTAGTTCTTCAAATTTTTTTAATCTTTTATTAGTTTCTAATTTTTTATATGGATAAAAATAGTATTGAGGCTCTCTTGTTTTAGAGAAAAAGTGAGATATATTTTGTATAATTGCACTTCCTGCTGACAATTCTTCATTGAATTTTGGAGATGTTGAACAAAAATAACTATTAGTACCATCACTATAATAATTATTTCCTACATAATACAGCTTATCAGTATCTAAATCTGAAACTGCAATATTTCCAAAATAAATTCTATTTTTATCAAAGCCAACATTCTCTCTCTCATCTTCTTTATCTTTATCAAAAACTTTAAAAGTGGGAATATCTACTTCTTCAACTTCTAACATTCCACTACCAATAACTAAAACATAGATTTTATCTTTATACTTATAAAATTCACTCTTCCCATATCTTTCACCATTATTTTCAATTTCATAAGTATCATCACTAGAAAAAGCAATACAAAGTATAACTATGAAACATAATAAAAAAATTATTAATGAGATAAATATACAAGTTTTTATCATTATATTTGAATTCTTTTGATTATTTACTTTCATTTTTTAACTCCTAATTATTTTTTAAAATCATTAAAGTTGATTTTTCCACTGTGTTGTATCTTGTTTTTATAATAATATCTTTATAGAATTTAAAATTTAATTTTTCTAAAACTTTTTTTGACTCAATATTATAATTAAAACATGTTGCTACTAGGTAATTTAATTTTAATATTTTAAAACAATATTCAATAACTTTTGAAACAGCTTCTGTCATTATCCCCTTGTTCCAATAGTCTTTACTTAACACATAACCTAGTTCTCTCCCAAGTAAATTTTCTAAATTCGTATCCAAATCTTCTCTACATTCTTCTATACCAATAGAACCAATAACTTTTTGATTTTCTTTTAGAACAATAGCAAAAACTTTTTTCTCATCTATAAACATTTTAAGTATTTCTAAACTTTCATCTTTACTTTTGTGATGTTCCCAACCTGCTTTTTCACCTACACCATTTACAGAAGCATATTCAAAAAAATTATCTAAATCTGTAATTTCCCAAGCACGAAGAATTAATCTTTCTGTTTCTAATTTCACATTACTGATATCAATTTCTGCATTCATAATTTTTCTCCAAATTTAACTTTTAATCAAATTATAGCACAACTTTTATATTTTTTTTAATTATTTCCATTCAATTTAAACTAATTTTTAGAACAAAAAAGTCCTGATTAAATCAGAACTTTTTTAAACATTATTAATAATTTTATCTTTTAATATCAATTTCATAGGAGTAAATTTAAGACCATCTTGTTCTTTTTCTTCTACCATTTTAACAAAGCCTAATTTTTCATAAATAGGAACTCCATATCTTGAAGAATTAACTGTTATATATGAGTTTTCATTATTATTTACAACAATATTTATTAATTCTTTTCCAATACCTTTACCTTGTGAAGATTTATCTACAAAAAATAAGCTTATATGTCTTTTTTGACTATCTGTTGCTATAATTCCCTTTAAAACATTGTCTTCAAAAGCACCATATACCTTAAATGATTTTGTTATTTCTTTATTATTAACAAAGTTACAAAAAGTTTCTATTCCCTGTTCACTATAACTTTCATCTTTACATTCAATATAAACTTTTTTTGCAAATAATAAAGCTTCATCTTTTTTATTATTTAATAATTGTCTTATCTCTATCATAATTTTACCTAAATTTGAGGAACATAACTTTCATCTGAATCTTCAGGTATCTTATTTAAAATATCTTTATTAGCTGTGCCAGTAAAAATTTCATCATAAATAGTAAAATTATCCAAGTCTTTACTAAATACTGGGCAACATTCTCCTCTTTTATAAACTTCTAAGATATAACGGTTTGCTATTTTCCCTTTGGCATCGTAGAAAGAAAGAACATAAGTATAATTTGAATTTTTAAATACTAAAAAATTAGCTTTAATTTTATCATAATTTTCACCTATTGCCCATTTTCCATAATTGCTAAATAGATTTTTTCCTGATACTCCAACTATTGTTATTTCTGGCTTTTCTCCTTCAATTCCATAAACATAAATAAGATTTCCATTTTTTTTATATACAGAAACAACTTTTCCATTTTCTTCCATTTGTCCAGAAAAAACTAAACTGTTGACATTAGGATTTCTATTTGCTTCAGATTTTAAATTCAAATATGGTTTATATTGGGCTTCTGTTTTCCCAAATACACAAATTGATAAAACTAACAATAAAAAAATAATAATTTTTTTCATTTAATCCCTCCAAAAATAACTTATATTTTATTTAGTCTAATTCACTTAAAATAACAGCTTTACCATCAATAATAGCTATACTATGTTCAAAGTGTGCAGACCTTTTACCATCTCTTGTTACAACAGTCCAACCATCAGGCATAATTGCAACTTTGTATGTACCAACATTTACCATAGGTTCTATTGCTAAAACCATTCCATTTTCTATTTTTAAACCTCTACCTCTTCTACCATAGTTTGGTATCATAGGTTCTTCATGTAAGTCTAAACCAACACCATGTCCTGCAAAATCTCTTACAACAGAAAAACCATTTTTTTCAACATAAGCTTGAATAGCATGTCCTAAATCTCCCAATCTATTTCCAACAACAGCTGCTTCAATTCCTATTTCTCTTGATTTTTCTGTAACTTCTAAAAGTTTTCTACTTTCTTCATCTATTTCACCAATGGCAAAAGTCTTTGCAGAATCTCCATAGTACCCATCTAGTTCTGTTACTATATCAAGGCTTACTATATCTCCATCTTTTATAACTCTATCTCCTGGAATTCCATGTACAACTTCTTCATTTACTGAAATACAAGTTGCAGCAGGAAAAGGAGAATAGAATCCTTCAACTCCAATACAAGCAGGTCTTGCTCCACAACTTCTAATGTAGTCATCAATTATTTTGTCAATTTCTCTTGTTGTGATACCTGCTTTTAAATATGGTGGAATAATATCAGCATATATTTTTGCAATTATTTGATTTGCTTTTTTTATTCCTTTAATTTCATCTAATGTTTTAATTAATCTCATTTATTTCCTCTATCCTAAAATTTTAAATATATCTTGTGTAATATCTTCTAATTTTTTAGTTCCGTCAATTTCTGTCACTTTATTTTGTGCCTTATAGTAATCTAAAACTGGTGCAGTTTGATTATGATAAGTTTCTAATCTTTTTACAACAACTTCTTCTGTGTCATCTGCTCTTTGAACTAAATCTTCTTCTTTTTCATCAACTGGTGGGTTAAATTTAATATGATAAATTTTTCCAGTTACTTTTGATGTTCTTCTTCCTGTAATTCTTTCTATTATATCTTTATCTGGTACATTTAAAGCTATAACTTTTTCTATTTGTTTTCCTAATTTTGTTAATATTTCATCTAAGGCTTTTGCTTGAACAACAGTTCTTGGGAAACCATCCATTATGAAACCTTTTTCACAATCTTTTTCTGCCAATCTTTCAGCAACTAAACCATTAACAACTTCATCAGGAACTAATTGTCCAGCATCCATAAATTTTTTAGCTTCTAATCCTAATTTTGTTTTATTAGCTACTGCTACTCTTAGTATATCCCCTGTTGAAATTTGAGGAATCCCATATTTATCAACTATAAATTTTGCTTGTGTTCCTTTTCCTGCTCCTGGTGCTCCAAATAATACTAAATTCAAATTAATCATCTCCTGTTTATTTTTTATGCTTTTATATTATACATCAATTTTTTAAAAAATGTAATATTTGTAATTCTTTAATTTTCAATTTCTAACTTATTTAAAATAGGTTCAGTAATTAAATCATTTTCATCATTGTATTTATATGTTTTTTCTAAGCCCTGTATCAAAGAATATGTATTTCTAAAACCTGTATTTTCTAACTTTGAAATATCTCCAAAAAGATTAATTTCTCTAAATGGAAACCAATCTCTTGCTTTTATTTTCTTTTCTTCTGTATTTATATATTTTATTACAGCTTTTTTAGCCATAACTTTTCCACAAATTTCTGCAAATTCGCTCATAGTAACATATTCATCACCAGAAATATTAAAAATTTGATTATAAAAATCTGAATTCTCTATTGAGCTTTCTATTGCTAAGACTAAATCTTCAATATAACCAAACTGAATTATATTATTTTTACTAGGAATAAAAACAGGCAAATTATATTTTATTCTTGAAAAAAAGTAATTTTCCCTATCTAAATTATTTCCTATTCCATAAATATAGAAAGGTCTAAATATAGTATATTTAAAATTATATATTTTAGAATTTTCAATAGTTTTCTTTTCTGCCAAATATTTATTTTTAGCATAATCTCCCCATATTAAATTTTCACCCGTGTGACTTTCTTCATTTACAGGAGTACATTCTATATTATTGTAAACAGAAGCACTACTTATTAAAATATATTGTTTAAATTTATTTTTCATAACTTTATGTAGTATATTAACCTGTTCCTCTGTGTAAGCTGAAACATCAATAATAATGTCTACATCTATATTTTTTAAAACATTTTCCATTTCATTAAAATTACTTCTAACTGCTCGGAACTAGTTGAAGTGACCCAAGGTCCAATGAGCTCCTTGCCATAGAGTTCAGCAGCAAAGGACTCTGCCAATCCTTCACTAACTACCCAGTCTGCTAGTGTCGTCTGCTGGTTCCATTTGATAAATTGGAAGCGGACATTATGGTTGCACTCGTGAGCCAACGCAGCCTGCACACGTGGTAAAGTATAGTCATTTGGCAGCAGACTAAGCATGAGGTAGCCTGGAATTCCTCCATCTCCGCTGTAACCCTTATTGAGCTGTAGCATGGGCTTTTCTGGATTGCCTAACAAAATAGTAAAATAGTAATCCTCAACCTCTAAATCATAGCCAGCTTGCTCAAAAAGACCGATACTCCTCTTGATGGTATCTTGACAATTTTGCCAGAGTTGATCAGAGCTCAGAGCATCAATAGCCGGTCTATCCTTTTCTGACAGAGTGCTGGGTAGCTGATTCATAAAGCCAAGTAGGAACAAAGCATCAAATCCTCCGGGATACTTCGCTTTCAGAGGAATGTGCTGAGTTTGGTATTTGGGAGCAAAAGGCGCTAACAATTTAGCTCGAAAACAACCCTCTCTCTTTTCTAAAGGCATCTCTAGCATCTCTTGATAAACTTTATCTGAACGAATGATATTGATTTTCATTGTAATCTCCTTTTCTAATTTTCACCAGTATACACCCTCCTCTAAGGTCAGAGTCAAGAAAAAAATTTGAAATTTTCGTCTCAAATCTTCTTTTATCTATTCAATTTGCTGCATCCACTTTCAAATCTAGTGAGGAAAGTAGCAAAGACATTAAAGTAATAGGATACCTATTGCTCCTTCTTTTTCTCTTTCTGTGTCTTGTTTTTCTCCTTTTGCCACTTAGCATTTTCGTAGGTCACGGTATAGGTATCCTCATCGCCGCCTTCCCCGTCAAAGATTAGGTCAAAACGGACTGACTTGCCTGGCGCCAGATTGGTGCCGATTTGTGTATTGTCAAAGGTTGAGCCATCCAAAATATAGACATTTTCCTTCTTGTCATATAGTCCAAAGTCATAAGGACTAACCAGAATGGGCTTTTTAGAAGTATTTTCAACCGTGATAGTCGCAACGACAGCTACTCCTGTTGACTCATCGCTCATGACTCTCTTGTTGTCTTCTACTGCCGAATGAACTGTCATCTTGAGTCCGCTGGAAAATTCAACTGTTTTCTCAAAAGCATGGCTGGAATAGGTCTCTAAAGGCGAGTTATGGTAGCCTGTGAGAGACTTGAGATGGTCATTTTCCTCCATAAGGCCAATCGTAGTGATGACGAGGAGAATGCTGAGTAAGGCCAGAAGAAAGATGATAATACCAGACACCAGAGCTGCCCAAAAGAGCCCCTGCTTGTGGAGAGGACGTTTTAAACGGTAAACAAGATTGTCCTCACTGACAATCTCCTGCTGAATTCGCTGATTCATATGGACCTTTCTAATCAATAATTACTTGCCTTTTGAAAGAGGTCCAAGCGTCGGAAGCTCAATCCCCTCTCGCAAAAGCGCCTCATGGTAAAGACGGTAGAAGATATGGTAAATAGAAATCTGCATGCCTCCCTGCACTATCATACTGATACGGAAGTTGAACTGGCCATTTGAAGCCATCTGCGGCCCCAAGATATTCGGTTCCTTGAGAATCTCTGGATGTTCTGGCACTGCTTCTTCATTGACCTTGGAAATGATGCGGTAAATCTCGTCCAAATCCGTCTGGGCATAAATGGGGATATCAATCAGAACCCGCATATCTCCACGAGACAGATTACTAACAACCATGATATTGCGGTTTGGAACAAAATGAAGCGTTCCGTCCGCGTCCCGTACCTGCGTCGTCCGAATCCCGACACTGATTACTGTTCCAGCGATGTTGATAGAGCCGTTAGTAAGGCGAACATTGTCACCAACATCTAACTGGCGCTCGAGAAGAATAAAGAAACCATTGACCAGATCCGACAGGAAGCCCTGAGCCCCCATCCCAATAGCTACACCAGCAATTCCGGCACCAGCTAAAAGGCTGGAAACTGGCAGTCCCAAGATGGATAAAACCCAGTAAATCAAGAGAAAATACAAGACATAATTAAGCAGATTCTCAATCAGACGAGTAATAGTTTTCTGTCTGGCTACATCCTGCTTGGATAGCTTGAGAGAGGGAGCAATGATCTTGGTCACTGACAAATGCAGGATTTTCTTAACGATGTAAAATAAGATAAAAAGCAGAAGTAAAGAGACCAGCTTGGAAAAAAGGTCATCTGCAATCTTGCTCCAGTCAAACTGCTGGATATAGCGGGAAAAGACATTTCCGGTCTTAGACATAGGCTACCTCCAAAAAGATTACTACCATTATACCACAAAGACCAATCTGCGCGGACATAGAATGGTTAGTCCGACCTAGCATTGCTTTCACCCCCTTTCTATCGTATAATAAAATAAGTATCTAAGACAAGAAAGGAACATACATAGTCCATCGCTTCATCACTATTTGGAATAAAACCAATCTAATCAAGCGGATTTCCATCGATATTGGCTTTGGTGTCCTGCTGGCTGTCATCTTCCCCAAAGCACAGGCCATTGGACTTCTGGGCCAAATCTTCGTTGGCGGCCTCAAGGCCATCGCTCCGCTCCTAGTCTTCGCTCTGGTAGCAAATGCCCTTTCTCAGCAGCAGAAAGGGCAAAAGAGCAATATTAAAACAGTCGTCTTGCTCTATCTTCTAGGGACCTTTGCGGCAGCCTTGGTCGCAGTCCTAGTCAACTTCTTCTTTCCCATTAGTATAGAGTTGGCTTCATCCTCCCAAAAGGTTTCTCCGCCAGATGGAATCGGACAAGTCCTCAGCAATCTTCTGCTTCAGCTGGTGGACAATCCCGTCAACGCCCTCATCACCGCTAACTATATTGGTATCCTGTCCTGGGCTGTCATCTTTGGAATTGCCATGCGAGAAGCTAGCCACCATAGCAAGGAACTGCTGCAAACCTTGGCAGATATCACTTCTAAGATTGTCGAGTGGATTATCAACCTAGCCCCTCTTGGGATTCTTGGCCTGGTCTACACGACCATTTCCGGCAAAGGTTTCCAGGCTCTAAAAAGCTATGGTATCCTGCTGCTGGCCTTAATAGCCAGCATGCTGATTGTTGTTCTGATTATCAATCCTTTGATTACCTTTATCATGCTGCGGAAAAATCCTTATCCCTTGGTCTGACGCTGCTTGCGAGTCAGGGGTGTGACTGCTTTTTTCACGCGCAGCTCAGCGGCAAACATCCCCGTCAATATGAAACTCTGTCGGGATCTGGGGCTCAATCCAGAGACTTACTCGGTCTCTATTCCTCTGGGGGCTACTATCAATATGGCAGGAGCTGCCATCACTATCAACACCCTGACCTTGGCTGCTGTCAACACGCTGGGTATCAGGGTTGACTTTGGCACGGCTCTAGTTCTCAGTATTGTAGCGGCAATTTCTGCCTGCGGGGCTTCCGGCGTAGCTGGCGGTTCTCTCCTGCTCATTCCGGTCGCCTGCAGCCTCTTTGGGATTTCCAATGATTTGGCCATGCAGGTAGTCAGCGTCGGCTTCGTTATCGGTGTCATTCAGGACTCCTGCGAGACAGCCCTCAACTCTTCTACTGACGTTCTCTTTACAGCCGTGGCCGAGATGAGCAGCTGGCCAAAAGAAAAACGCTATTAATTTCAACAAAAAAACTCTAGACTTCCATCATTACGGAAAGCTAGAGGCTTTTTTATGTGCGAAAATTAGTTCTTTCGATGCTTGTCAAAATATTTCTTTGTTTCTCCGATGACAATAGGAGAAAGTGCTAGAAGAGCGATTAAGTTTGGCAAGGCCATGAGGGCATTGACAATATCTGCAAGAATCCAAACCGCCTCTAGACCCACAAAACCACCGAGAACAATCATAAGGACAAAGAGCAGACGATAAACTCGGATATAGCGTACCCCAAAGAGAAATTCAAAACAGCGCTCACCATAGTAATTCCAGCCCAAGATAGTCGTAAAGGCAAACAGAACTAGGAAGACTGAAAGCAAGACCGGACCAAAATTAGCAAAAACAGTCGCAAAGGCTGCCTGAGTCAGGGACACGCCGTTGAGATTGCCATCCCAGACTCCTGTGATTAAAATCGTCAAGCCTGTCAGGCTACAGATAATCAGGGTGTCGATGAAGGTTCCGGTCATGGAAATCAAGCCCTGTTCTACTGGTTCCT
>ERZ772807.1705-NODE-1705-length-12005-cov-6.175565_pt1 | contig 12005 bp, 8 predicted proteins | sample MGYA00511472_ERZ772807 | MGnify/ENA primary metagenome ERZ772807 (study PRJEB29015, sample SAMEA2737947) | human oral metagenome | biome: human oral; feature: human-associated habitat; material: dental | place: China | collected 2039 ...
CCCGTCCCGAATCCAGGGGGCGCGACGCCGTGGAAGAATAGCAAGCCGACGACGATCCGCGCCATTCCCCGCCGTGGGGGCCTGGTCACACCCGGACGCCCGGGATCCCCGCCGCGGCGGGCCCCGGTCGCGGCGTCGGGGACGCCGGGGCGCGGCACGAACCCGGCGGCCCGGCGGGGTCGGATCGAGCCCCCGCCCGCTCAGGCCGACAGCAGGGTGAGCACGGCCTTGACCCGACGGTGCACGGCGGAGTCGGGAAGAAGGCCCAGCTTGGCGAAGATGCGCTGAGTGTGCTTCTCCACGGCGCCCTCGGTGACCACCAGCCGTGCCGCGATGGCCGCATTGGTGCAGCCCTCGGCCATGAGCGCGAGCACGTCGCGCTCGCGCGGCGTGAGCGACTCGATCGGGTCGTCCCGCCTGCTCCGGTGCATCACCTGGGCCACGACGTCGGGATCCAGGACCAGCTCGCCGCGCGCCACGCGCTCGACCGCTTCGAGGAAGGAGTCGATGTCGGTGACACGGTCCTTCAGGAGGTAGCCGATACCGCCCCCGCCATCGGCCAGGAGCTCGGGCACGTAGCCGGCCACCACGTACTGGCTCAGCAGGAGGATGGGGGCGCGTCCCCACTGCCGCCGGATACGGGTGGCGGCGCGCAGCCCCTCGTCGGTGTGCGATGGCGGCATGCGAATGTCGGCGATGACGAGCTCGGGGCGCAGCCGCAGCGTCTCGGCCTCGAGCGCCCGGCCGTCGCCGAGCTCGGCGACCACCTCGTGACCGCCCTCGGCGAGGATGAGCGCGAGCCCCTGACGCAGGAGAACGGAGTCGTCGGCGATCAGGACTCGCACGGGATCACCGCCTCAACCCGGGTGGGGCCGCCGTCCGGCGAGGTGACCGTGAGCTCGCCGTCGACGCCGTCGAGCCGCTCGGCCAGCCCGGCCAGGCCGTGCCCCTTGGCGAGCGCCGCTCCCCCGACACCGTCGTCGGCGACCCATAGGCGCAGCCGCTCGCCGTCGACGACGGCGCCGAGCTCGGCCGAGCGGGCCCCGGAGTGCTTGTTGACATTGACCAGCGCCTCGCTGGCCACGAAGTAGGCGGCATGAGCGACGTGATCGGGCAGGTGCGGCAGGTCCGCCCGCACCGTCACCGGCACGGCGGAGCGCGCGGCGGCCTCGATCAGGGCCGCCGACAGGCCGCGGTCGACGAGCACCGGCGGAGCGATGCCGCGCGAGAGACTGCGCAGCTCGTCGAGGGTCTGGCGGGTCTGGGCCATCGCCTCGGTGAGGATGCCCGCCGCGGCCTCCGGGTCCTCGGCGGTCCGACGCCTGGCCCGCGCCAGGTCCATGCCCAGACGTACGAGCCGCTGCTGGGGACCGTCGTGGATATCGCGCTCCAGCCGACGACGGGCGTCCGCCTCCGCGCGCCGCACGGCGGCTCGGGAGGCCTCCAGGCGCGCGATCTCGCCACCACGGCACAGCAGGACGCGGGTGAAGGCCTGCTGAGCGCGCGCCAGCGATCGCAGGACGAAGGGAGCCGTGAGGGAGAACAGCACACCGATCGTCAGGTCGATCCCGATCTGCCACAGCAGAGCCGGCCGCAGCCCGAGCAGCTCGGCCAGGGACTCGCTCCGGGATCCCAGGACCGAGTCCAGGACCACCTCCGCAGCGGGTCCGAGCAGCCCGGCGATCGCTATCGCGAGCCAGGCGATGGACACGGCCCAGGTCACGAGCGTCACGACGAGGCCGACGACGACCCAGACCAGGTCCAACCAGCGCTGCGGGTCGCGCAGCGGCACGGCCAGGCGGCGCGTGAGCCCGGCCCCGGGCTCCGCCCGCGCGTAGCGCCCGGGCACGTACTCGCTGGAATCGACGGCCGCCACGGCGCGGCGCGCAGCGGCGGCGAAACCGGCGCAGATCGCCAGGCTCAGCACCAGGATGGGCGCGCCGACCCAGACGATGATGACTCCCGCCCCCAGGGCGGTCAGCGGCACGACGACGATGAAGGCGAGAAGGTGGATGGGCCAGGAGAGCAGGAGGTAGACGGCGTCACGTCCCAGCTGCCGATAGCGGCGTCCCCATGAGGGTGGAAGGCTCATGGGGACATCCTGCCCCGGTGACGCCGGTGGTCCCAGTCCGCCACCTGGCCAGCCGGTGGTCGGGCTGGCCCGACCACCGGGCGCCCCTGGTCCGAGGACGACGAAGCGGTTCCCGGAACCGATCTCGGTGCGGAACCGGACCGATCTCGACGACGGGGCGACGATCGGCCGGTGGCGGGCCGTCAGTAGCCGGCCATCTGCTCCAGGCGCTCGATGCGCCGGCCCATGGGAGGGTGGGTGGAGAAGAGGTTGCGGACCCGTCCGAAGGGGTTGGCGATCATCATGGAGGAGACCGGTTCCACCCGCGGGTCCTGCCCCATGGGCACGCGCGAGACGCCCGACTCCAGCTTGCTCAGCGCGCTGGCCAGGGCCAGCGGATCACCGGTGAGGACGGCTCCGTCGTGATCGGCGTCGTACTCCCGGGTGCGCGAGATGGCGAACTGGGTGACGCTGGCCGCCAGCGGGGCCAGCAGGGCCAGGAGCAGCACGACGAGGCCATTGCCCTCGCGCCGGTCCCTCCCGCCGCCGAACCACATGAGCATCATGGAGACCGAGGAGATGACCCCGGCGATGCCCGCCGCGACGGAGCCGGTGAGGATGTCGCGGTTGTAGACGTGGGAGAGCTCGTGCCCCAGAACCCCTCGCAGCTCGCGATCGTTGAGGAGCTGGAGGATGCCCTGGGTGCAGCACACCGCGGCGTGAGCCGGGTCGCGGCCGGTGGCGAAGGCGTTGGGGCTCATGGTGGGCGCCACGTAGAGGCGCGGCATGGGCTGTCCGGCCGCGGCGGAGAGCTCCCGCACGATGGCGTGCATCCGGGGCTGCTGGGCCTCGGTCACCTCGATGGCGCCCATGGAGCGCACGGCGAGCCTGTCCGAGTTCCAGTAGGAGTAGGCGGTCTGGGCGACACCGATCAGCGGCATGACGAACAGCCAGATCGAGGAGCCGGTGCCCTTGGCGAGCACCCACCCGAAGAGGAGGAGCAGGCTCCACAGACCGCCCATGAGGAGGGCGGTCTTGAACCCGTTGTGGTGATTGGCTTCGGTCATGACGGGCAGTGTATGAGCACTGTCTGTGCGCACGCTGAGACGATGCGGGCCCCGGCCCCCGCGCCCGATCCGCTCAGTCCAGCAGGGCGGCCGCGTCGGCCGCGGGGATCCCCAGGGCCTCGCCGACCCCGGCGGTGTACAGCGCTCCGGCGTGAGTGGTCAGGCCGCGGGCGAGGTCGCGGTGCGCCCCGATCGCGTCGCGCCAGCCGTCGTCGGCCAGGGCGAGCGCGTAGGGCAGGGTCGCGTTGGTCAGCGCGTAGGTGGAGGTGTGCGGCACGGCACCGGGCATGTTCGCCACGCAGTAGAAGACCTTGCCGTCCACCTCGAAGGTCGGCGCCGAGTGGGTGGTGGGGCGGGAGTCCTCGAAGCAGCCGCCCTGGTCGATGGCGATATCGACCAGCACGCTGCCCGGCCGCATGGTCTCCACCATCGCGCGCGTGACCAGGTTCGGGGTGCGGGCCCCGGGCACGAGGACGGCGCCGATGACCAGGTCCGCTCCGGCGCAGGCCCGCGCCACGTCGAGCTCGGTGGAGAAGCGGGTGCGGATGGTTCCGCCATCGATTTCCTCGATGCGGCGCATGCGCACGGGGTCGACGTCGAAGACGGTGACATCCGCGCCCATGCCGGCCGCGACCCGCGCGGCGCTCAGGCCGGCGGTGCCGCCTCCCAGGACGACGACGTCTCCGCGCCGCACCCCGGCCGCCCCGCCCAGCAGGACGCCGGCCCCGCCGCGGGGGCGCAGCAGGGCGTCCGCGCCCACCTGGGCGGCCAGGCGCCCGGCGATCTCGGACATGGGCGCCAGGAGGGGCAGGGCACCGGTGTCGGTCGCGACGGTCTCGTAGGCGATGGATGTGACCCGCTCGGAGAGGAGCTCCTCGGTCAGGGGGCGGTCCGCAGCCAGGTGGAGGTAGGTGAACAGCAGCAGGTCCGGGCGCAGGAACCGGTACTCCTCGGCGACCGGTTCCTTGACCTTGAGGATGAGCTCGGAGTCGGCCCAGAGCGCCGAGGCGTCGTCGACGATGGCGGCGCCGGCGACGACGTACTCCTCGTCGGGGATCGAGGCCCCTTGGCCGGCGCCCGCCTGGACGGCCACGATGTGCCCGTGCCGGACGAGCGCGTGAACGCCGGCCGGCGTGACGGCGACGCGGAACTCGTTGTCCTTGATCTCGGTGGGAACACCGATTCGCATGGTTCTACCTCCGGGGTGGTCGTCGTGAGGGGACGGGTTGACGCGTATCGACCGGCACCGGCGGCAGGGCCGCCGAGCCCTGGGTCAGTCGGCCAGGCGGTCGGCGACGCGCTCGGGCACGCGGTCCGCCTCGGGCCGGCCGATGAGGTCCTCGGGGACCTCGGTGGAGCGGGAGATCGCGGTCATGGCGTCGCGGGAGACGACCTTGACGCGCTCGCGCGACCTGGTCTCGCCGCCGGTGACGACGACCTCGCCGTAGTCCTCGCCGAGCTCGCGCTCGTAGGCGTCGAGCAGCTCCCAGCCCTCCCAGTTGGTGAAGGGGACGCCGCGGGACTCCAGCAGGGCGATGAGGGCGTCGTGGCCGACCTGGGTCTCGTCGTCGGTCCCGGCGTGCAGGAGGCCGGCGTTCGCGTCGGCCACGAGGTTCGAGACGGTCTCCTGGGCGTCGGACTTGGTGGAGCCGATGAGCCCCACCGGGCCGCGCCGGATCCAGCCCGTGGCGTACAGGCCGGTCAGCGGCTCGCCGTCCTCCCCGAGCACGCGGCCGCCCTCGTTGGGCACGACGTGCCGCTCGGCGTCGAAGGGCAGGCCCTCGATGCTGCTGGAGGCGTAGCCGACGGCGCGGTAGACGGCCTGGACCGGCCAGTCGTGGAACTCTCCGGTGCCGGTGACGCCGCCGTCGCCGGTCAGACGGGTGCGCTCGGTGCGCAGGGCCCGCACGTGACCGCCGTCGTCGGTGAGAACGGCCGCGGGCGCTTGGAAGAGATGGATGTGGATGCGGTGGGAGGCGGTGAGGTCCTCCGGCTCCTGCATCGCGTAGCCCTCGAGGGCCTTGACGACCTGGCGCTGCTGGTTGGAGGCCGCCAGGGCCGCCTGGGAGCCCTCGTCGTACTCGAAGTCCTCCTCGTCGACGATGACGTCGACGTCGGCCTGCTTGCCGAGCTCGCGCAGCTCCAGCGGGGTGAACTTCACCTGGGCGGGGCCGCGGCGGCCGAAGACGTGCACGTCGGTGACCGGGGACTCCTTGAGGGTGGCGGCGACGTTCGCGGGGATCTCGGTGGTCATGAGGTCGTCAGCGTGCTTGGCCAGGACACGGGCGATGTCCAGGGCCACGTTGCCGACGCCGATGACGGCGACCTCCTTGGCGCTCAGGTCCCAGGTGCGCGGGTGGTCGGGGTGACCGTCGTACCAGGAGACGAAGTCGGCGCCGCCGTAGCACTCGGGGGCGTCGACGCCGGGGATGTCCAGGGGGGCGTCGGTGTCGGCGCCGGTGGAGAAGACCAGGGCGTCGTAGTGCTCGTGGAGCTCGGCCACGGAGACGTCCCGGCCCACCTCCACATTGCCGATGAGGCGGATGTCGCCGCGCTGGAGGATCTTGTACAGGGCCACGATGATCTGCTTGATGCGCGGGTGGTCGGGGGCCACCCCGTAGCGCACCAGGCCGTAGGGGGCGGGGAGCCGCTCGAACAGGTCGATGCTCACGTCCAGCCCGGATTTGGACAGGATGTCGGAGGCGTAGATGCCGGCGGGACCGGCACCGATGACGGCGACGCTGAGAGGACGTGCGTTCACTGCTCTTTCGTTTCTGTAAGCGGCGGGATGAGGGGGCGGGCCGGGGTCGGACGGCGCCGGCGACGGCGCGCCCCAGTCTAGGAGGCGGGAGGGGCGCGTCCTCATGGCGTCGGACACAGGCCGCCCGACGGCGCGGGAGGCCCGGGGCTGGAGTGCGCCGGTCCCGACGGGAACGTCTTCGTCCCGGCGACCGCGTGGCGACCCGCCGTCCTCCCTCCTCGTCGCTGCGCGCGGCGCCGCATCCGCGCTGATCGCAGTTTTGGCGCTCTGGGAGGATCGTTCGGCTCGGCATGCCGGTCGTGCCCAACGATTTCCGCGTGATTCTGCGGTTTTTGCAAATCCGTCGCCAGGACGGAGACCGAACGATCCTCCCAGAGCGCCATTTCCCGCACCCGCGCCGCCCAGCTTATCCGCTGCGCCTCTTACCCCTCCGTTACGCCCCTTTTCCCCGTGCAGTGAAGGACGAAGGGGCGCAGCAGACGGAAAGAGGCGTAGCGGACGCCGCCCGGTCCGCGAGATCGCCGCATAGACGACGAGATCGTCGGGTAACCCTCGAGAACGTCTGCTAGAGGGACGTGCTCGAGGGTTACCCGGCGATCTCACGGGTTAAGTGACGTGCTCGCGGGTTACCCGGCGATCTCGTCGACCGTGAACGGCGATGACGCCTCTCGGCTGGCTCCTGCGGCACAACCGGTCCCGGGCCGTGCGGAGGGGCGCGGCGCTCCCGCAGAACCGGGTTCGGGCGACGCGGGTGAAAGCCGGGTTCGGGCGGACATTGCGGCCCGCTCAAGCGCGGGCTCGACCGGCTCAGCCGGCTCAGGCGGCGCGATCGACGAGGAGGCGCGCGAACTGCTCCATGCCGACGCGCACGAGTCTCACGCGCCTCCGGGTCTCGGCCAGCGCCGCCTCGTACTCGGCCCCGCTCCCAGCCCCGGCCTCAGGTCCGGCCCCGACACCGGCGGTCCCGGTTCCAGTCCCAGCCCCGACCCCGGCACTGGCTCCAGTCCCGGTCCCAGCCTCGGCTCCAGTCCCGGTCCCGACGCCGGTCTCACTCCCGGCCCTGCTCCCGCTCCCAGCCCCGGCCGCCGCCGCACAGCCGGCCTCCAGGCGCTCGCGGGCGCCGGCGACGACGGCCTCCTCCAGCCCGTCCAGCACGGCCACGGCATCGCGGGCCCAGTCCATCGCCATCTGCTGCGTGCGGGCCAGCACCGGGTGGCTCCTGAGCCGGTCGACCACGTCGGCCAGGACCTCGTCGTCGCCCAGGTCCCCCGTCGACAGCCGCGACAGGATCGCCTGGCCCGCGGCGTCGAGCTCGCCGGCCGCCAGGGCCTGGCGCAGCAGCAGCACCGGCATGGTGTCCACGCCCTCGCGCAGGTCCGTGCCCGGGGTCTTGCCCAGGGCGGCCGGGTCCCCCACCAGGTCGAGGCAGTCGTCGGCGAGCTGGAAGGCGACGCCGATCCGCTCCCCGAAGGCCTCCACGATCCGCTCCGTGGCCCGGCCCGCCCCCGTCAGCATGGCGCCGTAGCGCGCGGACACGGCGATGAGCGAGCCCGTCTTGTCGGCCAGGACCTGGATGTAGTGCGCCACCGGGTCGGTGCCGGCCGGACGCGGGAGCGTCTCGTGGAGCTGGCCCATGCACAGGCGCTCGAAGGTCTTGGCGTGGGCCAGGACCGCCTCCGGCCCCAGGGCCGCCACCAGCTGGGAGGCGCGGGCCACGAGCACGTCGCCGGTGAGGATGGCGGCGGAGTTGCCCCACACCGTCTGGGCGCTGGGGGCGCCGCGGCGCAGCGGCGCGTCGTCCATGACGTCGTCGTGGTAGAGCGTGGCGATATGGGTGAGTTCGACGGCGACCCCGGCGTCGCGCACCTGCTCGCCGGCGGCCAGGGCCGGGTCGCCCAGCTGGGCGGTCAGGAGGGTGAGGATCGGACGCAGCCGCTTGCCCCCGGCCTCCGCCAGGTGGGAGGTGGGCGGATTGATCATCTCGTCGGCGTTGCTGACGACCTCCAGCAGCCGCGCCTCGATGGCGGCCAGGGCCGGGGAGAGAGCGCCCTCGAGTTCCGGGGCGTCCAGTGGGAGCGATCCGATCACGGCAGGAGCATAGCCGCGCGGCCGAGCAGGGCCAGCACCGCCTGCGGCAGCACGCCCAGCGCCACGGTGAGGAAGGCGGCGGTGCCGATCGCCGCCGCCGTCGGCCCCCTGGAGCCGACGACGATGACGGTCTCCCCGCGCGGCTCGTGGAAGAACATGAGCAGGATCAGGCGCATGTAGAAGAAGGCCGTCGCCGCCGAGGAGACGACCGCGGCGACGACGAGCCAGGTGCTCCCCCCGACGCCGGCGATGAACAGCTCGAACTTGGCCATGAACCCGAAGGTCAGCGGGACGCCCGCGAAGGACAGCAGGAAGACCGTCATGGCGGCGGCCAGCCAGGGGGCGCGCCGGCCCAGCCCCCGGAAGGAGTCCAGGTCGGTGGCCTCCGGGCCGGCGGCGCCGTCGTGACCGGTCCGCACGAGCGTGACGACGCCGAAGGCGCCCACGGTCGCCACGCCGTACGCCAGGCAGTACAGGAGCAGGGCGGCGACGCCCTGCTGGTTGAGACTGACGATGCCGATGAGCATGTAGCCGGCGTGGGCGATCGCGGAGTAGGCGAGCATGCGCTTGACGTCCCTCTGGACGACGCCGACCACCGTGCCCACGGCCATGGTGGCCAGCGACACGGCCCACAGGACGGGGGCCAGGTCCCAGCTCAGGCCGGCCACGGCGATGTAGGCGAAGCGCACCAGGGCCAGGAAGGCGGTGGCCTTGACGCCGGCCGCCATGAACCCGGTGACCGGCGTGGGGGCGCCCTGGTAGACGTCGGGGCTCCAGGCGTGGAAGGGCACGGCGGCGATCTTGAACAGCAGGCCGACGACGACCAGGGCCGCGCCCGCCAGCATGAGCCGGTCCATGCCGGGCACGGCCCCGTAGCGGATGGCCGCCGCGATATCGGTGTAGGACACCGACCCGGAGAACCCGTAGAGCAGGGCCGCCCCCATGAGGAGGAAGGCGGAGGCGAAGGCGCCCAGCACGAAGTACTTCAGCGCCGCCTCCTGGCTGAGCAGGCGGCGGTGGCGCGCCATGGCGGCCATGATGTACAGCGGCAGCGAGACGAGCTCGAGCATGACGAACAGGGCGATGAGGTTGCTCGACAGCGGGAAGAGCATCATGCCGCCCAGGCTGAACAGCGTCAGCGGGAAGACCTCGGTGCCCGTCCACCCGGCGTGCAGGGACTCGGCCTCCTCGGCGCTGCCGGGCCGGTCGGCGGCCTGCGCGGCGAAGGCGCCGTCGTCGGCCGTGGTGCGATCGGCCATGACCAGGACGGCGAGCAGGCCGATGACGAGCATGACGCCCTGGGCGGCGACGCCGAAGGGGTCCTCGTCGAACCCGGTGGTCAGCGAGGCGCCGACGCCCGCCTCCACGGCCCGCCAGCGCGCGACCACGCCCGCGCCGGCGCCCAGGATCGCCAGGATGGCCAGGGCCGGCTGGAGGACCGGACGCGCCCGGCGCGGGACGAAGGCCTCCAGGAGGACGCCCAGGACGGCGGCGCCCAGGATGACGACGACCGGGGTGAGACCGGCCCACAGGATGGTCGGGGCGGTGAAGCTCACTTGGCATTCCCTTCGGAGAAGGCGGGGGCGGGCAGTCCGACGGCGGCGTTCCCATCGGCGCTCACCGTCGTGGAGACCTGCTCGGCGACGCCGTCGAGGGCGTTCACGAGGAGGGCCGGCGCGAGGCCGATGACGAGCATGGCGGCGATGACGGGCACGACGACGAGCCGCTCGCGCCCGTCCAGGTCCTGGCCGCCCGTGCGCTCGGCGTCGGGCGCCCCGGTGAAGACCCGCTGGTAGGGCAGGAGCACGTAGACGGCGGCGATGACCACGCCCGCGACGGCGACCGCGCCCAGCGCCGCGGAGACCGAGAAGGTCCCGGTGAGCACCATCCACTCGGGCACGAAGCCGCTCAGGCCCGGCAGGGCGATGGAGGCCAGGCCGCACACCAGCCACGTGCCCGCCACCAGCGGCAGGACGCGCGCCATGCCGCCCAGCTCGGAGATCTTCACGGTGCCGGTGCGCCGCGCCAGGAAGCCGGTGACGAGGTAGAGGCCGGCGATGGACAGGCCGTGGGCCACCATGTAGACCATGGCGCCGGTCGCGGCCAGACGGCTGCCGATGAAGATGCCCAGCACCATGAAGCCGAAGTGGCTGATGGAGGTGTAGGAGATGAGGCGGTAGAGGTCGTCCTGGCCGATGGCGGCCAGGCCGCCGTAGATGATGCCGACCGCGGCCGCCACCGCGATCGCCGGGGCGGCCCAGCGGGAGGCCTCGGGGAACAGCGGCAGGACCAGGGCGATCATGCCGTAGGTGCCGATCTTGTCCAGGACGCCGATGAGCAGCACGGATGTGCCCGGGGTGGCCTGCTCGGCCGTGTCCGGCAGCCAGGTGTGCAGCGGGACCATGGGGGCCTTGATGGCGAAGGCGATGAAGAAGGTGGCGAAGATCCACCGGCCCGTCGCGGCCGTGACCTCCAGGTTCCCCGCGAGGCGCTCGATGAGGAAGGCGTCCTGCCCCCCCGGCCCGTAGACGAGCAGGGCGACGACGCCGATGAGCATGATCAGTCCGCCGGCCAGCGAGTACAGCAGGAACTTGAGGGCGGCGCGCCGGCGCCCGGGCCCGCCGAAGCACCCGATGAGGAAGTACACCGGGATGAGCATGGCCTCGAAGCACAGGTAGAAGAGGAAGACGTCGCGGGCGGCGAAGACGACGACGACGAAGGACTCCAGGACCAGGACCAGCCCGGTGAACCGGTCCTGGCGGTCGGCCGGCACCTCCCCCCAGGAGGCGAGCAGCACAATGGGGGTGAGGAAGGCGGTCAGCAGGAGCATGGCCAGGCCCAGCCCGTTGACGCCCAGGGCCCAGGACACGCCCAGGGCCGGGATCCAGGGCCGGGTCTCGGCCAGCTGGAGGCTGGAGCCGGCCGACGGGTCGAAGCGGCAGGCGGCCCACACCCCCGCGCCGAGCACGGCCAGGCAGGTCAGCAGGCCGAGGGCGCGGGCGTGGCGGCGCAGCGGCGGCACGAGGGCCAGGAGGAGGGCCCCCGCGAGGGGCAGGACCGCCATGACGGTGAGCACGGGGAAGGATGCGGCGACGGTGTGCATATGGCGGGTCCTCTCAGAACCTGGTGGCCAGGACGGCGACGAGGGCGAGTACGACGCCGACGAGCATGTAGGACGCGTAGGAGCGCACGTAGCCGGACTCGGTGAGAGAGGTCAGCCACCCCAGGCCGGCCGTGCCCCGCGCCAGGCCCCTGACGGCGCCGTCGACGACGTGGCGGTCGGAGGCGGTGGCGGCGGCGACCAGCCCCTGGCCGGGGCGCATGGCCACGGCCTCGTTGATGGCGTCCTGGTACATGTCGCGGCGGGCCGCCTCGACCAGGGCCGGCGCGGGCGGGGCCGTCTCGGGGACCTGTCGGCGCGCGTACATCCACCAGGCCAGACCGGCCCCGACGACGACGAGCCCGAGCGTGGCCCCCATGATGGCGGTGGCCGGCAGGACCGGCTCGCCGTGCCCGGCATGCCCGGTCACCGGCTCCAGCCAGGTGACGAACAGGTCGTTGCGGGCCAGCGCCCCGCCCAGGCCGAGGGAGAAGACCGACAGGATGACCAGGGGGGCGGTCATGAGCCACCCGGACTCGTGGGGGCGGACCGGGCCCTGGGGGTCGGCCTCGGTGGTCCAGCGCCGCGAGCCGTGGAAGATCATGAAGAACAGGCGGGACATGTAGAAGGCGGTCAGGCCCGCCCCCACCAGTGCGACGCCGCCCAGGATCCAGGGCCGGACCCCCTCTCCGGTGAAGGCGGCCTCGATGATCCGGTCCTTGGACCAGAACCCGGAGAAGGGCGGCACGCCCAGGATCGCCAGCCAGCCGATGCCCATGGTGGCCCAGGTGATGCGCATGACCCCGGCCAGGGCGCCGAAGCGGCGCATATCGACCTGGTCGCCCATGGCGTGCATGACGGACCCGGCCCCCAGGAAGAGCTGGGCCTTGAAGAAGCCGTGGGTGAGCAGGTGGAAGA
>ERZ772807.1706-NODE-1706-length-12003-cov-18.748242_pt1 | contig 12003 bp, 10 predicted proteins | sample MGYA00511472_ERZ772807 | MGnify/ENA primary metagenome ERZ772807 (study PRJEB29015, sample SAMEA2737947) | human oral metagenome | biome: human oral; feature: human-associated habitat; material: dental | place: China | collected 2039 ...
CGGGACCGTTACGGTGTTTGCCGATAATACATTCCGCCAAGCCTTTTGCGGGTGAATCTGAGTTGTAGTATTCGTCGCGATACATGAACATAATCAAGTCGGCATCTTGTTCGATTGCGCCGGACTCACGCAAGTCGGACATCATCGGGCGTTTGTCGGTACGCTGCTCAACTGTACGGCTCAACTGCGACAGGGCAATGACGGGAACTTGCAATTCTTTAGCCAATGCTTTGAGGGAGCGCGAAATTTCGCCAAGCTCGGAAGCACGGTTGTCAGAGCGACCAGAACCTGACATCAATTGCAGGTAGTCGATAACGATCAACCCTAATTTGCCGTTGAACTGGCGTGCAAGACGACGGGCGCGGGCGCGGAGTTCGAGCGCAGTCAAACCCGGCGTTTCATCGATATACATGGGTGCATCGGAGAGTTTAACGACCGCTTCGTTCAGACGGCCCCAGTGTTCGTCTTGTAATCTGCCGGTTTTTAAAACGCTTTGATCCAAACGTCCGACTGAACCCAGCATACGCATGACCAACTGTGCACCGCCCATCTCCATAGAGAATACGGCGACAGGCAATTTGTTTTCTACGGCAACGTGTTCCGCAATATTGATCGAAAAGGCGGTTTTACCCATGGACGGACGACCTGCGACGATGATCAAATCGCCTGGTTGAAGACCTGATGTTTTTTTGTCGAGGTCGATAAAACCTGTTGATATGCCGGTTACTTCATCAGGATTGTCGCGCGAATAAAGCATATCGATGCGCTCGACCACTTCTTTCAGAAGGTCGGGCATCTCAAGGAAGCCTTGTTTGGATTTGGCGGTGCTTTCGGCGATTTGGAATACTTTGTTTTCTGCCTCGTCCAAAAGCTGGCCTGCATCGCGCCCTTGCGGATTGTATGCGCTGCGTGCAATTTCCGTGCCGACTTCGGCAAGCTGGCGCATGATGGAACGTTCGCGCACGATTTCGGCGTAGCGGCGGATATTGGCAGCAGATGGCGTATTTTGCGCCAGCGTAATCAGATAGTTGAATCCGCCTGCCGCTTCCAATTCTTCATTGCGTTCCAAACTTTCTTGGACGGTAATGACGTCGGCAGGACGGCTTTCATTAATCAGATTGGCAATCGTACGAAAAATCAGGCGGTGTTCGTGGCGGTAGAAATCCTCGCCGGAAACGACATCGGCAATACGGTCCCAAGCAGAATTTTCCAGCATCAGGCCGCCCAATACGGATTGCTCCGCTTCTGTGGAATGTGGCGGCAGTGACAATGCGCTGATTTCACGGTCTTCAGACGGCATATCGGAATAATTGCTCATGACGGGCATCTCTGGCTGGGAAATTGCAATCCACTATTATAGCGCAGTGTAAGTTCAATTGGTTTGTTTAGGCTAAAGCAGGTAAAATAGCCATGTTGTCGATTTGACAACACACACTACCAAAATATAAATATCAAGAATTAGGAGCATAAAAATGGAACACAAGCTGCCACAATTGCCTTATGAACTGGATGCGTTGTCCCCTCATCTGACCAAAGAAACTTTGGAGTTCCACTACGGCAAACACCATCAAACCTACATCACCAATTTGAACAATCAAATTAAAGGCACTGAGTTTGAAGAAATGCCTTTGGAAGAAATCGTGAAAAAATCTTCCGGCGGTATGTTCAACAACGCTGCCCAAACTTGGAACCACACTTTCTACTGGCTGGGCTTTACCCCTAAAGGCCAAGGCAAACCTGCCGGCGAATTGGCTGCAGCCATCGACGCCAAATGGGGCAGCTTCGAGAAATTCCAAGAAGCGTTCAATGCTTGCGCGGCCGGTACTTTCGGCTCAGGTTGGGCATGGTTGGTGAAAACGCCTGCCGGTGAATTGGATCTGGTTTCTACTTCCAATGCAAGTACTCCGCTGACTACTGAAAACACTCCGCTGCTGACTTGCGACGTATGGGAACACGCCTACTACATCGACTACCGCAACAGCCGTCCTAACTACCTGAAAGGTTTCTGGGAAATCGTTAACTGGGATGAAGTTGCCAAACGCTTCGCCGCATAAAACAATATGAGTGAAAAGGCCGTCTGAAAAATTTTCAGACGGCCTTTTTGTCGATATGGGTGTGAAGAAATGGTTTAGATGAATGTTTTTTCTGTCTGATGCGCAAAATTATCATGGAGCAGAAAAAAGGATAAAGGGGAGATTATGCTAAAATATTGTCAACAATTTTTGATTCCGCATGATATGGAATCAGCGTTTGACACACATAGACAAGAGGATTTTATGAAATTTCTAGACCGTGAGGCGACCATTGCCAAACCTGGCTTTAATCGTTGGCTGGTACCGCCTGCCGCTTTGGCCGTGCATCTTGCCATCGGGCAGATATACGCTTATTCCGTGTTCAATGCGCCGCTGACCAAGCTTATCGGTATTACTGAGTCGGCTACAGGAGATTGGAAGCTGACCACGGTAGGTTGGATTTTCAGTATTGCCTTGGCGATGTTGGGCGCGTCTGCGGCTATGTTCGGTACTTGGATGGAGCGCGTTGGGCCGCGTAAGGCGATGTTCGTTGCTGCCTGCTGCTTCAGCTTGGGTTTTTTTGTGTCGGCGATCGGCGTTCATACGCACAATCTGTTTTTGCTTTATTTGGGCAACGGTGTGATTGGCGGGGTCGGTTTGGGCTTGGGTTATATCGGGCCTGTATCGACGCTGATGAAATGGTTTCCCGATAAACCGGGTATGGCGACAGGTTTGGCGATTATGGGTTTTGGCGGCGGCGCGATGTTGGCTTCGCCTTTATCCGTGTCGCTGATGAATTTTTTCTCCAGTGAAACTTCAGTTGGCGTAGCGCAGGCTTTTGTCGTTTTAGGACTATTTTATCTGGTGTTGATGATGTTCGGTGCGTTTACCATCCGCATACCTGCCGATGGCTGGAAACCTAAAGGTTATGTTGCGCCGAAAATCAAAAGCAAATTGGTCAGCAGTAATCACGTCAATGTTTCCGAAGCCATGAAGACGCCGCAATTTTGGCTCTTGTTTTGGGTGTTATGTCTGAACGTGACGGCGGGTATCGGCGTTTTGGGTCAGGCTTCGGTCATGATTCAGGAGCTGTTTTCTGAAACTTCTGTCGGTAAACAGGCTGCCATTGGCGCGGGTGCGGCGGCAGGTTTTGTGAGTCTGTTGAGCCTGTTTAATATGGGCGGCCGCTTTTTGTGGTCCAGCGTGTCAGACAAAATCGGGCGTAAAAATACTTATACCATTTTCTTTGTGCTCGGCTCGCTGTTGTATTTTGCCATTCCGTCTATTGGAGAGAGCGGTAATAAGGCTTTGTTTGTTATTGGGTTTTGCGTCATCATTTCCATGTATGGCGGCGGTTTCGCAGCGATTCCGGCGTATCTGAAGGATTTGTTCGGCACTTATCAAGTCGGTGCAATCCACGGCAGGATTTTGCTGGCATGGTCAACTGCGGCCGTTATCGGCCCGGTGTTGGTCAACTATATCCGCCAAAGCCAAATTGAAAGCGGCGTTCCGGCTGCCGAGGCTTATAGCATCACCATGTACATCATGGCAGGTTTGTTGATTGTCGGTTTGCTGTGTAATTTGAGTGTCCGTTCGGTTCACGAAAAGCATCACGAGAAGGACATTAAGGTCGCGGCACATAGCGGCAACCCCGATGATGAAACCGCTGTATCCGATGCCTATTTGATCAGCAAGAAAGTATCAGCGGGCGGTATCGGTATATGGTGGCGCTGGGCTTTGGTTTGCATCCCTTTATGCTATGGTGTCATTATGGTGTTTGTTAAAGCCTTAAGTTTGTTTAATTGATTGTTGAAAATTAAAGGCCGTCTGAAAGTTTCAGACGGCCTTTTCAAATGTTAAATAACTAATCTTTCGATACGCTGATGGTATGTTTGATGTGTTTTAAATTTGCAACGATGGTAAAAGTCATCATCACCAGTAAAGCCCATGAACTCCATTTGCTGATGTGTACTGATGCCCATGCGCCGATTTGGTTGGGATAGCGCCAAACGCCGAATAGGGTTCCCAAATTTTCCGCCAGCCAAATAAAAAATCCGATCAGGACGAAAGCGAGCAGGAGGGGCATTTTGCGAGTGGTGTCATAGGGTGTGTATAAGACCGTTGTCCGGGCGTATAGGCCGAGAGCAAAAGCTGCAAGATACCAGCGATAGTCGCCGATATAGTGATGGGTGAAGAAATTGATATAAATCGCCAGTGCGCACAAAGTGCCCAACCAATACGGCGGATGGTTTTTGATTTTGAGGTCAAACAGCCGCCATGCTTGAATGATATAGCTGCCGACTGCGGCATACATAAAGCCTGCAAACAGCGGTACGCCGCCAATTTTGGTATAAGCCTCATCAGGATAGCTCCAAGACTGGATATCGCCTGATGTCTTGAACCATTCCAAAGCAAAGCCCACCAAGTGAAACAGCGTAATCGATTTCACTTCATCCCAAGTTTCCAGCTTGAAATACAGCATGGCTGCTTGTACGGAGATGGCAAAAATCAGTAGCAGGTCGTAGCGCGAAATTCCCAACCAGCCTGTTTTCGGAACAAGAAACATGGCAATGAAAAACAAGCCTGCAAATAAGCAGGCTCGTGCTTCTTTCAAACCGAAAAACCAAAATTCAACGATAAAGCGTCGCCAACTATGTAAATCCTTGCGTTTGGGGTGCTCAGTCAGCCAAGTATCCAGTTTGCCCAACATATTTTCAGACGGCCTCTTTATCTTGAAAATGTTTTAGGCAGATTGAATCGGAATGACGCGGTTTTGCTTACGTTTTGCGCCGCCCTCACAATAGTTGGTTTTGACATAATCTTCAACGATTTGTAAAAACTCTGCAGCGATATTGTCGCCTTTGAGGGTGACTTTCCGCTCGCCGTCTACATAAACCGGCGCAACCGGTGTTTCGCCTGTACCGGGCAGGCTGATACCGATATCGGCAAGCTTGCTTTCGCCCGGACCATTTACCACGCACCCCATTACGGCGACGTTCAATGATTCAACACCTGGATATTCAGTGCGCCAAACAGCCATTTTCTGGCGTAAATAGTTTTGTACGTCTTGAGCCAACTCTTGGAATACGGTACTGGTGGTACGGCCGCAACCCGGGCAGGCTGTAACCATTGGCGTAAAGGAGCGCAAGCCCATGGTTTGCAGGATTTCCTGACCGACAATGACTTCTTGTGTGCGTGAGGAGCCGGGTTCGGGCGTAAGGGAAATTCGAATAGTGTCGCCGATACCTTCTTGCAACAATACGGACAAAGCTGCTGTGGAAGCAACAATGCCCTTGCTGCCCATGCCTGCCTCAGTCAGACCGAGATGGAGCGGGTAACGGCAACGGCTGCCCAATTCGCGGTAAACCTGAATCAAGTCTTGTACGGCGCTGACCTTGCACGACAAAATGATTTTGTCTTCGGGTAAGCCTAAAGCCACGGCTTTTTCTGCCGATTCCAGCGCAGAAACAATCAAAGCCTCTTTCATGATTTCTTCAGGCGGCTTCGGTGTGGCAGAAGCTAAGTTGGCATCCATCATGCGCTTGGCAAGGCTTTGATCAAGCGAACCCCAGTTCACACCGATGCGTACGGCTTTATTGTTTTCTGCGGCAGTACGGATCATAAAGGCAAATTTTTCATCGCCTTTTGCACCTTTACCGACATTGCCCGGGTTAATCCGATATTTGGCCAAGGCCTTGCCGCACTCAGGAAATTCAGCCAATAAGCGTTCGCCATTAAAATGGAAATCACCAATCAGGGGGGTGGTGTAGCCCATATCGTCTAAGCGGCTGCGGATTTCGGCTACTTTGGAAGCCGCTTCAGGAGTATTGACCGTGATGCGGACCATTTCCGAGCCGGCATCGCTCAATTCTTTGACCTGTTGGGCAGTTGCTGCGGCATCTGCCGTATCCGTATTGGTCATGGATTGGACAAGAACGGGCGCCTCGGAGCCGATGATGAGGTGGTCAATTTTGACTTGATGTGTCTGACGGCGTTTAGGTGTGGTCATTTTAGTTTTTTCCTGCAACAAAAGAGGCGGATTTTTCACCGGCAACACGGTATTTCAAAGGTTTGATAGGTGTGCCGCCGTAATTGGCTTCCGAACCGGCTGCAATACCGATCCAAACATTGTAAGGCGCACCGCCTCTCAGACGTTGTTCGCTTCCGGCCGGAACGATACGGCTGAATACTACTTTTCCATCTTTATCTGTAATAATCAGATTGCTTCGGTATTGGACTTTAATCCAAAGTTCGTCTTTCTCAACTTTGACGGCAGGCTTCTCTTCTTGTACGACGGCAGAAGCTGCTTGATCATTAGTCACTTCAGGCTTATTAGTGATTTCTTTTTTGCCGTCTTCTGTCATTTCGCTAACGGCAACATTATCCGTTTTTAAGGCAGGCGTTTTCATCGTATCAGCAACATCTTTGCTGTTTTGAATATTTGCCTGTTCGTTTTCAAAACTGGATTTGCTTTGCCAAAAGTAAACGCCGCCTACAGCCAAAGCCAGTGCGGCTATCCCCAATATCCATTTTGGGAAACCTTGTTTTTCAGTGTCTGTGTAGCTTAAGCCGGCGTTGGTGCTGCGTGTTACCGCGTATACATGGTCTTCAAGTTGCGGAGTAATGGAGAGCAAATGTTTGGTGATGGTTTGTTCGTCGATTTTCAGAAATCGTGCATATGAACGCAAATAGCCTGAAACAAAGACTAAACCGGGAAAGCCTGAATATTCCCCTTTTTCCAAAGCATCAATTTGTTCGGCAGACAGTTTCAAACGTGAAGCGACATCTTGAATATCGATTTTCGCATCAGTTCTGTGTTTGCGTAATTCATCCCCCAATGTTTTGGCGGCTTGTGTGTCGTAGTTGATTTTATCGTTATTTTCCATTTAGTGGCCTGTTGTGACGGTTTGTAGTTCGTCTGAATAAGGGAAGTTTGCCCTAAGTTGGGCTTCGTATTCGTATGCGGCGTGTTTATTGCCCAAGGCGGTAGCCAAACGCCAGCCTAAAAGCAAATCGTCAGCCTGCAGGACATCAACTTTGCTTTGGTATTGGCGGAAATAATAGTCGGCATCGTTCAGATTTCCTGCCATCATTTTGGTTCGGGCAAGTTCTTTGAAAGCAGGGAAGAATTGTGGATTCGCTGCTAAAGACCTTTCCAAATAGGCTTGGGCTAAGGAGTATTGGCCTAACCTTGCACTGCAAATGCCTTTATTCATATTGGCAATAAAGGGGCTTGGGTAGGTTGGGTCGGCCAGTGCTTTGTCAAAGTAAGCCAAAGATTCGGCCGGTGCATTCATTTGATTGCACAAGAACCAACCGTAGTTGTTGTTGACTTCCGCGCTATCAGGTTTTAAAGACAATGCTTTAAGAAAGCTTTCCTGAGCTTTATCTTTGACCTTCAAATACTGATAAATCTCGGCACGTACCAACCAAGCAAGGTCATTTTTTGAATTGGACTTAAGCGCCTCTTCGATACTTTCAGTAGCTTGGCGGTAGTTTTGGCCGCGCATATATTCCACGGCCAGTTGGGTTTTGATATTAGAAACTTGAATGGCACGTTCTTTAGGGCTTGGGCCGGAAGAGGAAGCGCAGGCAGAAAGAGTCAGTGCGGTAAGTAAAGCGAATCCGAACTTAATTTTCATAATTAACCTTATTGTTCGACCAAAATCTGTTGCCATTTTTGTTGTCGGCGTGTTTTATCTTGTACTTGTCCGGCCAATTGTCCGCAAGCTGCATCGATATCGTCGCCGCGGGTTTTGCGGACAGTAACGACAAAGCCGGCTTGTTGCAGAATATCGCGGAAGACACGGATATTTTCATTGGTAGAACGTTCGTAGCCGGAATTTGGGAAAGGATTGAACGGAATCAGATTAAATTTGCATGGTACGTCTTTAACCAATTCAATCAATTCGCGCGCATGTTGTACTTTATCGTTGATGCCGTCGAGCATAACGTATTCAAAGGTAATAAAGTCGCGGGGGGCTTTGACCAAATAACGTTGACAGGCCGCCATCAATTCTTTAAGTGGGTATTTTTTGTTGAGTGGAACAATCTGATCACGCACTTCATCGTTAGATGCGTGTAACGACACGGCCAAAGCAACAGGCATTGCATCACGCAGTCTGTCCATTTGTGGAACCATGCCTGAAGTGGAAACGGTCACGCGGCGGCGGCTTAAGCCGTAGCCGTGATCATCCAGCATAATGCTCAAAGCGGTAACAACATTGTCAAAGTTTGCCATGGGTTCGCCCATGCCCATCATCACCACGTTGGAGATAACGCGTTCGTTTTTTGGGGTAACACCCATGGCTTTATTGGCCCACCAAAGCTGACCGATGATTTCAGCGGTAGTCAGGTTACGATTGAAACCTTGTCGTCCGGTAGAGCAGAAGGTGCATTCCAATGCACAACCAACTTGGGAAGAGATGCACAAAGTACCGCGTTCAGCCTCGGGAATGAAAACGGTTTCTACACCGTTGCCAGTGCCGACATCCAGCAACCATTTGCGAGTACCATCCGTAGATTCTTGTGCCATCATTAATTTAGGCACTTCGATTGTGGCTTGTTCATTCAGCTTGGCGCGCAATGATTTGGCCAAATCAGTCATTTCTTCAAAGTTTTGTGCACCGGCTTGATGTATCCAACGCATTACCTGCTTGGCACGAAAAGGCTTTTCGCCCATTTCGGCAAAGTGTTGCGTCAGTCCGTTTAAATCATAATTCAGTAGATTGGTTTTCATGTATTTTTATGTTTCTCAGTAAAGCTTTTAAAGCAAAGGGGCTTATTGGGCAGCTTTGCTTTAATAGCCTTTGGATTTTCAGACGGCCTTTAATTTGTAGGACATACAAAGCAGTTTTGCCGTCCGATATAAATCGGACGGCCGTAAAGCGGCTACAGGCTTTTATTCTTAGCGTGGGCAGATTTCGCTTTGGCTGAAGAAGTAAGCAATTTCAATTGCAGCATTTTCAACACTGTCAGAACCATGTACGGCATTAACACTGACAGATTCTGCAAAGTCGGCACGGATTGTGCCAGGAGCTGCATCGGCTGGATTGGTTGCGCCCATCAATTCACGATTTTTGGCAACGGCGTTTTCACCTTCTAATACTTGAATCATGACAGGATTGCGAGTCATGAATTTAACCAAGTCTTCATAAAAAGGGCGGTCTTTGTGTACGGCATAAAATTCTTTTGCTTCACGCTCAGAGAGATGTTTCATTTTTGCCGCAATAATGCGCAAGCCGTTTTCTTCAAAGCGGCTGTAAATCTTGCCGATGACGTTTTTTTCTACTGCATTGGGTTTGATGATGGAAATCGTACGTTCTATGGCCATGTTATGTCCTTGTTTTTATTGAAAGATAAGTTGTCGTAGCCAAGAGGCGAGGGAAGTGTATTCTACCAAATTTCGCCCCTTTTTGGGAAAGGCATTATTTGCTTAAAGTCAGGTGCAGTTGTTCCAAGTAGACTTCAGATTGCATTTCGATCATACGGCTGGCTGTACGGGTAAATTCTTCTGCAAAATCGCCTTTGACGTAAATATCGTTTACGCCAACTGCGCTGGTAGCGCACAGCTTCACACGGAAATCGTATAAAACGTCAATTAACCATGTCAGACGGCGTGCTTCTGCTTTTTCTTGAGGGGTTAGGCGTTCTAATCCTGAAAGGAAAACCATCTCGTAATGTTCGGCTAAATACAAATAGTCAGCTTGTGAGCGCGGGCCAAAACATAATGCGCGGAAATCAAACCAGATGGCGCGTTCTGACTGGGCTTTATGAGGAATTTCCCGTCCATGAATAATGCTGATGCCTGGGTTTAATTCAGAGATTCCGCTCATTTCTTTAAATAAAGCAGCCAGTTTTTGCTCGTTTTCTTCATTATTGGGGACAAAGAAAATTTCGGCAGGACGCAACGTACGCAAGCGGTAATCTTCGCCGCCATCCACATTTAAAACAGTCAGGTTGGACTCGATAAGAGCGATGGTTGGCAGAAAGCTACTGCGGTTTTGGCCTTGAGGATAGAGTTCGGATGGGGCGTAGTTGGAAGTGGCTACCAAGACGACACCTTCACTCAACAGGTTTTCCAGCAAGCGACCCAAAATCATGGCATCGGCAATATCGCTGACGTGAAACTCGTCAAAACACAAAACTCGTGTTTCTTTGGAAATTTCTGTTGCAACGGCTTTTAAGGGATTGGCTTCGCTTTTCAAGACTTTAAGGCGCTGATGGATTTCGGCCATGAAGGCATGGAAATGCACGCGACGCTTGCGACGATAAGGGAGACAGCCGAAAAAAGCATCCATCAAGAAACTTTTACCACGTCCTACGCCGCCATAAAAATAGAGTCCTTTAGGTACTTGGGGGGAACGCAAGCTACGGCCGAGAAAACGGTTGCGTTTGCGTTTGAACATCATCAGCTCGGTCCACAAACGATCCAAATATTCAATGGCTCGCGCTTGGGCTTCGTCGCGGATAAAGTTAGGCTGTTCGGCTGCAGCTTGATACCAAGTCAATGGGCTGTGGTTTTCAAATGGAGGTGGTGTGAATAGTTGGTCTCTATTGCTCATGTGTAACCTTTATTATGTTTTGCTGGCGATAGTTGAAACATCATCCGCAATAGTTTGGACAGCAGTTGGAATGATGTTTTCATTACAGAATAGTCGGTCTATTATAAATGATTTCAGACCGCCTGCGTTTTTTGCAAAAGCATTGTAGTAAATATAGTTGAAAGAGTGTGCGATTAAGATATGCGTGAAAAGAGCCGGCTTTGGTATTTCTTGAGAAAACAAAAAAACGCCGCATTTCTGCGGCGTTTTGCTACTAAGTATTAATGAGCACTTTCTTGCAATGCCAAGTCTACACGCTCACGCAACTCTTTACCCGGTTTGAAGTGAGGAACATGCTTTTCTGGCACTTCCACGCGTTCGCCGGTTTTTGGGTTGCGCCCGATACGGGCAGGGCGGTGGTTCAAATCGAAGCTGCCGAAGCCGCGGATTTCGATACGTTGTCCACGAGCCAGTGAGCGGGTCATGGTATCAACCAAGACTTTTACACTGTATTCGACATCTTTAGCCAGCAGTTGGTTGCCATTTTTCTCGGCAAACACTTCTGCGAGGCGAACCATCAATTCAGACTTCGTCATGTCTGCAACCTTATTCTTGGTCGCCGGACAGTTTGGCTTTCAGCAAGTCGCCGAGGCTGGTAGTACCTGCGCTGGCGGTTGCAGCAGCGTTGACTGAATTCAGAGCTTCGCGGTTTTCTTTAGCGTCTTTGGCTTTAACAGACAGGCGGATGCTGCGGTTTTTGCGGTCGACGGTTACGATAACGGCTTCAACCTCATCACCTTCTTTCAGTTTGGTGGTCAGGTCTTCAACGCGGTCGGCTGCGAATTCGGAAGCAGGCAGGTAGCCTTCTACTTCGTCAGACAGGGCAACAACGGCACCTTTGGCGTCAACAGATTTCACAGAACCTTTAACCAAAGAACCTTTGTCGTTTACGCTGATGAAGTTACCGAAAGGATCGCCTTCCAGCTGTTTGATGCCCAAAGAGATGCGCTCTTTGTCAACGTCGATTGCCAATACAACGGCTTCAACCTCTTCGCCTTTTTTGTATTTGCGTACAGCTTCTTCGCCGGCTTCAGTCCAGGACAGGTCAGACAGGTGAACCAGACCGTCGATACCGCCAGGCAGACCTACGAATACGCCGAAGTCAGTGATGGATTTAACCGCACCGGAGATTTTGTCGCCTTTGTTGTGGTTGGCAGCAAATTCTTCCCAAGGATTGGCTTGGCATTGTTTCATACCCAAAGAGATACGGCGGCGGTCTTCGTCGATTTCCAGGATCATTACTTCAACTTCGTCGCCCAATTGTACGACTTTGCTTGGGTGTACGTTTTTGTTGGTCCAATCCATTTCGGAAACGTGTACCAAACCTTCAATGCCTTGTTCGATTTCAACGAACGCACCGTAGTCGGTCAGGTTGGATACTTTACCGA
>ERZ772807.1709-NODE-1709-length-11987-cov-5.011063_pt1 | contig 11987 bp, 11 predicted proteins | sample MGYA00511472_ERZ772807 | MGnify/ENA primary metagenome ERZ772807 (study PRJEB29015, sample SAMEA2737947) | human oral metagenome | biome: human oral; feature: human-associated habitat; material: dental | place: China | collected 2039 ...
AGTCTATCAGATTCTGATAAGTTTGGCAAGTCTTTTCCCTGATTTTATTAAAAATCTTGATAAAAAATCACTCCAGTGTTTACTGGAGTGACGGTAGAAGAATGATTAGTTCTCTTGATTTGGAGTTTTTTCTTCTTGTTGATTTTTTACTTCTGTTTCTTTTACTGGTTCTGTGTTTTCTGCTGCTGATTTAGCCTCTTTTTCAGTTTCAGTAGGTTCTGTTTCTGTTGATTCTGTTACAGTTTCAGCTTCAGCCTCTGTTTCAGTTGGTTCGGCTACAGGTTCAGCTTCTGTTTTTGTTTCAGCTTCTGTAGTTTCTTCTTTTACTGGTTCTGCGTTTTCTGCTACTGATTCAGCCTCCACATTAGCTGGTTCCTTAGCTTCTTCTGTTTGCTCGGTTTCCTCTTTAGCAGTCTCTGTTTTCTCAGCAGTAGTTTCTTCTTTTACTGGTTCTGCGTTTTCTTCTGTTGACTCAGCTTCCACATTAGCTGGTTCCTTAGCTTCTTCTGTTTGCTCGGTTTCCTCTTTAGCTGTCTCTGTTTTATCAGCAGTAGTTTCTTCTTTTTTACGTTCTTGAGATTCTTTTTTGATTTCTTCGACTGCAGTTTTAACGGTAGAGCTTGTTACACGTCCGACAGTTTGAGCAAAATCTTTACCAGACTCAGCTAATTCAGTAAATGACTCTTTTGTAATTTTACCACCTGACATTGCCAAGAGACCAGTTACAACAAGTGCAATGCTAGCAAGAATAGCCAAAATCAAACCAAAGCCGATTGAAATACCATATCCACCAAAGTTAGACATGTATTTATTTACATTAAAGAGACTATTTAGTGTGACAAGAGTTGCAATTGCACCTGCAACAATGACACCAATTGAGAACCCTTTAGGCATTGCTTTATTCATATTATTCAAGCAAGCAAGAACAATAGACACAATAGCTGCGATAATGACAAACCACCCATCACCTTGGTAACCATTCACGCTATAGGATCCAAAAGAACCTGCATTTAAACTAGCCCAAGGCAAGAGTGAACCAAGGATGGCTACTCCAGCAGAAATGAGAATATACAAACGATTTTTTTCCATTATTAAGTCTCCTTTTATTCAGTTTGATTTATTATACCATAAACTGAGGTACAAAGAAACCGTATATTTTAAGAATCTAGCATATAAAATGCCTAGAAAATTCTTTCTTAGCCTTGGTGAATCTGTAGAGCCTCTTTCAGTTCTTTATATATTTGTTCGTTTTCTTCTAGACTATAGGAATTGGCGCCACTGGCTAATGGATGCCCTCCCCCGTCGTGTCGTTTGGCAATCTCATTGATAGGAGTGATTTTACTGCGCATACGCACACGGAAGTGACCATCAGCTTGTTCAACAAAGATAGCCCAAGCCTTAACAGTATCAATTCGACCAGGTGCCCCAACAATTGCCGCTGTTTCAGCATCTGTAACCTTATATTTTTTCAAGATATCTTGAGTAAGTAGAACGCGTGCAGCCCCATTCTCATCAACTTCTAAGTGATCATAAACATACCCTTGCAATTTTGCAATCTTGAAGCTCATGGTATCCATTTGACGAGATAATCCAGCAAAGTCAAAATCAATTTCTCGGAGCTGGCCAGCTATTCTAAAGGTACGGGCACTAGTTGACGGGTAGAGAAAACGCCCTGTGTCCCCGACAATTCCTGCATAGAGAAGTCGTGCCGCTTCACTAGACAAAGCTAGCTGATTTTCTTGAGCAAATAATGCAATCATCTCACTGGCGCTGCTTGAACTTGTATCCACCCAAGATAGGTCACCATAGATATCATCATTTGGATGGTGATCGATTTTGATGGTGAAAGCAGCTTGTTCGTAGCGTTTATCATCGATACGAGGACGATTCGCTGTATCACAAATAATAGCAAGAGCTCCTTGGTAGTCACTGTCTTGGACAGTATCCATTTCCGCCATCCAGGTTAGAGTTGGTTCGTTATAACCGACCGCTTTGATAGTCTTTTCTGGAAAATGGTGTGTGAGAAGAGCTTTCAAACCTACCTGACTCCCTAAGGCATCAGGATCTGGTTTCATATGACGGTGAATGATAATGGTATCGTATTCTTTGATTTTCTCTAATATTTGCTGGCAAATTTCCATAAATAACCTCAATTCTTTCTCATTTCATTGTAGCACAAGAATTTTTATTTTTAAAATGAAAAAGATATGATATAATGGAGAAAGATAAATTGAGGAGGACGTTATGGCATTAGCAAAAATTGTATTTGCCAGTATGACCGGTAATACCGAAGAAATTGCAGATATTGTAGCAGATAAATTGCGTGACTTGGGCTTGGATGTCGATGTGGATGAATGTACGACTGTTGACGCTTCAGACTTCTTGGAGGCGGACATCGCAATCGTTGCGACTTATACTTACGGTGATGGGGAATTGCCAGATGAGATGATGGACTTCTACGAAGACCTAGCAGATCTCAACTTGAATGGCAAAATCTACGGAGTGGTCGGTTCAGGAGATACCTTCTACGACGAATTCTGTAAGGCTGTTGATGATTTTGATCGTGTATTTTTAGCAACAGGAGCTGAAAAAGGTTCAGAGTGCGTTAAAGTAGACCTTTCTGCCGAAGAAGAAGACATCGAACGCTTGGAACAATTCGCAGAAGAATTGGCTGCAAAAGTAGGATAAGAATCAAACTGCGCTGACTGGAAGGAGTCAGTGCGTTTTTTATTAGTTATTTTGGGATTTTACTAGCCTATTTGGTGGCTTTTTGATACAATAATTCAAATAAAGGAGGAGACTGTATGAACTTAGATATTATTCGGCAAGAAATTGATCAGCTTGACGATCAAATCGTCAAGCTCCTAGAAGAACGAATGCATTTGGTTGAGGGAGTAGTTGCCTATAAGAAAGCTTCAGGAAAACCTATTTTAGATAGTAAGCGAGAAGAAATCATTTTTGAAAAGGTTAGAAGTCGTGTAGAGGATAAGCGCTATCAGGAGACCATTGTTGCGACTTTTTCAGACATTCTCAAACGTTCGCGTGATTATCAGGATCAAAACATCAAATGAAAAAAGAACAATTCTATCCGCTCGGAATTTTTCTGGCTGCCATGGTGGGAGGCCTTATCCGCTATCTCATTTCCACTTGGTTACCAGCTAGCCCAGACTTTCCTTGGGGCACCCTCCTTGTCAACTATCTGGGCATTGTCTGCTTGGTCTATCTGGTGAAAGGCTATCTGGTCTATAAGGGAACTAGTAAAGGCTTGGTTTTGGCGCTGGGGACAGGATTTTGTGGTGGCCTGACAACCTTTTCTAGTCTACTCTTGGATGCAGTAAAAATGCTTGATACCGGGCGTTATCTTAGTTTAGGCATCTACCTACTTTTGAGTATTGGTGGAGGCCTGCTCTTGGCTTATGTTCTAGGGAGGAAGAAATGGTAATCGTTTATCTTGCAATCGCCTGCGGGCTTGGAGCCCTGGTGCGTTATTTCTTTTCCCGCTATAATCAAGCTTCTAAATTGCCACTGGGCACTCTCATAGTCAATCTTCTAGGATGTTTTTTGATTGGTCTACTCTACAATCATGTGGAGTCCAAGGAAGTCTATGCCATCCTAGCGACAGGTTTTTGTGGAGGGTTAACGACCTTTTCTACCTTGAATGACGAGCTGCAAAGACTGTTAAGTGACAAGAAGGTATTTTATAGCTATTTTCTCTTAACTTATATAGGCGGTTTTCTAGCGATTTTTTTAGGAATTCTGCTATAAATTTCTTTACTTTTAGGTGGAAATTTGGTAAACTGTATCTTGTGTGTAATGGACGCACAAAAATACAGTTTATCCGCTGAGGAAGGTTCCTCAAGATTGACAAAGATAGGAGAATAAAATGAATCCATTAATCCAAAGCTTGACTGAAGGTCAACTTCGTACAGATATCCCATCATTCCGTCCTGGTGACACTGTTCGTGTACACGCGAAAGTTGTCGAAGGTAACCGTGAACGTATCCAGATTTTTGAAGGTGTTGTTATCGCACGTAAAGGTGCTGGCATCTCAGAAAACTACACAGTTCGTAAAATCTCTAACGGTGTAGGTGTTGAGCGTATCTTCCCAATCCACACTCCACGTGTTGAAAAGATCGAAGTTGTTCGTTACGGTAAAGTACGTCGTGCGAAATTGTACTACTTGCGTGCTCTTCAAGGTAAAGCAGCTCGTATCAAAGAAATCCGTCGTTAATTCGACTAAAAAACTCTGCTCACCCAGCAGGGTTTTTCTCTAGCTCCCTTAGTTCAATGGATATAACAACTCCCTCCTAAGGAGTAGTTGCAGGTTCGATTCCTGCAGGGGGCATAGAAACTATTGATTTTTATGTAGAAATCATTCAAGTTAAAATAGAACTCCAAAAGCGTGAGATCACGCTTTTTTGTTTTTTATAAATGATGAAAACGTGAGAATTTGCATATAATTATAAAAAGACAGGATATTTTAGTTAATTACATATAATGATTTGATTTTTTAGGAAGTAAGGAGTAAAATTTAATTAATATGATGATTAGTTAGGAGTATAATTATGAATGGTTTAGTTTTAGGATTGGATATTGGAATTGCATCCGTAGGAGTGGGAATTCTAGAAAAAAATTCTGGAAAGATTATCCATGCGAATTCTCGTCTTTTTCCAGCTGCAACTGCTGACAATAATGTTGAAAGAAGAAAAAATAGACAGGCTCGACGATTACATCGTAGGAAAAAACACCGTGGTGTTCGCTTTCAAGATCTATTTGAAGACTATGGTTTGTTAACTGATTTTTCTAAGGTATCCATTAATCTTAATCCATATCGACTTCGCGTAGATGGCTTGAATCAGCAACTAACGAATGAAGAGCTGTTCATAGCTTTAAAGAACATTGTTAAGAGACGTGGTATTAGCTATTTAGATGATGCTTCTGAGGATGGGGGTACAGTATCGTCTGATTATGGTAAGGCAGTTGAAGAAAATAGAAAATTACTTGCTGAACAAACACCTGGTCAAATCCAACTAGAACGTTTCGAAAAATATGGTCAGGTAAGAGGAGATTTCACTGTTGTGGAAAATGGTGAGAAACGCCGATTGATCAATGTTTTTTCAACATCTGCTTATAGAAAAGAAGCTGAAAGAATTCTTAGAAAACAGCAGGAATTCAATAGTAAAATTACAGATGAATTTATAGAGGATTGTCTAAAAATCCTTACAGGGAAAAGAAAATATTATCATGGACCAGGTAATGAAAAATCTCGGACGGATTATGGACGTTTTAGAACAGACGGTACGACGTTAGATAATATTTTTGGTATTTTAATTGGGAAATGTACATTTTATCCGGATGAATACAGAGCTTCAAAAGCTTCCTATACTGCTCAAGAGTTTAATTTACTAAATGATTTAAATAATTTAACAGTTCCTACAGAAACGAAGAAACTTAGTGAGGAACAAAAGAAAGTTATTGTTGAATATGCTAAGGAAGCTAAAACCTTAGGAGCCTCAACCCTATTGAAGTACATTGCTAAAATGATTGATGCTTCAGTAGATCAGATACGTGGTTATCGAGTTGATGTAAACAATAAACCTGAAATACATACTTTTGAAGCATATCGAAAAATGCAATCGCTAGAAACAATTTCAGTTGGGGAATTGTCTAGAAATGTTCTAGATGAGCTTGCCCATATTTTAACTCTAAATACTGAACGAGAAGGTATAGAAGAAGCGATTAACACAAAGTTAAAGGATTCTTTTAGTCAAGACCAAGTACTTGAATTGGTTCAATTTAGAAAAAATAATAGCAGTCTATTTAGTAAGGGATGGCATAATTTTTCTCTTAAACTCATGATGGAATTGATACCAGAACTCTATGAAACTTCAGAAGAGCAAATGACAATTTTAACACGATTGGGGAAACAAAAATCTAAAGAAACATCAAAAAGAACCAAGTATATTGATGAAAAAGAATTAACAGAAGAAATTTATAACCCTGTAGTAGCAAAATCTGTCAGACAAGCTATAAAAATAATCAACGAAGCAACTAAAAAACATGGTATCTTTGATAATATCGTTATCGAAATGGCGCGTGAAAATAACGAAGAAGACGCTAAGAAAGATTATATAAAACGTCAAAAGGCAAACCAAGATGAGAAAAATGCAGCTATGGAAAAAGCGGCGTTTCAATACAATGGGAAGAAAGAGCTGCCGGATAACATTTTTCATGGGCATAAGGAATTGGCTACTAAGATTCGTTTATGGCACCAGCAGGGAGAGAAGTGTCTCTATACTGGGAAGAACATTCCAATTTCAGATTTAATTCACAATCAGTACAAGTACGAAATTGACCATATTTTGCCTCTTTCTTTATCGTTTGATGATAGTCTATCTAATAAAGTATTGGTTTTAGCTACAGCAAACCAGGAGAAGGGGCAGAGAACACCGTTTCACGCTTTAGATAGTATGGATGATGCCTGGTCCTACCGTGAGTTTAAATCTTATGTAAAAGAGTCTAAATTATTAAGTAATAAAAAGAAAGAGTACCTTTTAACGGAAGAAGACATTAGTAAAATTGAAGTAAAACAGAAATTTATCGAACGAAATTTGGTTGATACTCGATATTCCTCTCGCGTTGTTTTAAATACTCTACAAGATTTTTATAAAGCTCATAAATTCGATACAACTATTTCGGTGGTACGTGGACAATTTACCTCTCAGCTAAGAAGAAAGTGGAGGCTTGAAAAGTCTCGTGAGACTTACCATCATCATGCTGTGGATGCCTTAATTATTGCTGCTTCGAGTCAATTAAGATTATGGAAAAAACAGAATAATCCTTTGATTTCTTATAAAGAAGGACAATTCGTTGATTCAGAGACTGGAGAAATTATTTCGTTAACTGATGATGAATATAAAGAGTTAGTGTTTAAAGCGCCATATGATCATTTTGTTGATACATTGCGTAGCAAGACATTTGAGGATAGTATACTGTTTTCTTATCAAGTAGATTCAAAATACAATCGAAAAATTTCAGATGCAACCATTTACGCAACAAGAAAAGCGAAATTGGATAAAGAGAAAAAAGAATACACTTATACTTTGGGAAAAATTAAAGATATCTATTCTTTAGGGACTAAAACCCCTTCTAAAACTGGGTTCTATAAGTTTTTAGATTTATACAATAAGGATAAATCCCAATTTTTAATGTTTCAGAAAGATAGAAAAACTTGGGATGAAGTAATCGAGAAGATAATGGAACAATATCGACCATTTAAAGAATACGATAAAACTGGAAAATTAGTCGATTTTAATCCATTTGAGAAATATAGACAAGAAAATGGGCCAATCCGTAAGTACAGTAAAAAAGGCAATGGTCCAGAAATTAAAAGTCTGAAATATTACGATATTTTATTAGGTAAACACAAAAATATAACTCCTGAAGGGAGTCGAAATACTGTAGCTTTGTTATCTTTAAATCCTTGGAGAACAGATGTGTATTACAATATAGAAACTAAAAAATATGAATTTTTAGGATTAAAGTATGCAGATTTGCCTTTTGAAGAAGGTGGTGCTTATGGTATTTCTACAGAGACGTATAATGAATTAAGAGAGAAAGAGGGAATTGGTAAAAATTCTGAATTTAAGTTTACTCTATATAAAAATGATTTAATTTTAATCAAAGATACTGAAACGAATTGTCAACAAATTTTTAGGTTTTGGTCTCGTACTGGGAAAGATAATCCAAAAAGTTTTGAAAAACATAAAATAGAATTGAAACCTTATGAAAAAGCAAGATTTGAGAAAGGAGAAGAACTGGAGGTATTAGGAAAGGTGCCACCTTCCTCTAATCAATTACAAAAAAATATGCAGATAGAAAATCTTTCTATTTACAAAGTCAAAACAGATGTTTTGGGTAATAAACATTTCATCAAAAAAGAGGGTGACGAACCAAAACTCAAATTTTAAAAAATATTTAAAAAAGAGTTGCAAACGCTTGTACAATGTATTATAATAGTAAATGTAAGGGACGCCTTGCACAGTTACTTAAATCTTGCAGAAGCTACAAAGATAAGGCTTCATGCCGAATTCAACACCCTGTCATTTATGGCGGGGTGTTTTCGTTTTGTGAAAGAGGGAAATACGATGACTTGGAGAATTGTGCATGTCTGTCAGAGTGAAAAAATGCAATTGAAGTTGGATAACCTTCTAATTAAGAAAATGGGTCAAGACTATGTTATCCCACTGAGTGATATTTCGATAATTGTAGCAGAGGGAGGGGAGACAGTTGTAACTTTAAGATTATTAAGTGCTCTAAGTAAGTATAATATTGCCTTGATTGTCTGTGATAATGAGCACTTGCCTACAGGAATTTATCATTCTCAAAATGGCCATTTTAGAGCCTATAAAAAATTACAGGAGCAATTATTGTGGACGCAGGAGCAAAAAGATAAATTATGGCAGATAGTGACCTACTTCAAAATAAACAATCAGCAAGATGTTCTTGCAATGTTTGAGAAAAATATTGAATGCATTCAATTATTAGCAGACTATAAAGATCATATTGAATATGGAGATAAAACCAATCGTGAAGGTCATGCTGCTAAAGTTTATTTCAATGAATTATTTGGAAAGAAATTCGTACGTCTTACACAACAGGAAACGGATGTCATCAATGCTGGTCTAAATTATGGCTATGCGATTATGAGAACGCAGATGGCACGTATTATTGCTGGTTATGGTTTGAATCCCTTAATTGGCATTTTCCATAAGAATGAATATAACCAATTTAATTTGGTTGATGATCTAATGGAACCTTTTCGGCAGATTATCGATGTCTGGGTCTATCAAAATTTACGAGATGAAGAGTATTTGAAATATGAATTTCGTCTTGCGTTGACGGATACACTAAATGCGAAGATTCGTTATGGGAAAGAAACGTGTTCTGTAACGGTAGCAATGGATAAATATGTAAAAGGTTTTCTAAAATGTATCTCTGATAAGGATACCAGTAAATTTTACTGTCCAATGGTTTCGAGTGTAGAATGGAGCTAAAGAAATGAGGTATGAAGCATTGAGATTATTGTGTTTTTTTGATCTACCAATGGAAACAAATCAAGAAAAAAGAGTCTATCGTAATTTTCGGAAAGACTTAATCGCAAACGGTTTTGAAATGTTGCAGTTTTCTGTTTATTATCGAACCTGTCCGAACCGAAGTTTTGCAAGTAAATTCTATAAAAAATTAAGTCAGAGTAATTTACCAAGTGGGAATGTCCGTTTGCTAGCTGTGACTGAGAAACAATTTTCTGAAATGGTTTTAATCATTGGTGGAAAAACAAAGCAAGAAGAAGTAGTCAGTGATAATAAGTTGGTAGTTATATGAAAATGAACATTAGTCATCCGTATAAGGATAATATTTCATTAAGTTTTGGCCAATTGACTCAAATTGTAGGTCAAGATCAGCAATTAAAATACTATATTTGGCAGATACTATTATGGTATTTTGGAGGAAAAAAATATAGTGAGGAAGATTTAGTTCTATTTGAACAAAATGAGCCTAAAATACTAATAGACGATACAATAGTTTCCCGGTTAGAATTCAGTGTTATTCAAGTGTCCAATATCAATGATTTAATTGAACAAATGGAATATAAAAAAGGAACAGTAGCCTATGATTATATAAAGAAAAAGATTAATTCTATAGAGATAATGGAGCAAATTGAAAATATCAATGACAATCTAGATAGGATTTCACTTCTATTGAATCAGAAGTTGAATCTTCAATTAGATGAAATTATCTATCATACCGAAGCAAAATATTTTAATACGGATCAATTGATTCAAAAGAATTTTTTACCATACTTTGGAAAAAATGATAAAAATATATCCTTTGAATTTGTAGATAATAAGACAAAGTTTTTATTATTTCTTTCCATGTTAGAAGTCATGGCGACGAACAGTTCTGAAAAGTTTTTGCTTGTCTTACGAAATTTGGACGATTTTCTATCCTATAATGATTTTGTTGAATGTTGCGAGAAAATGGAGTTTCTGACTAATCATAGCGATTCATTATATATTGTTTTATTTCCTTCCAATGAAGGTTATCTTCATGTCACGAAAGAAGTTTTAGAGGAAATCAATATTGTTTCCGATTATGTTGATCATTTTTATTCGCTAGAATTTATGTATAATCGCTTTACCAATCAGTATCCAATAAATCAAATACCTGATGAACAAGAATTTTTAACTTCTTTAAGAAAAATTGGATCCTATTTATTTAGTTCGGATATTCTTCACATGAGTTTATCTGTAGAAGATCAAGTAGCATTAAAAATTTTGAATAATTTGTATCAGTACAAAATGAAAACAAAATTCCGTATTGAATCAGTCAATCCAATGTTATTGAAATATTTGGAAGAATAGTATTGACGAGTGAGATTTAAGGCTTTATAATATTTTTGAGGGAACAAAAATCAAAATTGACGAATTTGAGGTTTTTGTACTCTCAAGATTTAAGTAACTGTACAACAAAATTTCGTTCATAATATTCCTTTCTAAGTTTTTGTACTCTCAAGATTTAAGTAACTGTACAACCCAGTCACAATATCCAATACCATCAACCAGGTTTTTGTACTCTCAAGATTTAAGTAACTGTACAACTGTACTCGATGGCAAAGCTAACGTCTTGCGGTTTTTGTACTCTCAAGATTTAAGTAACTGTACAACACTATTGAACATTAGTAGCGAAGAAACTGGTTTTTGTACTCTCAAGATTTAAGTAACTGTACAACGTACCATTTAACGTCATATCCAAATACACTGTTTTTGTACTCTCAAGATTTAAGTAACTGTACAACTTAGGGTTCAACCGTAAGACTGAACCTGCTGTTTTTGTACTCTCAAGATTTAAGTAACTGTACAACTTCACTAAGACATTTCCGCTAGTTAAAATGGTTTTTGTACTCTCAAGATTTAAGTAACTGTACAACCTATGTAGACCAACGTGACCGTCGTTTACGGTTTTTGTACTCTCAAGATTTAAGTAACTGTACAACCAAGTTCAATCAAATATTCTTTAGCATTTAGTTTTTGTACTCTCAAGATTTAAGTAACTGTACAACAACTTGGTCAATTACTAGTTAATATCGACCGTTTTTGTACTCTCAAGATTTAAGTAACTGTACAACCATTAGGTTCTAGTCTTGTTGGTGTTATGAGTTTTTGTACTCTCAAGATTTAAGTAACTGTACAACCAACATTTGAAGAGTATGTAAAGGAACAAGGTTTTTGTACTCTCAAGATTTAAGTAACTGTACAACAAGAGTTGCAAAAGAACAAAGAGGCAACGGGTTTTTGTACTCTCAAGATTTAAGTAACTGTACAACAGACCATATTGTCTATATAGTAACCTGTCAGTTTTTGTACTCTCAAGATTTAAGTAACTGTACAACCAAGAGGAAAACACTTTGGTTCTATCTTCTGTTTTTGTACTCTCAAGATTTAAGTAACTGTACAACCTGAGCTTGTAAGATTGTTGATGATTTCTTGTTTTTGTACTCTCAAGATTTAAGTAACTGTACAACGAGTTGCGTTCGTAGTAGGTCAGTACGTCAGTTTTTGTACTCTCAAGATTTAAGTAACTGTACAACAAAAAGCTGATAATTTACCTAAATTCCCTTGTTTTTGTACTCTCAAGATTTAAGTAACTGTACAACTTTTAGGCGTTAAGCTTCTTTGCGTAATTAGTTTTTGTACTCTCAAGATTTAAGTAACTGTACAACAGACGAGAAGAGCGCTTGATGACTCACCTAGTTTTTGTACTCTCAAGATTTAAGTAACTGTACAACTGCCGGATGAACTTCCAAAACCTGGATTCGGTTTTTGTACTCTCAAGATTTAAGTAACTGTACAACAAGTCGAGAACAAGGTCAAAGATGCCTCTAGTTTTTGTACTCTCAAGATTTAAGTAACTGTACAACAAGCGGA
>ERZ772807.1714-NODE-1714-length-11957-cov-8.693665_pt1 | contig 11957 bp, 13 predicted proteins | sample MGYA00511472_ERZ772807 | MGnify/ENA primary metagenome ERZ772807 (study PRJEB29015, sample SAMEA2737947) | human oral metagenome | biome: human oral; feature: human-associated habitat; material: dental | place: China | collected 2039 ...
TCAGCCGACCAGGGGCCTGCGGCCGTCGAGGTCGAGATGGCGTGTGGGCACCGCCGGCTCCCCCTCGCTCAGGCGCCAGGCGTCGTAGGGCAGTTCCGCGCGTGAGACCCGGTGCCGCTCCGCCGCAGCGGCCAGTGCTCGCGGGCCGCGGTGCTCCTCGACGACGACGCCATCGCGTACCAGCTCGACTTGCAGCGGGCGGGCTCCGGCCTCGGCCAGGGCCGCCAGTGCCTCATCCTGGTTCAGGGCCGACACAACGAGTTCTTCGGCGGCGGAGCCAGTGGCGTCCATCGCACGACCCGCCCACTTGCGCCCGCCGACGGTCGCCTTGCCCCCTTCGGAGAACTTGGCGACCTGGTGCATCTCGCCGTCGGATCCGGCCCGCTCGACGAGCTTGTACACCAGGGCGGCCGTCGGGCGCCCCGAACCGGTGACCAGCTTGGTGCCCACGCCGTAGGAGTCCACCGGCGCGGCCCCCAGGCCGGCGATCGCGTACTCGTCCAGGTCGTTGGTGACCGTGATCCTCGTCGTCGTCGCTCCCAGGGCGTCGAGCTGTGCCCGCACCTTGAAGGCCTCGGCGACCAGGTCGCCGGAGTCCAGACGCACTGCCCCGAGCTCGCCGCCGGCATCGCGCGCCGCCTTGACGGCGCGCTCCACGCCGCGGGCGATGTCATAGGTGTCGACCAGGATCGTGGTGCTCGGGCCGAGGCTGGCCACCTGAGCCGCAAACGCGTCCTCCTCCGAGTCGTGCAGCAGAGTGAAGGAGTGCGCCGAGGTCCCGACCGTGGGAATTCCGTAACGCATGCCGGCCTCGAGATCGCTGGTTCCGACGAAGCCGCCGACGACGGATGCGCGGGCCGCCGCCACGGCCGCCCGCTCGTGGGCCCGCCTGGCCCCGAAGTCGACACAGGGACGACCGTGCGCAGCGATGGTCATGCGAGAGGCCGCCGAGGCGACGGCGCAGTCGTAGTTGTAGATCGAGAGGGCCAGGGTCTCCAGGATGCAGGCCTCGGCGAACGTGCCCTCGACCGTGAGCAGTGGCGAACCGGCGAAATAGCACTCGCCCTCGGCGTAGCCGCGGATCGTGCCGGAGAAGCGGTAGCCACGCAGGTAGTCCAGTGTGGTGTCGTCTACGACGCCGGCGGCGTGGAGGAAGTCGATCTGGGCATCGGTGAACGTAAAGTCCTCGACGGCGTCCAGAAGGCGGCCCGTTCCGGCCACCACGCCGAAGCGGCGTGAGGAGGGCAGTCGCCGCCCGAACAGTTCGAAGACGCTCGCCCGTTCGGCGGTGCCCGAGCGAAGAGCGCCCTGAAGCATGGTGAGCTCATACATGTCCGTGAACAGAGAGGTGGTGGGAGTGGTGGGACCGAGTGCGTCGCGCTGCGTGGCTGCCATGAGGCACAACCTACTCCCGGACCTCGAACCCGGGTCCAGCGCGTCCGCCCTCGAGCACAGTCGCAGCCGCTAGGCTGTTGCTCATGTCCAGCGCACCGCATGTCGCCGAGCCCGACGTCGAGGAGCGCGTGCGGAGCTCCGCTCGATCCCGGTGGCGCACAGTCGTCCACGACGACCCGGTCAATACCATGGACTACGTCACCTGGGTCTTCCACTCCTATTTCGGCTTCCCGCTGCCGTTGGCGCGCCGCCGGATGCTGGAGGTCCACACCACTGGGCGCGCCGCCGTGTCCACCGGCACGCGCGAGCGCATGGAGATCGACGTCGTCGCCATGCACTCCTACGGCTTGCGCGCCACCCTCGAATCGATCGGGGACGGCGACGACTATCAGGACGGTTCCTGATGCACGGTTTCGCCGAGGCGTCCGGTGGCTGGGAGAGCAGGCTGGAGACATGGGAGCGGGAGTATCTCGCGGGTCTGCTCGAGCAGGTCGCCATGCTGCTGGCCGCCGACGGCTCCGGCCCCCCGAACGGGCTCCAGGACGCGCACGGGGCAGGGGACTCGCGCTCGGAGCCGCGCCTGGGGGAGAGCGCCCAGGACCGTGCCGTTCTCGCCGCCCTGGACTTCGACCCGCCTGGTCCCGGGCGTTCCGCATCATCGTCTCTGACCGCCGCCCCGCCCGCGCTCGCGCCGGTGATCGATGCGCTCCTTCCCGACGCCTCCGAGGATCCCGAGGTCGCGCTCGAGATGGCGGGCCTGACCCGGTCTCCCCTGCGCGCTTTGAAGCAGGAGCGCCTTGAGGCCGTTATGGCCGAGTTGCTGGAGCCCACGGGCGTCGGCGGCGCTGTCCGTATCGCCCGTGGGCACGAGCAGAAGTGGCTCGGCGCGCTCAATGACGTCCGTCTTGTGCTGGCGAAGCGGCTCGACATCGATGGGCCGGAGGCCGCTGAGGAGGCCCACGCCATCGCCTGGGAGGAAGCGCCCGAGAATGAGGACGAGGACGCCCTCTGGCGTCGCGGCATCGCCCTGTCCTACGACATGCTCACCTGGTGGCAGGAATCACTGGTAACCGTGCTGCTTTACGGCTGAGCCCCCGCCTAGTCTCGGACGCGTGAATGACGCGCCGATCGGGATGTTCGACTCCGGGGTCGGGGGCCTGACAGTCGCGAGAGCCGTGCTCAACCAGTTGCCCGGCGAGCAGATCCTCTACATCGGGGACACGGCCCACGCTCCCTACGGTCCCAAGGCCATTGATGAGGTCCGCTCCCTGGCGCTAGGCGTCATGGACGAGCTCGTCGAGGCCGGCGTCAAGATGCTGGTCATCGCCTGCAACACCGCCTCCGCGGCCGTCCTGCACGACGCGCGCCGCCGCTATACCAAGGACAAGGGCGTCCCCGTCGTCGAGGTCGTCCACCCTGCCGCGCGTGCCGCCGCCCGTGTCACTCGCAATGGCCGCATCGGCCTGATCGCCACTCAGGGCACTGTCGAGTCGCGCGCGTATGCCGATGCTCTGGAGGCCGTGCCCGGTGTCGCGCTGTTCTCCGAGGCCTGCCCGCGCTTCGTTGAATTGGCCGAGCGCGGTGTGACCACCGGTCCCGAGGTGCTCGCCACCGCCGAGCAGTACCTCGCCCCGGTCAAGGCGGAAGGCGTGGACACCCTTATTCTGGGTTGCACCCACTACCCGCTGCTCATCGGCCCGATCTCCTACGTCATGGGGGAGGACGTCACCCTGGTGACCTCAAGCGAGGAGACTGCCAAGGATGTCTATCGCGAGCTGGCCCGACGCGACTTGCTGCGCGCTCCCGAGGCCACCGCACCGCACCACGAATTCCGCTCCACCGGGGACCCCGAGTCCTTCGTCGTCCTGGCGCGGCGCTTCCTGGGTCCCGAAGTCAGCCATGTCTCGCAGGCGAGCTCGGCTCCCGGGATCGAAATCACGGCCCCTCCATCAGGTCTCCCCATGTCGGCCCTCAGCGCCGCCGACGATCACGTTCCCCCCTCGAAACCTGCAGAATTGAGCAAGGAACCCGCATGAAGCTCACGATCATCGGCTGCACCGGAAGCATGTCCGGCCCCGACTCCGCTGCCTCCTCCTATTTGGTGCAGGCCGATGGGGCGGACCCCGATGGCGAGGTGCGGACGTGGTCGGTGGTTCTGGACCTGGGGCCAGGGGCGATGGGTCAGATGCTTCGCTACCTCGACCCGATCGATCTGGATGCGATCCTCATCTCGCACTGTCATGCCGATCACATAGTGGATCTCGTGGGTATGCACGTCTTCCGCCGCTGGAACCCCACCGGAGCCCTGGGACCCGTCCTGACTCTGGGACCCGGCGAGCTGCGCGGGCGCCTCAACGGAGTGGACGGCACATCGCCGGAGGAGACGTACGCGTCGGAGTTCTCATTCCGCACCGCCGTCGTCGGCCAGGCGGTGCAGGTCGGTCCGTTGAAGATCATGCCGTATGAGGCGCTTCATCCGGTCGAGGCCTACGGCTATCGCATCGAGGCGCCCGGACAGGACGGTCGGGGAAGCGTCAGCCTCGCCTTCACCGGGGACACGGACTTGTGCGACGGCGTGGAAGCCATGGCGGACGGCGTCGACTTGCTGCTGTCGGAGGCCGCCTTCCTGGAAGGGCGTGATACCTATCGCGGAATGCACCTGACCGGCAGACGCGCCGGCGAGCTCGCCGCAGGCACCAGCGGAGAGGGCGGGCGAAGGCCCGCGGGGAGTCTCGTTCTGACCCATATCCAGCCGTGGACCGATCCCGCCGATACCCTCAAAGAGGCCGCCGAGGTCTACTCCGGTCCGCTCGAGGCCGCCACCGCGGGCGCGAGCTGGGAGATCTGAGGGCGCTCGTGACGATAGGCGCGGTGCCCCGACGGGGCGGCGTTGGGCTGGAGCGATGAGGGCGGATCACGGGGCGGATGGGACGAGGCTGGTCTATGTCCCGTCGGTGCCCGATGGCCCGGACCGCCCCTGGACCCGGGGACGCCTGACCCGGTGGTGGCTCGTCGTACCGGCCGACCTGGTGGCCGCGGTGCTCGTGGCCTTCTTCGTGGCTGCCGCGTCGCATGACCTCTCCCAGGCCTTCGGGCTCATCATGCAGTCGGCGGCCGCTTGGCGCGGGGCCTTCCTGGCTCGTGGCTCGCTGACGGAGCCACCGCCCTCGCATGGGCGGTGGCGCGGGGCGTACGGCGCAAACGCCACCACCTTGAGGTCCTGTGGCCCGAGGGGAGTATCGTCGTCGGCGTCACCTGGGGCGCGTGCGTCATAGCGCGCGGCTCGACCGGTGCGGGAGGACTCGTCTCCTTCTCGATGATGCTGCTCGCTTTCCTGCTGGCATTCCAGACGGGGTGGCGCTGCCTGTACGGATTCGCCAAGGCTCATGACTCTCTCGTGCCCACGCCGGTGCAACGCAGGCTCGACGCCCAGGCGCAGGGGGCATCCGGCGACCCCGACTGATTCATCGATTCGCCGAGATCGGTCGAGTTCTGCACCGAGTTCGGTTCGCGCTGAGCCGAGTCTCTTGGCGTGGTGGCAGTTCTCGCGGGGCTTGCGGGAAGAGAGACGGTGTGTTCCGGCCTGCGGGAGTCGACTTCGGGCGGGGCGCATGAGGTTGTTCCCGTGGTCCTCCCCGTGCTCTCGGTCTCGGTGGGGACGCGGCGGATCGCGGGGGCTCGGTGGGCGGCTTGGCCCGGAGCGCGGCAGCAGGGCGGTGCGTGCGACCCGACTCGGGTGGGACGGGATCGGGATCTGTCGCGGGGCTGCCCCGGACCGCGTTCCCGCCCACGGCCTCCTGCTCGCGCCGCCGGAGCAGTCCCAGCCGGAGCCGAACCGGTCTCGAGCCGGAACTGAACCGATCTCGATGCGGAACCGGACCGATCTCGATGCGGAACTGAACCGATCTCGTGACGGGAGCAGGGGGATCGGGGCTCGACGGTTGCGCGGCGACCGCTTCCAGTGCAGTAACCCCGCGGCCGTCAACGTCACCGTGCGGTGGTGCTGCCCGAGCCCATTGCGGAGGGCGTCAGATGCGCTGCGAGTACCGGAGCGAGAGCGCGGAAGGCCTGACCGCGGTGGGAGATCGCGTTCTTCTCCGCCGGGCTCATCTGCGCCGTTGTGCGTCCGCCGCCGCCCGGTGCGTCCTCCTGCACGGGGACGAAGACGGGGTCGTATCCGAAGCCTCCCTCGCCTCGGGGCTCGGTCAGCAGACGCCCTTCCATGGAGCGCTCGATCTTCGCGACTGTCGTGGGACGCTCCGGATCCCCGTTCACGTCCGGCTCGACCAGCACCGCGGCGCAGATGAAGCGCGCTGTACGGTGCGGATCGGCGACATCGCTGATCTGGTCCAGCAGGAGGCGCAGGTTGGCCGCATCATCACCGTGACGGCCGGACCAGCGGGCGGAGAAGATACCGGGCGCACCGCCGAGCACGTCCACGCACAGGCCCGAGTCATCCGCGACAGCAGGCAGGCCGGTGGCCCGCGACAGAGCGCGAGCCTTGAGCTCGGCGTTGGCCGTGAAGGTGAGCCCGTCCTCCACCGGGTCGGGCACTCCCAGTCGGGCGGTCGAGATGATCGACTCGGGATCCAGGCCGGGGGCGAGCGGAGCGAGGATCTCCCGCAGCTCGGCCAGCTTACCGGGATTGCGGGTGGCCAGGACCAGCCTCGCCCCCTCGGGGGTGACCACGGCCGACGACGGCGCCCGCGTCCTCACGAGGAGATGCCGTCGTCGCGGGTTGAGACCGTGAACGGCCCCTGCGCAGGACCGGCCAGCGCCCGGTCCTGCAACGTCGCCAGCGCGGTATTGCCCTTGGTCGCCAGGTCCAGCAGGGCGCACAGCTCATCGCGGTTGAAGGGGGCGTGCTCGGCCGTGCCCTGCACCTCGATGAAGTGCCCGTCACCGGTCTGGACGACGTTCATGTCGGTGTGGGCGCGGACGTCCTCCTCGTAGGGCAGGTCCAGGCAGGGAGTGCCATCGACGATACCGACGCTGATCGCGGACAGGGAGTCGGATAGGACTCGTCCGCCGGCTCGCGGTCTGATGTGTCCCTCGGCGGTGCCCCAGGCGACGGCGTCGGCCAGCGCCACGTAGGCACCGGTGATGGCGGCGGTGCGGGTGCCGCCGTCGGCCTGGAGGACGTCGCAGTCCAGGGCGATGGTGTTCTCGCCCAATGCGGTGACGTCGATGACACCGCGCAGGGATCGGCCGATGAGGCGGGAGATCTCATGGGTGCGGCCGCCGATCCTGCCGCGCACGGACTCCCGGCCGCTGCGCTCGGAGCCTGCGCGGGGGAGCATGGCGTATTCGGCGGTCACCCAGCCCTCGCCGCTGCCCTTGCGCCAGCGCGGCACGCCCTCGGTGAAGGAAGCCACGCACAGCACGCGTGTGCGGCCGAACTCGATGAGCACCGAGCCCTCTCCATGGTCCAGCCAGTTGCGTGTCATGGCGACGGGGCGCAGCTCGTCGGCCGCGCGCCCGTCCTTGCGGGTCGTCTGAAGGGGCTCGGTGTCGCTCACGAGGCCAGGTTACCCGCAGGTCGGTGCGCGGGGCGTCCACCTGCCAGGCGAGGCCGGCTCGATCCGCGACCGGAACCGTGCCGGGGCGGAGCACGTGGGGTCGTACACGCGGCGGCGGGCGTGATCGGGCGTGAGGAGTCTCAGCTGGTCACTGTAGGGTCACGAACGGGAACTCGGACTTGATTCCGCGAGATGCAGGGGTATATCTGAGGTCACCCCATACTCCCTACAACTTAAGGATCCCGTCGTGTCGACCGTTCCCCAGATCGTCTCGCGTCGCCCGAGCAGCAGGTTGCTGCTCGCCGGCAGCTGGCTCATCACCCTCGTCATCGTCGTTCCAGTGCTCGCCGGATGCGGCGGGTCCCCCGCGCAGGGAGCGCCGCCGACGGCGACGGCCTCTACGACCCAGGTCCTGATCACGGTTCCGGACGTCATCGGCATGAAGGGCAACGTCGCAGCCGAGACCCTCAAGGAGGCGGGGCTCACCCGGAAGCCGAACTACACGGATGCCGATGGCGAGGAGTCCGTGATGAAGGCGAGCAACTGGTCCGTGACCGCTCAGGATCCAGCAGCGGGAGAACAGGTTCGGGCGGATCGGGCGATCACTCTCACGGTCAATCATGATTCGGCGGACGCTGCTGCTTCTGCCTCGGCATCGGCCTCTGCTGCGGCCGCTGCGGAGGCATCGGCTTCCGCAGCGGCCGCGGAGGCATCGGCTTCAGCCGCAGCCGCGGAGGCCGAGCCGCCCGAACCCGCCGTCCAGAAGGAGGAGCCGGCTCCGGTTGAGGAGCCGGCCCAAGAGCCGGCCCAGGCGCCCCGGCAATCCGGGCAGAACCCCGACTCGGAAGGGGCAGCCGGCGCGTACTACGCGAACTGCACGGAGGCGAAGGCCGCGGGCGCGGCTCCGCTGTACCGGGGCGAGCCCGGCTATCGCGAGAAGCTGGACCGTGACAAGGACGGGATCGCCTGCGAGAAATGAGCCATCCGACGGACCGCCGCTGTCGTGCTCGGCGCGTTGCCCGCGCCGAGCGCGGCCGTGCGCAAGAAGGGACTCGAACCCTCACGCCCGAAGGCACCAGAACCTAAATCTGGCGCGTCTACCAATTCCGCCACTCGCGCTACGCGACTCACCCTACCGTCTCGGAGCCCGGGCATGGTCGAGAAGTCGGCCGACATAGCCGGTTGCCCCGACGCCGTTGTGGGCCAGTTGCGCCGTGCCGTCGGGGCGACCGCGATGGAGATCTCGTCGCCTCCTCAGGGAGCGGTGACGGAGTGAGCGGGACCGCCCGGCGCCAGGAGCAGCGCGAGGCGGTCCCGCTCGTTGCCGTGATCCGGGACCGGACTACGATTGTGACTCGTCTCAGGCGGCCGGCGCCAGTGCCTCCTGTGCCGCCTGAACCCGTTCGAGGGCGCGTTCGAAGCGCGAGGGCGACACGGCGGCGCTCAACGAGCTCAACTCGGTACGAGCGGCCGTGAGCTCGCGTTCGGCATCCTCACGGCGGAGCCCGGTGGTATTGAAGTTCTTCTTCGTCATCTGCTTTCCTTCCTCTCCTTCTCCTCATGGCCCCTGCGCGGGCCCTTCATCGCCGGGCGGAGTGCAGGTGGATCCTGCGACCCGGTGGCTGCCGATGGGGCGCCCGTCGTACGAGTGAGACGACGGAGCGCCCGGTTGGTCGGAGAACCGCGGAGAAGTACTGCGGCTCCCGCGAGGGCGCAAGAACGAAACCTCTGAACAACGGATCGTATTTCCGCATGACTCACAACCGGGCAGCGTGCCCAACGGCTCAACGCATGCGCGGTGCTCTGCATCCGCCCGTTCGGAGGAATACAGGATTATCAGGCGTCTCCCGTGACCGGTTCGCGGCCCGTCCGTGCGTGGTACCCCCTCAGGGATTCGAACCCTGGACACCCTGATTAAGAGTCAGGTGCTCTAACCAACTGAGCTAAGGAGGAATGGTTCATGGTCACCGCCTCGCCCCGCAATGGGACTCGACGATGGTACCCCCTCAGGGACTCGAACCCTGGACACCCTGATTAAGAGTCAGGTGCTCTAACCAACTGAGCTAAGGAGGCGCTGCGCCCGGCCGTACGTGCCCGGCGACGAAGGATGAGTTTACTTCCCGACGGTGGAGGTGTCCAATCCGGAAGGCGCGAAATCTCCTCATTGTGCGGGAAGTCTCAGGAGACTGTGCGTTGCGCGTTCTATTGGAGTTCGGTGGCGAGGCGGTCCGTGGCGGTGATGAGCGAGGAGAGGGTCTCCGGCTCGGTGAAGGAGTGCCCCGAGGCCGGCGAGATGCGCAGCTCGGCCTCCGGCCAGGCGCGGTGCAGGGCCCAGGCCGTTCCCATGGGGCAGCACATGTCGTAGCGACCCTGGACGATGACGCCGGGGATGCCGTGCTCGGCGAGTATCCGGGCGCCGTTGAGGAGCTGACCGTCCTCCATCCACCCGCGGTGGGCGAAGAAGTGGTTCTCGATGCGGGCGAAGGCGACAGCGAAAGCCGGGTCCTGGGCCTCGTCGATGTGGGCCTGGTCTCGCAGGAGCGTGGAGGTCGCGGCCTCCCAGGTCGTCCAGGCGACGCCCGCCGGACCGTGAACGGCGGGGTCGGGATCCGCCAGCAGCTCGCGGTAGCGCTCGATGTAGCCCCCCGGGCCCACGCCCCGGCCCGCCGCGGCGACGTAGTGCTCCCACTCGTCGGGCCAGACCATGTCGGCCCCGCCGGCCTCGTAGTACCAGTCGAGCTCGCGTCTGCGCAGGGTGAAGACGCCGCGCAGCACCAGAGCGAGGACCCGCTGCGGGTGGCTCTGGGCGTAGGCGAGTCCCAAGGTGGATCCCCACGACCCGCCGAAGACGAGCCAGCGCTCCACGCCCAGGTGCTCGCGCAGTGCCTCCATGTCCGCGACCAGGTGCCAGGTGGTGTTCATCGACAGATCCGCCCGCGGCTCCCAGGCATGGGGCAGGGAGCGTCCGCACCCGCGCTGGTCGAACAGAACAATGCGGTAGCGCTCGGGGTCGAAGACTCGGCGATGGTCCGCCGAGCAGCCTCCGCCCGGCCCCCCGTGGACGAATACCGCCGGGATTCCCTCCGGGTTGCCGCACGTCTCCCAGTACACCATCTGGCCGTCACCGACATCGAGCAGACCTGAGGCCGTCGGCTCGATCGGCGGGTGGAGTCCCCGCCGCGTCGACTCGGGCTCGGGTCGGGCGGTCGGCGTCGTGGAGGAATCGGGAGAAGCGCTCATGGGCGCATTGTGGCACCGGGTGTCGCGGCCTTCGGACAGGAGCCGGCCAAGGGCCGGTCAAGGGTGCGGCTCCGGGGCGGTTCCGGCTCTGCCCCGCCTCGACCGGCCTCACAGCGTGGTCATCTGCGCCGGTGGGATCGGTCGCGGTACGGTGGGGCCGTGACCAGCCCCATTGTGACGCTCGCAACCTGCGCCGACTACTCCACGCTCGACGACGACGACCAGGGTCTGCCCGACGCCCTGCGGGAGCGGGGCATCGAGCCTCGGGTGGCCGTGTGGAACGACCCGTCGGTCAACTGGGAGGATGCCGGCGTCGTCGTCCTGCGCTCAGTGCGCGACTACGCCAAGAAGCGCAACTACGCCGACTTCCTGTCCTGGTCCCGATCGATGCCGCGCGTGGCCAACCATCCCGACGTCGTGGAGTGGAACTCCGACAAGCACTACCTCTCCCGCCTGGTCGAGCTCGGGGTCCCCATGATCCCGACCACCTGGCTCGAGCCCAGCTCCGGCTACTCCAAGCACCAGGTCCACACGCGCTTCCCGGCGTACGGCGACTTCGTCGTCAAGCCCGCCGTCTCCTCCGGGGGTCGCGGGACCGGCCGCTACACCGCCATGGACGCCCGGTCGCGCGCCGACGCGATCAATGACACCATGCATCACCTCGGACGGGGCAGGTCGGTCATGGTGCAGCGCTACCTGGAGGAGGTCGACCGCAGGGGCGAGCTGTCCCTGGTTTATTTCAATGGCGTCCTGTCCCACGCGGTGGAGAAGGCGCCCATGCTCCACCCCTCCTTCCGCTCCGTGGATGAGGTTCATGAGGAGATCGTCACGGCCCGTGAACCCAGTGAGCAGGAATGGCTGTGGGGAGAGAGGGTCCGCAAGGCCATCCACGCTCTGATCAAGGAGCGCTCGGGCCGGGATATCCAGCTCCTGTTCAACCGGGTCGACGTCGTCGCCGACGGGCGGGGCGGCTTCTACCTCATGGAGGTCTCCCTCATCGACGCCGGGCTGTACCTGAGCTCCGCGCCCGAGGCCCTGGGCAACTTCGCCGACGCCATCGCCCAGCGCGTCCTGTGGTGAGCCGCCCGGAGGTCGAACGTGCTGTGTGCCGCCGCGCTGAGCGGAGCGGGGGTGAGCCGCCCGGGGCGAACGGGACCCCCGGCACGTTCAACCTTGTGGGATTGATATCGGTGGATCAACCTTGGAAGGTTGAATTGTGCGCTCGGCTGCGTCATCCTCGTGCCATGTACGTGCTCACCATTGATCAGGCGCGCAGTCGCCGTCGTCCGGACCGCGTGCCCGAGCTGCTCGCCGCGCTCGCCGATGTCGACACCCTGGCGCCTTTTGAGCGCACCGTGGGCGATGAGGTGCAGGGCGTGCCCGCTGAGGCGACGGCGGTGCTGGCCGCCATTCGCATCGCACTGGCCGAGGGCGAATGGCACATCGGCCTGGGGGTGGGCGCGGGCGCCCTCGGGCGGGACGGCACCGCCCGCAGCGGGTCGGGACCGGCGTTCCTGTCCGCCCGTGAGGCCGTCGAGGCGGCCAAGCGCGCGCATACCTCACTGGCCGTGCGCGCGGAGCACGCGCCCGAGAAGGCCGCCCAGCTCCAAGCGCTCCTGCGACTCATCGGGGCCCTCGTCTTGAAGCGATCGGCCGGGCAGCATGAAGTGGCCGCACTCGCCGCCCGGGGGATGACCGGCAGGCAGATCGCGGCGGAACTGGGAGTGAGCGAGCAGGCGATCTCCAAACGCCGCCGTTGGCTTCACCGAGTCGATGGCACTGGCCCAGACGTTGCTCATCACC
>ERZ772807.1720-NODE-1720-length-11927-cov-2.486018_pt1 | contig 11927 bp, 7 predicted proteins | sample MGYA00511472_ERZ772807 | MGnify/ENA primary metagenome ERZ772807 (study PRJEB29015, sample SAMEA2737947) | human oral metagenome | biome: human oral; feature: human-associated habitat; material: dental | place: China | collected 2039 ...
GCGAGTTGGGCAGCTGATTCCCATCCTTGTCACAGCCAGCATACTTGATGAAGTAGTCAATAGCAGCCTTCTGGCTCTGAGGGATAGCGGTGATGTTGGCCTTGTAGATATAGCCCCAAGAGTTCTGGCTGATGACAGCACCGTTATTGGCACTGTAGACGATAGCGTTGGCGCTGTTACCGCCTTCACGTTCGCCCCCGAAGATCTGACAGCTCATCAAGCGAGCCCCAGAGCCTTCGGTACCATCCCCCCCAGCGATACCAGCGACGCCGATACCATTGTTGTTGCGGGCTGCGACCGTACCTGCGACGTGCGTACCGTGGGACTCATCGTCGGGGTAGATCTTACCATTGTTGTGGATGAAGTTGAAGCCGTTGATATCGTCGATGAAGCCGTTGCCATCATCGTCGACACCTTCCTGACCATTGAGCTCCTTCTGATTGACGTAGAGGTTATCCTTGAGGTCGGGATGGGTGATATCGATACCACCGTCGGTGATAGCGACGATGACGTTAGGCTTACCTGTTTCCTTTTCCCAAGCCTTGAAGAGGCCGATATCAGCACCAGCGACGCTGCGAGGGAAGCGGCCGGTATTGTTGTAGTGCCATTGGTCGCCGAGCATGGGGTCATCGAAGGGAGCTGTGGGAGCATCGCTTCTACGAGGAGCATCGACAGCTACAGCCTTGCCCGTAGGACGAGCGATCTCGTAGACGGGCTCAGTGTATTCGATCTCAGGCGTAGTGGAGAGCGTCTGCATAGCAGCCTGGAGGTCCTGCTGCTTATTGAATCGGACGACGTACCAGAGGTCCAGACCTTCGCGGCGCATACGCTCCTCGAAGCGTGGGTCGATGGGGAAGAGGGGCTCGAGGGATTCGGTGCCGATGCTACGCAGGGACTGAGCCATCTGCGAAGGCAAAGAACTCATCGAAGCGCCATTAGCATCGAAGGCACGAAGGCTGCTCTTGGCTGAGCGCTGGATGCGGAAATAGAGGACCCCAGCCTCTGCCCCTTGGGTAGACAGGAAGGCACGAGCGGGTGTAGTGGGGCTACCGGTCTCAGAGGCCTGAGGCTCTCTCTGAGGTGTCACTTCATCGAAATCCCGCTGACAGGAGGTGACGGCCAGTGCCGAGAGAAGTGACAGGGTCAGTATGGATCGTTTCATTGTCGTAGTCTTATATGTGTGTTTAGACTAAGGCGCCTGTCGCTGGAAGGGACTTCACCACGAGGGGCGCAGGAGGGAAGATCGTTGGGCGGGCATCCCGAGGTTAGTGAGGCGGGTATGCGGGCCAGAGAGAAGGTGGAGATGGAGTATTTACTTGTCTTCATCCCCATCAGCCTATGGGAGGGGGCTAACCCCTCCCACGGCTGTGAGATGCGGGTCATGGGAGGCGGTGGGCTGGAGGTGAGTCACCCACCGTGAGATGCACGATCGGGCGATGCATCTTGCTGTGGTGTCCTTAGTGGTGGTAGTGATGTGTGTGCTGTGCGACTCTTGTAGTGTGTATGGAGATTATAGTGAAGATTGATCGGACGGTATAGGCTACTGGAGCCTAAGAGTGCGAGTGGTGGATCAGCGGCGGGACTGGAGGCGACGCGTCTTCTCCAGATGACGGCTGATGGTCTCTACGATGCGAGCACGGCGCTCGAAGAGGTTTTCCTTCTTAGCAGCCTTCAGGCGGGGAGCAGAGCCAGCACCACCAGGCAGCTCGACGAGGAAGGTCTGGATCTCAAGGACGGGCTTACCATCCAGCTGAGCAGGGTGCAGGATATAGGCAGCCTTCTCCGCCGCATTGTAGTAGGCGACGAAGCCACCATTGAGCGTACGGAGGTAGTTGTAGCCATTATCCTTGAGGAGCTGCTCCATCTCCCTCGTCACATAGGACTTGCCGAGAGGGTCGGTCCAGAAGCCGAGCGTGATGTCGGCAAAGATGGCCTGCGTCGTGAAGACTTCGCCTACGAAGGGGTCATCGGCTGGGATATCTTCGCTGGGCTGGAGGTAGAAGTAGCCACGGTGAGACTCACCTTCGAGCGAACCCTTAGCGATGAAGCGCTGGTAGTCTTCGCGATTAGCGCGGGGATCCTTCACATCGAGTTCACCCTTCCATTCGACCTCCTTCTTAGCGACATCATCTCGCTTATAGCCGTGGATACCACGACCGCGGTCACAGTTCAGAGCCAGCAGCTGCTTCATAGGCAGGTGGTCGAAGGTCTTGTAAGCCTTAGGCTGACGGGGCATATAGACCGTCTCGAGGAGCGCTTCACCCGAGGAGTCGAAGGCTACATTGAGATTGTAGGGAAGGGTGCTGTGTACATAGACGTCCTGACCAGCATTGCTCAGAGCATCGGACTTCTGATAGCCACGGCCCTGCAGGTAGGCGACGAAGGTAGGATTGTCCTTCACCGTCTTATCATCGAGACAGAGCTGGATCGTAGCCTGGAAGCCCTTACTACGCTCGTGCTCAAACTCATACTCGATCAGAGGAAAGAGCTCGCTCTGCGTAGCGTAGCGGAAGACGACGGCGCTACCACGGGTGAAGCTACGCGTCAGCTCGCTCAGACGACCACGCTCGAAGCGGATGACATCCTTGAGACCAGCGGGGAACTGCTGCAGAGGTAGGACGTACTGGTTGGCACCATCCTGAGTGACCTCGATCTCCTTGAGCTGGGCACCAGCTGTGATGACGACCTTCACCGAGCGGGGCGCATCACTTTCGTTGCGCTCAGCGGCGAGGGTGAAGCTTGACTTCGTCACTTCGGCGAGCTTGAGCCAAGAGGCTTCGGCTCCGATCTCCACCTTAGCAGTGGTATTGCTCTCGAAGACGACCTTCTTCGTACCCCCTTCGATGGGGAAGACAAGGCGCTCAAGGTCGGTGGCGAGGATGACGTCGCCAGAGGCCTGACGGACGGTGACGCGCTTCTGCAGGCCACCGGCATTGACGATGACCGAGCCGACACGGTCGTTGCCCAGGTCATTGGCCTCAGCACGGACCTTCAGAGTATTACCCTCCTGTGTGAGGCTTAGCCAAGTAGCTTCCTGTGGGGAGAGGGCGGACCAACTTTCCTTGTTCGTCGAGACGGTGAGGGTCTGCTCTGAAGCTTCCTTAGTGAAGGTCAGTGTCTCGGTGGAGAGATCCAGGGTAGCCTCCTCTACGTCGCTCTGTGGGCTACAGGCGGGGAGCAGAGCGAGGAGGGCGGAAAGACCCAAGATACGGCTGATTGTCTTTCTCATCTTGTTTGTTGTTAGTTAGTGGATATAAGCTGGGAGCACTCAGCGTATGGTGCGCTGAGAGAGGGCATCCAGACGGCGGAGGAAGGCGGCACGCTTCTTCTGGGAGGTGCGGTGGTTCATGAACTCCTGGACGGAATTTGACCCATCATCGATCTCGGTGTAGTAAGCCTGGACGTCGAGGACGCGCTGCTCCTGATAGAAGAAGATACGTATGGTGTAAGCTAAGTTCTTCGCACGATTAGCGAAGGCATAGCTGGCATTCTGCGTTTGGCCCATATACTCGTAGCCGGCGGAGGTGAAGAGCTTCATCACCTCATCGGTGAGGTGATAGTGCCCGTCGATCTCATCGTACCACAGAGCACGCTCGAGCTGGGGGTAGTAGCCCAAGACGCTATTCACGACGCCCAGATAGGGGTCATCCATCTGCGTCGGGGGGATGATGTAGAAGTAGCCGCGGATGACCTCTTCTTGGAAGGAGCGTTTGGGCTTGAAGAGGTCGTAGAAGTCGGGGGTATTCTCAATGCGTTCGCTCCCCTCGGTCTGCTCGAAGGCACGTACATCCTCCTGCTTCTTGCCCTTGATATCCAGCTCACGGCTCCCGAGGAACTCGATCTGGCGCTTCAGAGGCATCTCGCTGAAGGTGGGGAAAGGCTTCGTCTGCGTGGGGTTGTAGACAAACTGCACCTTCGCCCCTCCCGTGAAGATCGTCACGAGGAGCTGCAGAGGGAGCTTCGGATTCTCATACAGCGTGTAGACGAGGTCGGGCGAAGAGCTCTGCTTGACAAAGCCATAGGCAGCTACGGCTTCGTCAAAGTCCTTGTTCCCCTTGACGAGGTCCTTATCCGTATAGATGAGGGTAGCGATAGAGAAGCCAGGGCTATTCGTCGCACTGAACTGGTACTCGATGAGTGGCACGACCTTGCTCTTGGTGAGGAAGCGGAAGCTGGGGTACTGCTCCTTCGTCTCCTCACGGGAGTAGAGGAGCGTATTGCCTCGCTCATGCTCGTAGCGAACGATATCATAGAGGCGTGAGGGGAAGGTCAGCATAGGGAAGATGTAGGGAGTGAGTCCCAGCTGGGTGACCTCCAGCTCACGGACGACCGTCCCTGCGGTGAGGGTGATCTTAGCCGTGCGGTTGTGCTTGTCGGCATTGGCCTCTGCGACGAGAGTGAACGTCTTAGCCGTGCGCTTACCGACACGAAGCCAACCAGCACCCTCGGCCAGCTCGATAGTGAGGGCATCGCTATTGCACTCGAAGCTGACCTCGCTTGACCCGCCCTCAGCTTGGAGCACGACCGACTCAGGAGCCTCCAGGAGGACGTCGGCCGCCGTCTGGTGCACGGTGACGCGACGCTGCTGGCCACCAGCTTGGACGAGGACAGCCCCCGTGCGCTCCTGCCCAGAGGCATTCGCTTGCGCTCCGACATAGAGGGTATTGCCCTCCTGTCGTAGGGTGATCCACGTAGCCTCCTGTGGGGAGAAGGCTGACCAGCTGGACTGGTTCGTCGTGATGGTGAGGGTCTGCGCCGTGCCCTCACGTGGGAGCGTCAGAGCGGTGGCAGAGAGTTCGAGGGTAGCTTCCTCCACATCGCTCTGAGGGCGACAGGAAGGGAGCAGGAGGCTGAGTAGGAATACGCTCAAGACCCCTAAAAGGGTGAAGTGGAAGCGTCTCATGGTGGTAAAATTGCGTGTGGTGTGTGGAAGGTGTGAAAGGAAGAAAAGTAGCTGTTCGTTATAAGCAGTCTGATTTGATAAGGAGAGGAAAAGCTGGAGGCGGGGCGGGATCTCCCCGCCTCCAGCGGGAGTTTATCTATAGAGGTTGAGTAGGATACTTAGTCCTTATCGTAGTAGACATCCGCGAAGAGCTCGACTCCCTCACGAGATCTGTCAGGGTCGCCCCCCCAGAAATCGAAGCTGTAAGTCAGGCGCGTGTCATAGTTCCGGAAGAGTCGCTGAGGAGTACCAAGGAAAGTGAAGCCAGCCTTCTCCATCAGACGTGTAAGTTCATCGGTGGCGACATAGCTCGTACCTCGTGCGTCGTAGCGGATCCCCAGACCAAGATTCTTGTACCGACATCTGATCTTATAGACGCTCCTGTACTTACCCTTCCGACCATACTTTTCATCAGCATAGTCGTAGAAGAAATAGGTACGCTCGTACTCTCCATCAAAGGAGGTCTTCACCTCGTAGGTGCGGCTCCCATAGGAGATATGCTCTTCGCTCCCCAGCTTCTGCTCAAAGGCGCTGACCTCATCGATCGTCTTGCCAGCAAAGCCCTTCAAGGGATTCTCGAGGTAGTGAAGCAGATTCTGCATGGGCACCTTCGAGAAGGTCGGATAGCGCTCATCGGGATACTGCGTAGGCTCGTATCTGAACTCAAGCAGCCCCTTACCATTCTTCTCACGTGAGAGAAGTCGCAGCTCGGGATAGTACTTATTCTTGTAGTAGTTCCAAGCAGTACGACCCTCCAAATAAGCTCCACTATCGTAGAAGCCATGGCGAGCGACGACCTCATCAAACTCCTTATTGTTAATCACCAGCTTGGGATCCTTGTAGGCTACAAATACGGTTTCGAAGCCTGCGACAGACGCATTGCCATACATGTAGGTTATACTCAGGACGTCCTCACTCTTGGGCTTGTAATTGTAGTACTTCCCTGCAGGGAACTCTTCTACCGACTCGAGCACGCTACCCTGCTTCGCTTCGTAGGCCTTGATGGCATCAAGGGAAGAGGGATAGATGAGCAAGGGGAGGGTGTAGCGCCCGTTGTCTATCGGTACCGTAGGACGGGGTCTGGGATTAGGTTCGTCCCCCGAGCCATTGCCACTACGGCTACACGAGCTGAGGGAGAGGGCCCCCACACAGAGGGCCAGGAGCAGATGAGATGTACGCTTCATAAGCTGATCTAAACGGGATATAAATTAGATAAGGAGCCAAGGCCTAAAGCCTCTATCTGGCTACGATAATACTAATGGGAAGCCCGACGTAGCGCACGTGGCGCGACGAGTTCGCTCAGTCGGCGCAGATCCTCACGACGCTGCTTGACCGAGGCTCGATAGTCGAGCTGGGAAGCGAGGGAGGCATTGGCACTCTTGACCTTAGCGTAGATCGACTGGACTTGCAGTACCTGGGTCGCCCCATCATCTACTGCGCGCAAGACATACACCTGGAGCCGCTCCTTATTATAGAAGGCGTAGTCGCCATTCTTTAGCTTCCCGAGGTAGGGATAGCCTACCCCTGCAAAGAATGAACGCACTTCATTGGTCAGATAGTGCTTTCCGGTGATCTTATCCTGCCAGTAACCCATGGTGATGGGGAAGAAGGCATTGACCCCGACGCAGACATCGATGTAGGGATCATCCTCTGCGATCCCCTTGTCTGGGTTAGCCACGACGAAGAGATAGGCACGGACATCCTCCCCATCGAAGGACTTCTTCACCTGATAGACATCAGCTGAGGGATCACCGACATCGAAGTATTCGCTACCCAGAGCTTCTTCATCCTTGCGGATCTCAGCACGCTTCTTACCAGCCTTATTCAGCTCACGATTGCCCATATAGGCGGTCATGCGAGTCATAGGCAGCGTGGTGAAGGTCTTGTAAGCCTGAGGCTGCTGGGGCTGGTAGGTGAACTCCAACTTCACGCCATCGGAGAAGTAGTACGTCTGTAGGCTCACGGGGATCGTCGTGCTCGTGTAGACGGCCATCTGATCGGTGCTCTTGCTGAGCGTGAAGCCGTGGTCCTTGAGGTAGGCTTCGAGGGCGGGGACATCTTCCTTGGGATTGAAGCCGAAGAAGAGAGTCTCGGCCGACATGAAGCCTGGGCTGAGGGGGACGTTGAACGTGTACTGGATGAAGGGCACGGTCTTATCCTTCGTGAGGAAGCGGTAGACCGAGGGCTCATCTTCGCCGCCATCGACAGCCTCCAGGAGGATGTGGCCTCTGCCCTGCTCGTAGCGGATGACCTGATAGAGATCAGCGGGGAACTCCAAGAGGGGCAGGAGCGTCGAGGGAAGACCTTCTTGCACGACCTCGATTTCCTGAATGCTATTGCCACGGATGACGTTCACCTTAGCAGCGCGGCGCAGCTTCGTAGCGTTGGCCTGTGCGATGAGGGTGAAGCCCTTGGCACTTACAGCCGAGATGCTCAGCCAGTCCGTGGGGACGGCGAGCTCAGCCTTAGCATCTGCCGAAGCCTCAGCGAAGGTAATGAGATGAGAGCCTCCTTCGAGGCCGAAGGTCACCGTTTGCTCCAGCGTGAGGCTTGCCTCACCAGCTGACTGACGGATAGCGATGCGACGCTGCAGGCCTCCAGCATTGACGATGACCGAAGTTGTGCGCTCTTCGCTACGAGGGTTGGCAGGGACGCTCACACGGAGGGTACTCCCCTCTTCTTTGAGCTTGACCCAAGCGTCTTCTTGTGGGGAGAAGGCACTCCAGTTCTCGCGGTTGGTAGTGATCGTGACGACCTGCTCACCGCCATCCGCTCGCCCGGCAGCACCCTGAAACCCTACATCACCCTCTACGCGCTGGACCGCTACCGCATGCACCCGCAGACACTCATTGACGACACCCCGCTTGAAGGCAGCTACAACCCGGCGAACTACGACCAACAATACCTGGGCCGCATCACCCTCGCCGAAGCCCTGCAAAAATCGCGCAACACCCCGGCGGTGCGCCTGCTGTCCCGCATCGGTGCCGATACCCTCGCGAGCTGGCTCGAAGAAAACGGCCTGCCGCTCGCCACCCTCGACAACAGCCCGCCCAACCTCACCCTGGCCCTTGGCGGCGTCGGCATCCGCGCCACCGACCTCGCCGGCCTCTACCGCAAACTCGCCAACTGCACCTACCGCCCCGAACTGCCTGCGCCGCTTGCCAGCCAACGCGCCTGCCTGCAAACCAGCCAAATCCTGCAAAAAATCGGCGACAGCGGCGGCGTCCTCAAACACGGCGCCGAACCCGTCGCCCTCAAAACCGGCACCGCCTACGGCTGGCGCGACCTCTGGGTCATCGCCTACACCCGCGAGCACACCGTACTGCTCTGGGGCGGCCGCGCCGACGGCGGCTACAACGACCAGCGCGCCAGCGCCGAAGCCCTCATCCCCATCATGCGACAAATCACCGCCATCCTGCCGAACCCGCCGCGCCACTACACCGCGCCGCAACCGGCGTGGGAGACCCGCGAAAACACCGTCGCCGCGCCGCCCGCTCCCGGCCTGCGCATCACCGCGCCCACCAGCGGCGCCACCATCCAGAACCGCGGCCAAGCCATCACCCTGCAAACCGACGGCGGTGTGCCGCCCTACACCTGGCTTGCCAACCGCCAACTGCTGCGGCAAACCCACAGCCCGCAAACCCTGTGGCAACCGCCTGGCGACGGCGACTACACCCTCGACGTCAGCGACCAGAACGGCAACCACGCGCGCGTCCAACTCCGCCTCGAAACCCCGCCAGAGCGCCCCGCCGCGACGGTGCGCCTGCAACCGGCACCTTAGCGCCTGCCGTCGCTCTACCCCCTCCCCCCGTGGGGGACTGGAACAGCTCGCGCGAAGTGCGAGAAAGCTGGGGTGGGGGTAGTACCCACGATACAACTGCCGATGTTCTGTAGTCATAGCCGCAGGTCGACCATTCATGCCCGACCTACGCCTTGCTCGCGGCAAAGGTGTCTGAAAACTGCGCTACAATCGCCGCCCCCAAAATAACCAAAACATCATCATGAGCACATCCCAACCCGCCGTCGGCTTCATCAGCCTCGGCTGCCCGAAAGCGCTGGTCGATTCCGAGCGCATCCTCACCCAAATCAGCGCCGACGGCTACGCCATCACCGACCGCTACGACGACGCCGATCTCGTCATCGTCAATACCTGCGGCTTTATCAACGAAGCCGTCGCCGAATCGCTCAACACCATCAGCGAAGCCCTCCGCCAGAACGGCAAAGTGATTGTCACCGGCTGCCTCGGCGTCAAACCGGAAATCATCCGCCGCCATTGCCCGGACGTGCTTGCCATCACCGGGCCGCAGGCCTACGAATCGGTGATGGGCGCGGTACACGAATACCTGCCGAAACCGGCACACAACCCCTATCTCGACCTCATCCCGCCCGCCGGACTGAAGCTGACGCCGCGCCACTACGCCTACCTGAAAATCGCCGAAGGCTGCGACCACCACTGCACCTTCTGCATCATCCCCGACCTGCGCGGCCGCCTGCACAGCCGCCCCATCGGGCAAGTCATGCGCGAAGCGACGAACCTCGTGAAAAACGGCGTGAAAGAACTGCTCATCGTCGCCCAGGACACCGCCGCCTACGGCGCAGACAGCCGGCACCAGCCGGACAACTGGAACGGCGCGATGCTGCCAACCCGCCTTTACGAACTGGCGCAGGAACTGGGTCAGCTCGATGCCTGGGTGCGCCTGCACTACGTCTATCCCTACCCGGACGTCGATGACCTCATCCCGCTGATGGCGGACGGCGGTATCCTGCCCTACCTCGATATTCCCTTGCAGCACGCCAGCCCGCGCATCCTGAAAGCCATGCGCCGCCCCGGCAACCGCGAACGCACGCTGGAGCGCATCCGCCGCTGGCGCGAGATTTGCCCCGACCTCGCCATCCGCAGCACCTTCATCGTCGGCTTCCCCGGCGAGAGCGAAGCGGATTTCGAAGAATTGCTCGATTTCATTGAAGCTGCCGACATCAACCGCGCCGGCTGCTTCGCCTATTCACCAGTGGACGGTGCGGCGGCGAACGCCCTGCCCGGCATCGTGCCGGAAGCCGTCAAAGAGGAACGTCGGCAGCGCTTCATGGAAAAACAGGCAGAAATCAGCGCGCGTTTGCTCGCGGATAAAGTCGGCGACGTGCTGCCGGTCATCATCGACAGCGTGGACGCGGACAGCGACAGCGCCATTGGCCGCACGCCCTACGACGCACCGGAAATCGACGGCGTGGTACACATCAGCGGCGTCAGCGGCGTGCAGGCGGGCGACATCGTCCATGTGGAAATTGACGACAGCGACGCCCACGACCTCTTCGGCAGCGTCTATTAGGGGCGGTGGATATAGTCGTTTCAAACAGAAATGATACGGTGTTGGCTCGCCTGACCGGGCACCCATAAAAATCGCTGCGCGATTTTTATGGGACCCGCGCCGTACTAACTGTATTGTCTTCGGCTCGCCAACACCGTATTAGTTCTAGTTGAAACGACTATAAGCTATGGCGTAATGGACAAATTTTATGCCAAGAAATCGCTATAGCCTTTACGCTGCAAGGCTTTACGCGAGGTCAAAACCTTTGAACACAAAAAAATGCTTTTTCTGCGGCTCAAAACAGGTCAGGAAAGATGGCACCCAAAATGGCAAACAACGCTACAGATGCGCGTCCTGTCACAAGCGTTTCAGCGGCGGGCAGAAGCTATAGCTAATACTCTTAATCCTTCATACGGATCTGCTCTGAATGTGGCGTAGATGCTGAAAGTTTGACATAAATTCCGTATGAGAAAATAAGCTGATTAGCTATAAATCCCAACACCCCTTGGCAGCGCTACAGCGAAGGCAAGCAAAGCTCCGCCCAGCTTGCCGCGCAGTACGGATGCAGCATCAAAACGGGCCGTCGCCACCTCGGCAAAGCTGCTACACAGGCCGAATGTGCGCTGCCACAGACACCTGTGAACCTCATCATGGACACCACCTATTTCGGCCGAAAATGGGGCGTCATGGTCCTCTACGACGCTTGCAGCAAGCACGCCTTGACGGTCGTGGCAGTTGAGCGGGAAACCAACGCGCTTTACATGCAGGCGGTCGCGGCGTTGCGAGGAAAAGGCATTGCGATACAAAGCATTATCTGCGATGGCAAAAGCGGCTTGCTGGGTTCGTTTCCGGATATACCCGTGCAGATGTGCCAATTCCACCAAATAAAAATCATCGTGCGCCACCTGACCGGGAAGCCCAAAAGCCCGGCGGCACAGGCGCTGCGGGCCCTGTCACTGATCCTGACGGAGAGTACTCAGGCAGCGTTTGAAGCGGCGCTCAAGCGCTGGTACGAGCAGTACGCCGCCTTCCTGAACGAACGCAGCGTGAACGAGAAAACAGGCCGCTCACACTACACGCATAAGCGTCTGCGTGCCGCGTACAACAGCCTGAAACGGCATCTGCCATGGTTGTTTACCTGCGGGCGTTTTCCCAACCTGGGTATCCCGAATACGACCAATTTGCTGGAAGGGAAATTCAGCGAAATGAAGCAGCTTTTGCGGTGTCATCGGGGCTTGAAAAAGGAGAGTAAGTTGCGGTTTATAAAAGATTATTTCAGCAAAAAATAGAGGGGAGAGTATGAAATTTGTCCATTAGAGCGCAACGTCTCAAAAAAAGCATGAAATTTGTCCATTACGCCCAAACCGATGCAATCCGTTGCGTTTGGCAATCTCTACCTCCGCCCCTATCAACGCCTGTACCGACGAAGCAAATGCTTCGCCTGTGTAACCACCGTCAGCGAGGATTTTTTGCACCGCGCCAGGATTATCCCGCCCACGTTCCAATGCCGGCAGGCAGCCTTTTCTATCCGTAACGTCCGCCGTCGTCACCGCAATGGCATGCGCCAAGCCCTCTGTGTCAACCGTTAGGTGTCACTTGATACCGCTAACCTTCTTGCCAGCATCGCAGTCTTTTTCCATGGCGGCATCCGTGTTCTTCACACTCTGCGCATCAATAAT
>ERZ772807.1722-NODE-1722-length-11925-cov-58.215417_pt1 | contig 11925 bp, 8 predicted proteins | sample MGYA00511472_ERZ772807 | MGnify/ENA primary metagenome ERZ772807 (study PRJEB29015, sample SAMEA2737947) | human oral metagenome | biome: human oral; feature: human-associated habitat; material: dental | place: China | collected 2039 ...
TTGGCTTATATTTATTAAGCATAATTCGTAACTTTATAACGCTTAGTATACCATACATGCATAAGCATGTTTGTAGCTAAGCTCACAATTTCAATACCGATTATTAATGACATGGTTTACAATCTGTAATAATTATCACTTGTAAAAAAAAGAACAGCCCTAAGACTGTTCTTTTGTATGATAGTTTTATATGGCTAAGTGTTGTTAGTTTTTATACGCGACCTTCATCAGGATTATTGTATGCGTCTTTATCGATAGTTCCCATGATTTTATCTACTACGAGAGCATTTGTTAAGGAACCAGATACATTCAAGCATGTACGGCCCATGTCGATCAATGGATCGATAGCTAAGATTGGACTAATGGAGGTGAAGTATGCACCAAGGCCTGTACCACTAAGGGATACGGATGCAGCCATTGTAGCAGTACCTGGTACACCTGCGATACCAACAGAACCGATAGCGATAACGATAACACTCATGATGTACATAGTCATATCGAATGGAATATTCGCTACATTAGAAATGTAAACAACAACAAGTGCAGGGAATACGCCGGCACAACCTTGCATGCCCGCAGTAGTACCGAAGGAAGCTACCGTATTAGCCGTTGTAGCATTTACGCCAAGACGTTTTGTCAAGGTCTCTACAGTTAATGGCAATACCCCCATTGAAGAACGAGAAGTAAACGCCAATAAGAGTGGTGCTTTTGCTTTCTTGAAGTATGTAATCGGATTGTAACCAAAGCTAGTAATCAAGATCGCTTGTACAACAAACATAATCAAAAGACCAACGTAAAGTAATACTACGAACAAGCCCATATCAAGAATAGCTTGTACACCGCGTGTTGCCAATGTAGAAGCTAATAAGGCAACTACACCATATGGCATAAGACCAATAATGAAATCAGCTACCCAGGAAATCAACTGATGAAGTTCATCAAATAGTTTTGTGAATACCTCCATAGAGTTTGTCCCTGTTTGTTTTAATAGACGAGCTACGCTACCCAAGATAATTGCAAATACAACAATGCCGATAACATTTGTTTCAGCAGCCGCTTGAATTGGATTACTTGGAATTAGTGCTCGGAATGTATCAACCATAGGTTTGATTTCACGAATCTTCTTACCAGATTCAACAATATCAAAACCTTGCCCTAAACCGAAGGCATTCCCCAAAATTAGACCGACTATAGCAGCAATGGCTACCATGCCAAGATTCGTAGAAATCATAGCAACTACTAACTTTTTAAGATTAGCACCTGCCTCCATGTGCAAAATAACGTGAACAATAGAGATAAAAACGATAGGAATAACAAGCATGCGGATTAAGTCGATGAAACCGCCCCCTACGAGAGAGAACCACTTTGTACTTTCCTTGATATAAACCACTTTGGATGGATCATCAGGGAAGCCTGCAATAATTTGGACCGCTATACCAAGTACGGCACCGGCAATAGTACCAATAATAACGAGATTACCGAAGGATGTGCCCTTGCGTTGCAATACATAAATACCTATTAACACGAGCACGAACACCGCGATAATACCAATACTTAATGGATTGCTTAACATGAGGTAATCTGTAAAGAATGGAATATTCATAATACACCTCTTTAATTCATATCACAACAATAGGTTATGAACTTAGTATAGCATATATCGAAAAAAATACAAGTATAATATTTAATTTTTGGTAACATTTAATGTATTCTGTAATATATGCACCAAAAAGGCGATTTTCCAAAAGAAAATCGCCTTTAGTAAATCTAGCTATTATATTATCTATTAACTAAGATATAGGTTACTTGGATAGGACCATGAGCACCATCTACAGTTACCAATTCGATATCCGCCGTACGGGACGGACCAGAAATCAAGCAGATATTTGTAGGGAACTTAGCTGGATCGTTATGATACCGTTCAGCCAAATGTTCCATTGTTTGTGTCATGCGAGGATTAATTGTGTCAGTATACAACACAGCAATATGTGTTGTAGGCAACAAGCTAATCGCACGGCCAGAGTCCTCACCAGAAGCTTGTACTACAGTAGCAGTTTCCGCAATACCGCAGTATGGGAATGTAATACCAATATCAGCATTAGCAGTATTAGAAATACATTCTTCACGACCTTTAGCTGGATCCCATTGGAAGTATGTACGAGTGCCGCCATTATTAGCTGCATCTTGTTCGAACAATTCTTTTAATTTATATTCTTCTACTTCAGGAGAGCTTGGGAATACAATTTTACCGTTTCCCCAGTCGTCGATAACTGCAAAAATTGTTTCACCTAGTTTGTCAGGTGTAGTTTCAACGAATTTTGTACCAACACGTTGACATTGTTCCTTAAACATTGTCAAAATTTGATCGCGGTTCAAATCTTGGAACATAGTTTCTTGAGGACCATGGCTATAATCAAAGCCTTCTACAAAAGCAGGGCACATTTCTTGATCACGGCCTAATGCACGAGATAAACGTGCAATAAATTGATTACGTTTAGCTACATCCATTATTTTTTCTCCTTCTTCTTGTTCTTTTCATGTTCAGCATACAAATCACGGAATTTCTTGAATTTCAAGGAACCCAATTCTTTAGATTTAGTCCAGCCATTCATAACTGGAATAGCTTGAGTCCATTCAGGCATGTTACCCTCTTTATTACTAATTAAGTTCATACCGATAGCACCAGCTTTTGTGCCAAGATCAAATAATGTTGCATTACCGAACATCTTAGCAGCTGCTGTGAAGATAGCTTCTTCTGCTTTTGGACGAGTCTTTTCAATATCAGCCATGATATGACGGTGCTCCATCAACAATTCATGCAATGGAATAGCTACTGGACAGTTCTCTGTACATGCACCGCATAATGTAGAAGCATATGGAAGATCGCCGGCTACATCGTAACCTTTGAATAATGGAGTCAATACAGCACCCATTGGACCTGGATATACAGAACCATATCCATGACCGGAAACGTGACGGTATACAGGACAAATATTCATGCATGCGCCACAACGGATACAACGTAGCATTTCTTGGAATGTCCCACCCAAGATGCCAGAGCGTCCGTTATCGATAATAATGATATGAGTTTCTTCAGGACCATCAGCTTCACCAGGACGCGCAGGGCCAGTCATCATGGAGAAGTAGTTAGAAATTTTAGAACCTACTGCAGAACGGTTCAACATTTCCATCATAACATCAAGAGCTTTAAAATCAGGAACAATACGTTCTGTACCTAAGAAGATCAATTGAGTCTTAGGAATAGAACTAGCCATACGACCGTTACCTTCGTTGGAAACGATTGTACATGTACCAGATTCAGCAACTGCAAAGTTACAGCCGTTAACACCTACATCAGCTTTTAAGAAGCGCTCACGTACATAACCGCGTACAAAGTGAGTCATTTCCGTAGGGTTTTCAGTTCCTGTATAACCTAATTTTTCAGCGAAAATTTCGCGGATTTTGTTACGTTCAAAGTGAAGACCTGGTACTACGATGTGAGATGGAGGACTTACTGCAGTTTGCAAAATAAATTCAGCCAAGTCAGTTTCGTTAACTTCAATACCAGCTTCTTCTAACACTTCGTTCAAACCAATTTCTTCAGTTAAGATAGTTTTGGATTTAACGATCATTTTTGCTTCGCGTTGGCGAAGGATATCTAATGCAATTTGAGTTGCTTCTTTGTCATCGAACGCAAAGTGAACTTTAGAACCGGCTTTTTCAGCGTTGTCAGCAAATTGACTTACATAGTAATCCAAGTTGTTAAGTACGTGATCGCGAATTTTAGCCGCTTCAGCGCGGAAATCTAACCATTCAGGAACATCCGCAACTACTGTATTACGTTTATCATAAAACACGTCTTGTGCTTTTTTAATAGCTGCAACTTTGAAATCGTCAGCCAAACATTCTTTTATACGTGTTTTATAGGGGCGATTGTCATATATAAGTGCCATGTCGTCTCCTCCTTAACGGCAGTTTAAGATTTCAGCAATATGCATAACTTTGATACGGCGATCAATTTCGCCTTCTTTATGAAGACGATCAAGCATACCAGCGATGTTCATCAAGCACGCTTGGTCAGAACCGGAGATAACGTTGGCACCTGTGCCAGCAATTTCCAATGCTTTTTCGCGTGTCATAACTTCACTGATTTCAGGGTTTTTAACTGAGAAAGTACCGCCGAAACCACAGCAACGATCTGCACGTGGTAATTCAATCAAGTTGATATCTTTAACGTTTTTAAGGAGTTTGAAAGGAGGCTCTTTAATGCCCATCAAACGAGTTACGTGGCAAGATGTATGGTATGTTACGGATTCGTTGAAACGAGCCCCTACATCTTCAACACCTAATACGTCAGTAATAAATTGAGTGAATTCGTAAATTTTACCACTCAATTTTTCTGCGCGCGCCAACCACTCTGGTTGATCTTTTAAGAAATGATGATATTCATCGCGGATTGCAAAAGCGCAAGAACCGGACATGCTGACTACATATTCAGCGTTCTCAAAGCATTCGATTGTATTCTTAATTGCATCCATAGCTGCGTCATTGTAACCGGAGTTAGTAAACATTTGTCCACAGCATACTTGTTTCTTAGGTACTACAAGCTCACAACCTAATCTTTCAAGTACTTCTACACCAGCCATACCTACATGAGGGTAGAACATGTCAATCAAACACTGTTGGAAAAGATGAATTTTCATATTATCTTCCTCGTCTTTTCTAGTACTTAACCTAATAAAAAATTTTGATATGTATGTGTTATGGCAATTTTTAGTAGTGAATTTTTCGACTAAATTTCTGCCCTGAACATTACTTATGCTTTCAAATAAATATTCAAAAGCTCATCGCTATAATTATAAATTAATCATGTAGATATTGTCCAAAGAATTGCTATATTCGTATGTACCCTTTTATTTCTTATATCGTTATGACTTTTTGTAATAGCAAACATTGAATTTTATCACATCTATTATTTCATTTATCATTTTTTCTTGTAAAAGCCCCATAAAATCTAGATTTTGCGAATGTTTATCATTTTGCATTTTTAACTACTAGAAAATCAACTTTTATCTATATTTCATTCTATATTTATATAATCAAACTTAATTTTTCAAATTCATGTAAGTTTTATCCTTATATATTACATTTTCTTATAGTAGTGTATAAATTTAAAAAGTGTTATAATTTATTTTATATAAGTATAGTTTGAAAGGAGCCCTTTTCATGAAACTAAATAAATTATCTTTGTCTTTAGCAATTACATTGGCCCTTGGTTCTACATTCAGCATGGCTCACGCTGAAACAACTGCGACTCATATAAAATCCGAAGTATCTAATGTGGCTACTAGAGCTGAAGTTTCTGCTAAAGCGGATGAACACCGTGTTGATACATCTGTTAAAAACGATACTAAACGTATTGATACATCCGTAAAAAATGATGCTAAACATGGTAGCACAGTTGTAAAACATGATGCAAAACATGCTGATGCATCTGCTAAAAACGCTGCTAAACGCACTGATACATCCGTAAAAAACGATGCTAAACGCGTTAACACTTCTGTAAAAAATGACGTTAAACGCATTGATACTTCTGTAAAAAATGATGTAAAAGAAGATGCTGTAAAGGTAGAAGGTAAAAAAGCTGTAAAAGCTAAAGAAAACTTACCTGCTGGTATATACCCTGACACAAAAGATAACTGGGCTCGCGATGCTATCCAAGCAATGACACAAGCCGGTTACCTTTCTGGTTATGCTGATAATACATTCAAACCTAGTGCACAAATTACTCGTGAGCAAGCAGCTGCTATTTATGGCAAAGTGCTACAACACAACTTAAACGAACAAGAATTAGCGGAGATTGCAACAAAAGAATCCTCTACCTCCTACTCTGACGTGGAAGCAGATCGTTGGTCTAGCTCTGCTATCAAATTAGTTAGTGCTGCAGGCGTAATGGAAGGCACATCTAAAACAGCTTTCACACCTAGCAAAACTATGGACCGCGAACAATTCGTTGCATCCGCCGCTAGCCTAGCTAAAAAATTAAATCTTTCTACACCTGTAAAAGCAGAAAAAGTAACATTTAAAGACGAAGCTAGCATCTCCTCTGCTTACTTGGCAGATATCCAATACATGGCTCAACGTGGCATCGTAGCATCTGGGGCAACAGAAAACTTTAACCCTAAACAACCTGTAACAAGAGCACAAGCGGCAACAATCTTGAACCGCATGCTTAATGGTGCTGGCCTTGCAACACCGAAACACAGTACAACTGAAGCTAAAGCTGAAACAACTGTAAAAGAAGATATGAAGAAAGCTGATACAGCAATCGAAAAAGAGGCCTCCAAAGTAAATAAAGATGCAAAAAAAGATATGTCCAAAACTGATAAAGACATGAAAAAAGAGGCAGAAAAGGCAGATAAAGTAGCCAAAGCTGAGGCAAAAAAAGCTGACAAAGACTTAAAGGGCAACAAAAATGCCACAGTAGCGGAAAAAGCTGAACCTACTCGCACAGTTCGCCCTGTTCGTCGTAACACACTAAAAGCACTTGATCAAAAGCAACAAGCTGCATTAGAAGACAAAGTATTTTCTGAATTAAATAAAACTTATAAAACAGAAGATGCATTCCAAAATTATGGCGTAATGTACTGGCGTGACAATCAATTACACGTAGCTTTGAAAACAGACAGCGATATTTCCACAGTAAAAGCTAACCTTGCAAACCGTGGTGATTCTACTGTAAATAACTATGTTGTAGTTGAATCCTCCCAATACAGCCAAGCTGAATACGATGCAATCGATACAAACTTCCGCAACTACTACAACAAAAATGAAAAAGCAGGTACAATTCTAGCTACATTCCCTGATGTAGAAAATAACCAACTTTACGCAGTTGTATCTACAGCATCTAAAGAAACACAACAAGGGATCTCTAAATTATTCGGTTCCAAAGTAAAAATGACAGTAAAACGCTAATCGGCGTTACACTTAACCAGCCAAGGCAGCGTATACTCGATAGTACTACGCTGCTTTGTTGTATATCACTATGCATGCCAACTAATTGACTATGATGCGACGGATATAGCTTTTTATGCTGGTGAAAGTTTATATTCTACGGCTATCGCGCATTAGCCTTTACCATGATTAGGAAGGATTTTTATGTACAAGAATACCCCTTACGCATTACGTGCCCTCGTGCTCGGCACATTATTGACTACAACAGGCCTTGGTTTTGCTTCTGCAAACACAACCACTACAACTCATGCTCCTGCAACCACTGTTAAATCCACTAAAATGGAAACTACTAGAGCAGATGTAGCTAAAACAGAAGTAGCTAAAATGGATGTCGATAAAACGGAAGCAACCAAAATCGAAACAGCTAAAATTAAATCTACTAATACTGCATCACCTGCAATTGTAAATACCTCTATTGGTACACCTCAAGATATTCAAAAAATCCGCGCCCACATCTTTACAGATGTGCCTAGTGATTTTTGGGCAGCTAACTCGATTAGCACTGTAACAAAAGCAAACCTAATGAAGGGGTATTCCGATGGTACATTCCGACCTAACCAACCTATGACACGTGAAGAAGTAGCAGCGCTCTTCAACAATATCACGGATGATGGTACGGCCGCCTTTTTATCAAGTAAATTTAAAGATATTACATCTGACCGTTGGTCTGCTCTTGCTATTGAATCTGTAGCGCGCAAGAATATCATCAGCGGATATGGCGATGACACATATAAACCAGAAAAATATATGTCTCGCCAAGAGTTTGCTGTAGTAGCAGATAACTATATCCATTATTTAGGATATATCACTGAAGACCCAACAGTTCTTGATAATATATCCTATGGAGACCAAAAATTCGTGGCTCCTTGGGCACAAGATGCCGTTCGCGAGCTTGCCTATCTTGGGTTCACAAACTACGCTCCAGGTACATTGTTTAACCCTGAAAAATATGTAACTCGTGCAGAAGCAGCGGAAATTGCGTACCGCATGACACAAACAGAACAAGCACTTGCCTTCCACAATACATTGTTCAAGCAACAAGTAGAAAACAAAACAGCTAATATCATCGACAAAGCATTAGGCTATGGCAATGATTTCACCAAATTCCGTCAAGACGGGGCCCTCTTCTGGGAGGCAGGCCAATTACATGCATCTTTAACGGATCAAAAGAAAACTGACCTCGTCTCCAAAGCAATTACAGAAGCTCATGATCCACAGCTAGATAGAACTGTAGTCGTATCAAAAGGTAAATTAAATCAGGCCCAACTAGAGGAGTATCAATCTGATGCCATCGCCCTTTACCAACAAAAAGAACCTCAAGGAAAGATTCTTTCCATCTCCCCAAATACTGATACGAGTGCCCTTCTCATTACCGTTGATTCTATTCAAAAATCGACGTTGAAAGCATTTAAAAAGAAATTCCATGATAATGTATTCTTACAATTACCACCGGAACCACTTACAAACTCAGATGGAAACATTCAATTCCCATTACCGCCACGCGTAAACTATTATAACGACAAACAATAAGTAGATAAAAAAGAACCGCCCCCTTAGGAGCGGTTCTTTTCACAATTAAACAGCTGTTACTATACACACATAATCGAATTTACACAGTTCGATTATTTTTTTGTTACATCATTTTCGCGGTCACGCAAGATACCAACTGGTACATATATAGTACCTGCGCTATGGATTGCATCTACGTCTTGTTGCAAGATCATTACAACGGAATAATCATCTGTTGTGTAGAATTCAGTAGGCATTTTATCGATATTTACATCGCCACCTAATTTATCTTTCACATCTTGATTATTATTAATCGCATTCACCAATTCTTTTTTATTAAGACCACCAAGATCGTACAAGGACAATTGGCGACCTGTTGTGGTGTTAAATGTGAAACCTTTTACATAGTTTACACCATTGGCATCATGATCACGCATAGTATATGTGTGAATCAATACGCTGAAAATACCGTTTTTATCTGTTTTAACATCATAGTACATAACTACATTTGTTTTATCAGATTCTTTAGCATTTAACTTTTCTACATCATTTTGTATTTTAGAAACATACTTTTTGATGGTCGTATTGATTGCTTTTTCTACCGCAGGGCTAACAGATTTAACCTCTGGGAATACTAAATCCAAATGATCTGTAGTAGATTCCACAGGTGATACAGCAACCTCTTTGCGATCCATATAACGGTCCGCATTTGGAGCTACCACTTCAACTGCATTACGATCTACTTTAGACGCTTTAGAGCGCAACGCACGGTTCTGCTCAGGTGTAGCAGTGCTAGAAATACGATATGTTAAATCATTACGATTTACACGTTTCGCATTTGTTTGATTTGCTTGTACATTTACAGTATCTTGCGTTACAGGTATTACTTCGCTTGCTGCGAAGGAGACTACTGGCAATGCAGCAGCCATAATGATGAGTACAGACTGTTTTAATTTCATTGTTTAACCTCTTATTGTTCTTGCTCAGCTTTCATAGCAAGAGCTTCTTCTTTATTGAACTTGTGTGTAACAACACGGCGAACAAGATAGAGACCAGCGAATATGAATGCAAGCAATCCTAACCATTGTGCTGTGCTTTCAAATTCAGGACCTACTAATTCAAGTGGAGCTTCCCCACCACCAGTTGTAACAGACAATACAATAATAACAGCTATGATTACACCAATCAAGCTTTCACCAACGATCAGACCAGAAGCAAAGAGAACACCGCGGCGATTGGATTGCTCTACATCGTAGTCAGCAAGCTCACCGGCACGCATTTTAGCACGAGCTACAAGATAACGACCTACGAAATAGCTGATGAAAGAACCAATAATAAGTGGTACTTCTAAAGTAGGTGGTAAATAAATACCCATACCAACAGCCAACGGAGGCAATGTTAAGGTAGCAGTTGTGCTCTTGAGAATCAAGTTGACGATAATCGCCACAACACCAACGCCAACGCCGATTAAGATATAATCCCAATCCATGCTAGAGTTGAAGATACCTTGCGCAATGGTAGTCATCAAAGTCGCTTGAGGAGCAGATAATGCAGCGTTTGGATCCATTTCAGCACGTGGTAACGCACCTGTGAAACCATATGCTTGGTAAAGCAAGTTAAGAACTGGAGCAATTGCAATGGCACCGGCTACAGAACCAAGTAACAAGGCAATTTGTTGACGCCAAGGTGTAGCACCAACGAGTTGGCCAGTTTTCAAATCTTGTAAATTATCATTAGAAATAGATGCAATCGCAATAACTACGGATGTCATAAAGATAGCCATAGCGGTAGCGAACTGAACACCTTCTTGTGTAGCAAATAAATTATTTTCCGCTGCGATAAAGTATACAACCAAGGAAGAAATAATAGTCGCTAAAATACCGATACCAGAAATTGGAGAAGCAGATGTACCGATAAGGCCTGCCATATAGCCACATGCTGCAGCTACGAAGAAGCCAATCAATAAAGCTACTACGATACCTACTACAACGAGTGTCCACATTAAACCTGCACTAATAGGTACGACAGATACGAAATCCCAGAATGTAAATACTAATCCAATAAGAATAAGTATGAATACACCTAAAACGGATTTTGTACTCATATCTGTATCCATGCGATGCAATTCACGTTCAGCAGAACTGCTATTCATAGATTTTACAGAAATCTTCATGCCTTCGATGATAGGTTTGATTAAGGTAATCAAAGTCCAAATCGCAGCAATACCAATAGCACCAGCACCGATGAAACGAACTTTAGATTTCCAAACAGCCATTGCAAACTTGGCAGTAGCACCGCCATCTGGAGCAAACATATTAGTGAAGTAAGGTACGAAGCCAGCCCACGCGATGAGTACACCAACGAGGATAGCGATACCAGAGGCGATACCAATAAGATAACCAGCACCTAACAACGCTGTAGAGAAGCCCAAAGGAATTTGAGTAATCCCTTTGCTACCTACAGGAATCCAAAAGCTCATGCTATCGCCAAGCACTTTGAAACCATTTGCACAAAGGCTAATAAGGCCAGCTACAAAGCCACCGGACACGATATCGGTCATACCGGAGCTAGATTGAGGGCCTTGTTCACCATTGTGAGAGCCAACCTTTAAAATTTCTGCTGCTGCACGGCCTTCAGGATATGGTAGATCGCTATTCACTACCATGGCACGACGCAATGGAATGGTGAATAATACACCTAGAGAGCCACCACAGGCACAGAGCAAGAATGTTTGCCAGAATGGAAAGCCGTTCCAATACCCAAGCATGAGTAAACCTGGCAAGATAAAGATAATGGCGGACAATGTACCAGCGGCAGAAGCCTGCGTTTGTACCATATTATTTTCAAGAACATTAGAATCCTTGAAGAACCGTAAAATTGCCATTGAAATAATAGCAGCCGGAATGGATGACGAGAACGTCAAACCTACCTTCAAACCGAGATATACGTTAGATGCTGTAAAAATAACAGTAATCAATGCACCAAGTAGCATCCCACGTAACGTCAGTTCCGGCAGATGAAGGTCATGGCTCGTAAAGTCATGTTTCATAAGTACTTACCTCCTCTGTGAAATCATAAACTTAAAACAATATACTAAGCTACTTTCATTTTATCGTGTTAAAGCGATGATTTCAATATATATGCGATATTTATAATGTATACATTACGAGGAAATGAGAGGTGTATATGCGCATTATGCATATACACCTCTCAATTATATGAAAATAGAAATCATTCTCTTTTATTCTGTACAAATATACAGGATTTTATATAATTAAAGTACCGACAATAGAGTCGGCATGTCTTTTAAGGAGGTTGTAAACATTATGGAAACAAGAATTGAATACGATTCAATGGGACCAGTCGAAGTCGACGCTAGACGAATTTACGGACCTCAAACGC
>ERZ772807.1723-NODE-1723-length-11922-cov-5.490604_pt1 | contig 11922 bp, 2 predicted proteins | sample MGYA00511472_ERZ772807 | MGnify/ENA primary metagenome ERZ772807 (study PRJEB29015, sample SAMEA2737947) | human oral metagenome | biome: human oral; feature: human-associated habitat; material: dental | place: China | collected 2039 ...
GTACTTTCGGTATCGTGAATAGAAAACGAAAAGTTGAGGTTGCGCAGGGTAAGGAGGTCGAGGATAAAGCGTTCGGGCAAGCTCTTGAAGATAGCCGAAAGTCGTGCAATATCAAATTTATAGCGCGAAGCAGCGGGAATAGCGTTGAGATGCACGCCGCGGCGATTGCCTACTTTGAGTTTGTTCTGTAGAGCAGTGAAGATTTCTTTCATAATTGCGAATGACGAGTTACGAATAATGGGGCAAAGGTAGTTTATAATTAGCAGATTAGCAAATTAGTAGATTAGTAAATGAGAAAAAACAGGAATCTCATAGTTAAATTTTATACTATTATATGAAAAAAATCATCATTCTCTCTTTGTTATTCGTAATTATTTTATACTTTTGCCGCCCAATAGACACTATAATAGTATTTTTTAACCACTCAATGATGAAAAAACTTAGTAGTATTTTTTTTGTAAAATACTTGTTGATAGGAATTTGTAGCCTATCTTTTGTTAATTTAAACGCACAAACGTGCGATGAAAACGTACTAAAAGCTCTTGAACAAACGCGAGCTACCACTTTCGAAAATGTGAATGTAGGAGGTGAGGGATATTTTTATATTCGTTATCCTTTTCCAGGTACTACTTACACTTTTACAGATGATAAAGGAGCTTCCTATTCCTTGCGTTATGTAGTGCCTAAAGGAGGTACAGAGCAGGTTTTTTTAACCATTCCGGTAGGGAAAGTGCATCAAAAGCGCACTTTTTCTTTGAAGGCAACCAATGAAGGTTGTACCTATCAATCGGGGTATTTGTATACTATAACTCCTCAAATAACTCCTGCTTTATCATTGAGAATAGAGTCTGAATGGTGTAATGATTCAGGTGCTATTTACTATCAATTGATAGGAAAAAATGTCAATCCATCGGATTATAAGGTGTATTACAAAAAGAGTTCTGAAACTGCTTATAGTTTTAACGCCGATAGATTGGTAGATGCTTCTTTGGGGGTTCGTACCCTTTCCAGAGGGGATTATGACCTTATCGCTAAGCACAATAGCGATGCTTCTAAAAATATAGAACAAAAAAATATTACAGTTGTTAACAATCTTGAAAATATAGATTTTACCCCAACCTTTGTGCCTACTCCTTGTGAAGGCAATGGAAATATAAAGGTAAAAGTAAATTCGGGTAAATATCCGCTTTACTTCACTTTGTATAATAAAGAACGCAACAAAATAGTGCGTCCTAAACAAACTTCTAATGTTTTTGTTGGTATCCCCAAAGGAGAGTATCAGGTACTTGTAGAGAATTTCTGTGCCATAGGTGGAGGAACCCAAAGTTTTAGACCCGTAGAGGTTGGTGATTTTAATTTTAAAATTACAGCCCTTCTAAAAGACTTTACTCTCAAAGAACATACTTGCGAAAAATTACAATTCTCGGCTGCGAAATTAGAAAGTAAAAATGTTTATCAAATTTCGCAAGCTAATACAATTCCTTATCCTTTTACTATAGAACTCACACTTACTTCTCCTTCTAATAAGGTATATCCTTTTACTTATGTTATAAACAGCCAAGATGAGTTCACTAGATTTTTTGACATAAGTAGTGATTACTTTCAACTTCGAGAAACATACCAAAACATTCCTATAGAATATGGTAATTGGACTCTTACTGGGCGATCTATCGTTTGTGACAAAGCAACTCCTTTTCTTCCCGTTACTAAAAAATTGTTCAGTAGTATAGAAAACTATGGAACTATACTATCTTCTTATGGTGATACTTGTACAGGAGCACAGATAGTTACAAGTCATAATGGTGCTTGGAACTCTAATTTGAATATGACAGTGTATTATGTACTTGAAGAGTATCCTGCTCATTTCAATCCTAATACAGCAGGCTTCTACAAAATCAATACTACAAATCCATTGCTTGCAGATAAATATGTAAAGAAAGTGGTAGGAGTTAGTAGTGCTCAAACTATTGTAACAGGAGATCATCTGCGTACAGGTGATGTATTTCGTTTTAGAGTAGTATCAGAAGATTGTAACAAAGAGATTCTTCTTGCTCCTCTTGAAATAAAAGCATCCTCTAAAAGAGGAAGTATCAACAATTCTTCAATAGGTAGTTGTAAAGCCGATAAAAACGGAAGTAAATTTGCTTCTTGGTGGATGTATAAAAGCTATTTGGATATATCAGAAATTAAAATTATAAATTTTGATGGAGATGCCACTCAGTTCCCTGCAGGTTTTTCGTTACCTTATGTAGTAAATGATAAAGATAGAATATCATCAAGCAACCAAAACTGGATCTTGAGAGATTTGCCCATAGGAAAATATACCTATGCATATACAGATGTATGTGGCAATGTGCAAACCTCTACCTATGAACTAAAAGAAGAGATCTATTCAGTAACTTTTGAAGATGATTGTTTCCCTAAAGTAAAAGGTATAAGAAAAGGCGACGCAAGAGGATGGACAACTTTTTATATAGAACGTTTTGACGAGACTACAGGTAAGTGGAAACAAGCTGAGTATACAGGTGATTTGCTCAATAGACCAGGAACAACCATTTCTACAGTTAAAGGAGAAAGAAAAGGAAAATTCCGTGTAGTACGTATGCTCTATACGCGTCCGGAACTTGGTAGTAGTGCTTTTGATTGTGCTATAGTGGTTGCCGAAAAAGAATTTAGAGGGACTTTGAGAAAGCCTAAAGCTATAGGCTTTGGTTGTAGTGGTAGTAAATATCACGTAGCAATTATCCCACAAGGAGGAACGCCTCCTTTTACATATACTTTAGTGTCTAAAAAAGTGCCAGGACATCCAGAAGAAAAACTCAATCAACACAGTGATAACGAAAACTTCTTCCTCAATGTAGATGCTACCGACTTAAATACTTACTATGTGTTTAAGGTAACTGATGCTTGTGGACAAGGAGATACAGTAGACGGTGTGATTGCTAATTTTAAAGCCCCTGAAATTACCGCTGATAAAATTGCATATTGCAACGGACAGCCCGCCGTACTCTCATTGCCTGATATGGGAAGCAAGATTAAAATACAGTGGTATAAAAATAATGACACAACTACTCCTATAGGAGAAGGAACCACTTTGGTTATTCCTTCTGTAACAAATGGCGATCAGTATAGTGTAAAATTAGTGTCGAGTTACGATGCTGCCATCAACTCTTGTTTGTCATTAGCTATTAAACCTTATATTTTCAGTAGTACAGCAGGAACTCCAGCTGTAACTTCGGTACAAGGACACGACAAACAGTTCTGTCTATCAACTAGTAAAGACTTTGATCTCAATACACTATTTACTGACACTAATCCTGCTCATCCTCAAATTACCAAACGTATTGTAGATAAGAATGATGTAATCTCTGTGCCAGCAAATGGAAAAGTAGAGTTATATTCATCAAATTTCTTAAGAAAAAATACATTCGTCTATCGTTTAGAAAATGCTTGTGGAGAGGTACTTACTCAAACTGAAGCTACTTTAGAAGTAAAAAAGATTTTTGATTTTGACAAACATCTACATTCCGATGTGACTATTTGTAGTGCTTCAACCTACAACGATATCAAGCAACTTATTTTAGAGAAAAGTAAATCAGAACTCAGAGCTAATGCTCCTGAATTTTTGTGGTATAACTCTTTAGAAGATGCTCAAAACGAAACTAACCCTATTGTAGGAACAGCTTCAATAGGTACATTAGCAGCTGATAGCCAAAAGCAACTCTATTTGCGACTTGCAAAAGCTTATTACTGCAATAGTGGTGTGATAACTATAACAGTACATCAGCTCAATACCAATGCCCCTGTTGCTAAATCCTTTACTGCTGCTTGCGCCCTAAATGTAGGAGATCTTAAAAAACTGATAGACCCTACTAACTTTAACAATATCAATATTTATCAAGGAGGAGAATCCTTGAATGACAATTTTGAATTTACAACCTATACAGGCATTACTTATACGCAAAAAGTAGGAATGTGTGAGTCGCAACCTGCTCCTGTAACTCTGGCATCGCGCCCTACTACTCAAGCTTCACCACAAGCTCTATCAATTTGTACTAGCTACAGTAGGATCCAAAAATACCCTGCCTTTACCGTTGATGAGGTAAAAGCTGCCCTTCGTGAGCTATATCCTAATGCTACTCCCGATGGTATCAAAGTGTATAACTATAACAACAAAGAGTTCCTAAGGGGAGAGGAAGAAATATTGTTGACCTACCAGTATGCTACTTTTTCAATAGAAGAAGTAGGCAAATGTCCATCAGCTCGTTATTCACTTCTTTTTACCGAAAAGGAAAGAACAGCTGCTAAGTCACTAAAAATAACTTTGTGTGAGAATAGTACTGTGAGTGATCTTAAATCATATATTAGTGGTAGTGATTTGAAAATATACAAATCAGATGTATTGCAACAAGATACAGCTCCTATAGATTGGTCTTATGTTAATACTTATCAATATACTATACAAGAAAATGGCAAATGCCCTAGCTATAAAACAAATCTAATACTCAACAAAGTTACTGATAATGTAACCCCTATTGCCGAGAGAGGAATCGACTTGTGTGGCACTACCCGACCTACAGTAGGTCAGGTTAAAGCTTTATTGGGTAATAATGCGCGTATTTATCTTAAATCAGGTAATACCTATTATGAGCGATTGAGTGACAATGAGCCTATCAGTACCAGTTGGCTTTATTATTACACTCTTCAGGAGGCAGGGAAATGTATGAGTGAAAAAGCACCGCTTCGAATGAATTTTACATTTGCAGCTCCTAATGAAATAGAAAGTTTACAAGTGTTTTGCGGAAGTCACCTTACTGTAGCAGATTTAGAAACCAAAAAACGAGATGTACGTTGGTATAGAGAAGCTACAGGAGGTACAGCTCTATCACTTGATGAGCCTCTTGTAGAAGGGGATTATTATGCTGCTCAAATGAATGGTGCTTGTGAGAGCGAACGCAAGAAAGTGCAAGTTTACCCTTCATTAGTTATAAAAAGCCTAAAAGCTGTCCCTACAACTATAGAAAAAGGTAAAAATACTTGGGTTAATTATTATGTTACATCTGTTCCCAAAGCCATATTAAAATACCGTATAAATGGTGGAGCAATACAAAAAAACACCATTAGTACAAATGGAACTTTGTCTTTTTCTCATTTAGCCACAGATACTACTACCTTAGAAATCATAGAGCTTACTTATAATGAGTGCACTATTACCCCTCATACAACACTTACTGTTAACACTGTTAGTGAGTGTACTACCCCACCAGCACCTCAGTTTGCTGCTATAGATAATGCAGTAACTACTATGAACGGGATAGAGGTAAAACGCAGTTTTACTGGTACGCCACTCTTTACACCTGCTTATGGAGCTTTTTGTCAATCATCTTATAATGCAGGCTATGCTTGGTTGAGAACAGGAGATAATTCTAAACTTACCTATACTTTTGCCAAGCCTGTGAAGAGTGCTACCGTATGGTTACTCTTAATGGGAAATACCCCAAATGGAATAGATAAAGCTAAGATAAGCCTCAATTGTGGCAATGCACAACTAAGCAAAGTGTATGATTGCAAAAACAATATTAATCTTAATGGATCAACAATTACTTCGGCTAATGGAATTGTAAATGATGTTGCTATAAAAGTAAATAGCACTAAAGGAGCTTTTACTGAGTTGGTAATAGAAGATCTTGTGGGAGCTAGTGGTTATGGTTTCTTTGTGGAAATTTGTCCTACCTCAGTGATAGAGTTAGATGTATTTGAAATTACAGAAAATCCTCAGCCACAAGCAGCTTGTGTAGGTAGTGATGTGAATTTTACCTCTAAGGTGAATTTTAAATATAATTACAGAGGAAAAATTAACTATCAATGGCAAAAATCAACAGATGGAGGTGCTACTTTTGCGGATATAGCAGGAGCTAATGGAGTTTTCGCAAACAATGTGATATCTACTACTCTCACATCTGTAACTGTTGCCGATAATAATAGCCTTTATAGAGTAGTATATACTTATACTGATACTGCTATGCTCTGTGATACTGTTATCACCCAAACTACTACTGCAGCTACCCTTACTGTAAATACACCTATAAATCTATCTCACCAGCCTGCTGATGCAACCTATTGTAAAGATGCTGTAGCTGCCCCTCTTAGTGTGGTTGCTACGGGAGCAAACCTTAGATATCAATGGTATCAAAACACTACTAATAGCATAGAGGGAGCAACCCCATTGACAGGCGAAACAGGCGCTACCTATACTCCTTCAACAGCTAAAGGAGAGGTGCAATACTACTTTGTAAGACTGTTTAGTAATAGTTGTACACAAGATAGTGCTTTTGCTAAAGTAACTGTACAGAATGCTACCACTATTGTCAGTTCACCAGTAGGAGCGACCTATTGCCAAAATGCAACGGCTACCCCGTTGAGTGTAACAGCTACAGGAGTAGGTACTTTGCGTTATCAATGGTATCAACATCACAGCAATAGCAATGTAGGAGGAACTTTACTTGCTGGAGAAACCAATGCTACTTATACACCGCTTACATCAGTAGTTACTACTACCTATTATTATACAGTGGTGAGCAGTGATTGCGGGATAGCAACCTCTACAGCTGCTAAAATAGAAATACAAACGCCTACTACCATTGTCACACAGCCGGCTAATCTAAAACTCTGCCACTTAGAACCTACAACTAACGCAATGCGAGTAGTGGCTACAGGTAACAATTTGCGTTATCAGTGGTACGACAATGGTACTAACAATAGCAATGTGGGAGGTACAGCTATTGTAGGTGAAGTGTACGATGCTTTTGTTCCACCTATAAACGCAATAGGTATTAAGTATTATTATGCTACTGTACAAGGTACTTGTGGTAATATAATTACTACTACAGCAGCATCTGCTGAGGTACAAACCCCTACAGCTATTACTTTGCAACCTCTATCAGTAACATATTGTAAGGGAACTGCCCCTACACCTTTAAAAGTAGAAGCTACTGGTATAGGTACCTTGAGATATCAATGGTACTATAAACCAATTAATAGCTCAACTTTTACAATTTTACCAAGAGAAACCAATAGTACCTACACTCCTGTTACTAGTTATGCGTATGCAAAAGACTATTTAGTAGTAGTAACCAGTGATTGTGGGGTAGTTACCTCTACAATAGCAAGAGTAGAAGTAAAATCTGAAGCAACAATTTATATATCTCCTCAGCGAGCTACTTATTGTAAAGGAGCACAAGCAATTCCTCTTACAGTACAAGCGTCTGGATCTGAACCTTTTACTTATCAGTGGTATACAAATACGACAAATAATCAGGCAGGAGCTACTGCTATAGCGGGGGCTACTGGTAATACTTATACCCCTTCTACTGCTGATGCAGGCACTCGTTATTACTTTGTAGAGGTTAAGAACGATTGTAAAATGGTAACTAGCTCTATAGTAGATGTAAAAGTTCAGGAAATAGCTCCTCCTACCGTAACCCAAACCACTCACACTTTATGTTCCGGCACTAACCAAACCATAGCCTCCTTGCAACCGCAAGGCACGAACATCGTATGGTATGCTACAGCTACCGCTACAACACCTTTGGCAAAAACAACACCTTTGGTAGTGGGTACCACTTATTATGTAGCGCAGAAAAATGGAACTTGTGAGAGCGATAGAGTAGCCGTGGCAGTAACACAAGGCGCTTCAGGGAATGAAACACTTGTTTTCTCTACACCTTTCTCTAAAACACTCAAATGTGTGCCATCTGGTCAGTTGCGTTTTCAAGTGCAAAATGCTGTTGCTGGACAAAGTTATGTGGTAGAACTTACAGAGGTGCCTGCGGGCTATACAGGATCACGCACCTTTACTATTACCAAAGACAATAAAGAAGGCAATGTCCCTTTTGTATGGCTTACCCAAAATAATATCCCTAAGGGAACGTATAAAGCAAGACTCGTAAAATGTGGAGTTTCACAAGAGATAGGACAAACAATTACCGAATTAACAAGTAATTTCCCTATACGCGATAACTTCGATGCAGGACCTTATGTTGATATCAATGATTGTAATTATGCCAATTTGAGAAACTCTCAGGCTCGTGCAGGAGGTATCGACATCAATGCGTATTTCCAAAATGAAGCGATTGCTAAACAGTTCTTTGAATATACAGCCGTATCTCCACAAGATATGACCGACAAAGGCTGGACTGACGCATCTCAAATTCCTGATAGCTATTGGCGTGAAGTGTATTCATTGCCAGCGGGTATCACCAGCAGTCAGCCTAAAGTGATTTATTACGATTTGGCTGCCTTTGGTAGAAACTATGCCGATTTGGCTATTGCTAATAAAAAACCTAAGTTCTACTTCCGCATCAAAGGACAACCTTCTTGTGGGGTATCAGCGCCTATTGAATTTGGCGATACGCGTATGCTTACAATGAAGATGGCTTACGGCGGTAGTTGTACTGCGCCTACGATTAAGATTTCGTTAGATAGAACCGTGATAGTTTGTAAACCTATTACTTACGAGGTGAAAAATGAGGCAGGACAAGTGGTAGCTTCAGGTAGTACCAATGTTGCAAATGCTATTATTGATATCACAAACCTCAATGGTAATCCTATCAACCCTAATGAGAAATACAGCGTAACGGTGAAAGCGGCAGCCCCCGATACACAATCGGTAACCACAATAGCGCGCAGTTTCAATCAGGCGAAAGCTGCCTATAGACCCGATGGGCAATATGCAGAGATAAAGAGATGTTTCGGTCACCCCGAAAGAACAGAGATGTATATACAAGGCTTCTTGCGTGATGAAAATGGAGTGTTGTTGTCGCTCAAAGGCTATAAAGTAACCTTGGAGAGTGCTCCAGCAGGCTATGTCAATGAGCCTAACAAACTGAAAGTGGGCGAAAGCTATACCATCACAAGAGATGCGAGCTCCTACAATCTGCTTTCTACTCTTAATGTACAAAATGCTGCGGGCTTCTCGTCTCTCCCTGAGGGCGATTACAAAATCAAGATCGAAGACCCTTGCGGACAAACATACTATGTAGAAAATGGCAGACGAAAAAAAGCAAATTTACTAACAATCGAACACCCTCAGTACAGCGAAAAACCACTTACTCCTGAAAAAGAAGTTGCTTGTACGGGAGTAAAGGTATATCCTTTCAAAGGGAATACAGCACAAGATTGGTTGAAGAAAAACAACCAAAATCAGAACTTGTATGTATGGTTAGTGAAAATACCTGCGGGTGTAAATGCCGCCGATATTTCTACTACCCCTCAACAGCCAGCTACTTATGCAGGTAATACCTACCAAAGAGCTATTTATAGCAGGGATAACGCGGCTACTTTAAATACTTATTTCACGTTGCCTCGCAATGAAAATTCTACAGGGTTGTATACCTTTGCTTACGCCGAAGATGAAAGAGAAATCTATAACTATATAGCTAACTTACCTACGGCTTGTGTTCGTACTTTTGAAGTAAAAGTGGACGATGTGCTACTGAACTTTGACCCCAATACTTATATAGGGTATCACTGCGATAACAATATGGGTAAGATCGTTATTAAGGCAGTCAATGGGGTTAATGACTCCGGACAATATACCTATGCTTTGTATGATACCAAAGAGGGCAATCTTATAGAGAGTAAGACTGCGGCTAAGGGTACAGAAGTAAGCGAAGTAAGACGCGAGCAGCGGGCGCGATCGCCTCACTGCGAGGTCACCTCGACCTGCTGACGGGTGTTCCACCCCATCTTGGCGCTGGTGACCATCCCCCAGACCCGCAGGGGACGCAGAATCGGTGCGGACCACAGCGTCGCCACCGGGGACAGGAGGAGGGCCGGCGTACCTCTGGGGGGGCCGCTGGTGTCCGAGCGCCACACGGAGATGTACCGCGAGCCCTGCGCCAGCCCGATCGCCAGAGGCACCAGCACCACCGTCGGCGGCACACCGCCGCCCAGGACGAGCGGACGCCACAGCAGCAGGTAGACGAAGACCGAGATCACCAGCCAGATCTGCATCCACCCGGTGGCCTGGCGCCACCAGCCCCACGAGAGGACCGGCAGGAAGCGGATGCGCCAGAGCCCGCGGATGAAGGAGCCGCGGAACCAGCGCTCCTGCTGGCGGTAGTGGTGGCTCCAGCGATCAGGCATCCAAGCGAAGGCGAAGGCCGAGGGCTGCTGAACGGTCCTGCCGTGCAGCAGGGCGAAGAGGGTCAGCAAGGAGTCGTCGGAGAACTCCACATGCCGGCCCAGGTAGCTCTCGTTCAGGTAGGTATCGATGTTCTCGGCCAGGATGGAGCACCGGTAGGCGGCCAGGCCGCCGGAGTTGACCATGACGGAGCCGAGCTGGGACATGAAGGAGCGGTCGATGAGCTGCTGGCCGACGAAGATCACATCGGTGACCCGGGCGAGCAGGTTCTCCCGGTTGTTGATCGCCAGGATGACACCGGCCACCGACATGACCCGGGGGTCGCTGAAAGGTTGGACGATCTCATGGAGGGCCTCGGCGTCGAGCATGGAGTCGGAGTCGACGGTCACGAACAGGTCGGCGTCACGGATCTTCCTGAAACCGTGGACCTGCGCGTGGCGCTTGCCCTCATTGGGGGTGCGCTGCCAGGTGGCGTAGATGCGCGCCAGCGCCGCCTGACGGATGAACCAGTCCCGCTCTGCCACATAGGCGCCCTGGGTGGAACCGTCGTCGACGACGTGGATCTCGGCCGGCGGCGAGCTCTGGTGCAGCAGGGCGGAGAGCATCCGCACCACGACGTCGGGATCCTCGTTGTAGAGAGGCACGAGCACGGCAACCCGATGCGCCTCGCCGCGGCCGATGACGCGCCCCTCGAAGCCGGCCACCACGAGCTGCACGGCCACGATCACGAAGAGGACATCGAAGGTCCACACGATCCACGCGTCCAGGACGTGGTGCCGGCTGACCAGCATCCGCCAGCACAGCCACCCCGCCACGCCGAGGGTCACGACGGCGGCGGGCAGGGGCCCACCGGCCCGCATGAGCGCCCGGGGCAGCCCGGTGGCGTCGGCCGACCGCTGAGCCTCGTCCGGCGTTGTCACCGGGGCACGCACCGTGACCACATCGCTATACCCCTTGGCCCGCCCTTCGCTGCGGACCGCCCGCACCACCCGGAGCCGCGTCCCACGCTTGAACAGCAGCTTGACCGCGAAGCAGGCCAGCAGGATGACCAGGCAGACCAGCAGCACGAGCAGGCCGAAGGACCACGTCATAGTGTCAGCCTTTCCGTGTCGGGGTGCCGGTTCCAGGAGAGGAGACGACGGCGCTTCAGGCCAAGGCGGGCGACTGGCTGCGCATGACCTCGGGAACTGTCTTGACGGGCAGGCCGGACTCCGCCACCCGCCTCATGAAGCGCTCGAAGCTGTCCGCCCTGATCGACTCGGGGGCGCCGTCGGGCTGCTCGTCGATGCGGTGGAAGACCATGTGGGTCCAGCAGCGGTGCTCCCGGCAGCGGGCCAGCGCCTTCTCAACCTGGGACTCGGTGGTGTAGGAGCCGCAGTAGAAGACGCGCAGCCGGAACGGGTCCCCCGGTGCGAGGGTCTCCGGGGCGTTCTCGATGGTGCGCATCGAGGTGAAGTAGTCCTGAGAGGTGCGCAGCACGAGGTCGTTGTACCGCCCCATGGGCAGAGCGAAGTGGGCGGCGCCCTCGGGGTAGCCGTGCTCGAGGAGGAAGGACCTGATCGTCTCCAGCTCCTGGCGCACCCCCGCCTCGTCCAGGGTGGTGAGGTCGGTGGAGGCGTGGGCGGCGATGTCCCAGCCATGCACCTCGCGCATCTCGGCAAGCTGGTCGGTGCTCATGCGGCCGGGCAGCCCGACCTTGTCGGCGATGACGTAAGAGGTTGCCGCGCCGATGCCGCAGTCCTGCATGATCGCCCGGGCCGTCTTGTAGTCGCTGTCGT
>ERZ772807.1729-NODE-1729-length-11904-cov-3.302304_pt1 | contig 11904 bp, 18 predicted proteins | sample MGYA00511472_ERZ772807 | MGnify/ENA primary metagenome ERZ772807 (study PRJEB29015, sample SAMEA2737947) | human oral metagenome | biome: human oral; feature: human-associated habitat; material: dental | place: China | collected 2039 ...
CTTATGACTTTCATAAAGTGCAGAGTTAGCGACATTCTTTGGGGTAGTGCCGTCTGCCGCCTTAGCCTCAAACAAAACATCACCCGTCTTCAATGCACCTATTGCTGCACTGATTGTGAGTTCGTCATACTCTGCCTTTGATTTGTCGATTGCGGTAATGGTTGCGCCCTTAGTGCCATTGCCGAGGATAGTTCCCATAACAACGTATGAGCCCTTAGCAATCTTCACTTTGGTGTCAGTTGCGCCAACATTCTCCTTTACGAGAACATTTACCACAATCTTTGCGGTCTTTGCCTTGAGGTCGGCTGCAATAGGAGTGAATGATGGAACATAGCTACCTACTGCCAATCCTGCGACATCAAGGACGTAATTGCCACGACGACGAAGACCAGTAGATACGTCGTAACGCTCCTCCTGCTCCTCCTTTGGTGGCAAATTGTACTTAAATCCTGCCATAAATTACTTTTTGTTTTGTTCTACAATATGTTGTGTTCCCTTGTTGATGTGTTCAGCAATGGAACTAATCTCGCTTTGGTGTTCGTGGTTTCCCTCTTCGGGAGACTTTGCGAACTGGAATCCACCATTCTGCATCTCCTGCTTCACATCGGTGAAGTACTGATTAAGGTCTACATCATCAGCGATTTGCTTTCCTTTATAGACATATTCAGGGATACCGAATGACTTTGCCACTGCTGCAATCTGTTGGTTGCGTTCGTCCGCCTTTGTCTTTGCGTCCATTGCAGCTAACTTCTCGCTTAATGTCTTATTAGAGTCAATAAGACTTTGCGCCCACGCTGGCACTTGTTCCGTTGGATTCGATTGTGGAGTCGGTGTTGGTAGTGGGTCTTGTGGCTTTGGTTCCTCGATAGGCTTTCCGTCCTTGATGTTGTGCTTCTTCTCGTAGTTTGCAACTGCGGTTTTCTGCGCACCATCAGCCCGATAGTCGCCATAGCTTGTTAGAACGTCTTGAAAGGAGATACCCTCAACGATAGAGTTTACCTTGCTCTCGTCCGTTACTCCTTCAGCTTTCTTGCTTGCCATACGCTGAAGGGTAGCATCATCAGCCCCTTGGAATTTGGTTCTGAGTCCTGCCAAAATTTTTTCGTAAATGTTCATACTTTATAAAGTGTTAACTTGAATAAATCTTTTCAAATTTACACATTATAAAGGGGGGATTTGCGTTTTTCATAGCCGCATAAATAACAACGGGGCGGTTGTTATAAAAAGACACAAAAAAGGCTTCTATCTGTAAGGATAGAAGCCTAAATGTAAACGATAATGTTCTAAAATGAAATCAAATAACTAATAATTTCATTACATATCTTATCTCGTTTATCTTTTTGTAAAAATTCCATTTGAGAGACTTCGTGCGCCGATAGTGTCTCGGTATCTTCAATTCTTATACATATAGGAATATCTACATGTCCTAAAGAAGTATCTATGACTACTGCTAATTCTTGATTATCATATCCTATAGCTTTACATATCTTAATAGGATAGTCATGAGATAAACTATAAACCCCATAGGAAATAAGCCTAATGGCTGTTTGCCTACATTTGTCTTTGATTTTTACCCAACAAACATCTTGTTTCATAAATTTATCGTTTTGTTATGACGCAAAGATACAAAATATTCTCTAAAGTAGTCGAATTAGACCACTTTTATTCTTGCTTTGCCATGACAGTTTGCGCGGACTTCTGTTCATCTTTGATTTGCTGCAACTCGTCCTGCAACTCACCATAGTTAGAACAATAGGCAATGCCATGTTCCATTGACCACACACCGCCACTCACGGCAGCAGCAGCCGTTTCAACTTTATCACGTTCACTATCAATCATGAAAGGAACAATCTCTGTTTCGATGCTTACCGTCTTACTTGCGGCTTCAAGAGATGAGTTCAGTGTACCAATGGCAGATGTAAGGAAATTAACTCTTCGTTGGAAAAACTCTCCTAATTCCTCTGCATGGTTCTGTACTGCCATGTGAGCAGCCATGAAGACATATCGGAAAGCTGTACCACTAAGGGCGTTGCCCGTACCTTTGAGTTGGTCGAATGATATACGAGGCGTGTTTGTCAGTCCGTAAATCTGATTAAAGTAGGTTTCAATCTCCACCTTGATAGGGTCGGATGATTGATTCCACGTAAGATATTGCGCATTTGCACCATCTCCCGTTAGTTGCATCATTCTGTTACGTGCATCACCGCTCAAATTGTCAGGCTGCAACTCTCCAAAGAGCATAAGGAGAGGGAAGAAATGATTATCTATACAATCGGCATAGCCACTTAGACATTTTTCCAATCGAATACGTAACTGCTTAACCTTTGCGCATAACGGCTCGGGACGAAAAGCGTACATGACAGGGAGTTTCTTAAACTGATGTGCAAATGTACGTTCTGCATTCTCCGACCATGTCTTATCAAGTTCCCACTGATACACCTTCTCTGCGGTAATAGTCATGAATACGGTGTGTTCGTTGCCGTCTAAGTCTTTCTTCTTATACTCACGAGAGAAAGCTATCATGTTGCCGTTATCGTCAAAGAAAGGATATAATGTATCACCACGGAAGGGCGACCATATTTGTGACCTTAACTGATACTCGGGTACTTTATTCCCAAATAGGGACGCAATTCTGCGCTTTAGCTGCGCCCAAAAACCATCATCTTTGACAACATACCAATACTCCGCCACTTCCTGCTCTGATAGCCACGAACGGACTAACTTGCGGTTTTGGAATTTCAGTTTATTCTTCTTGAATACCTGCTTGACAGTTTCAAACACATTCTTCTCTCCATCGTCTTCGGGGGTACATTCAAGTGTAGGTTCTGTACCTACACAAAAGGCGGTGTGGATGTTTACTATATCCTGCTCAATAGGAAGTGCAATACGGTTAGGCTCTTTCATTTCATATTGTGCAGGTATATGTATTGTCTTCCCACTTTCAGTGTCAAACTTATCCTCTGCCATTTTCACAAGAACTTTAATTTTCTTGTAAAGTTCTGGGTTCATGATGTCATGTTTCGTCATGTCCCAATCTGCAAGATTTGTTAATGTGTCGGGGAGAGGATTGCGCCTGCCCTTCTTAAGGTAGCTAATCTTCTTATCAATGTCCTCAAGTGCGAGGATGTCATCTAATGTCTTTATCATATTGTTATCCTTTCTTATTAGGTGGGAACACTTTTCTAATATTTACTGCATAGTCTTTCATATTTGCTGCGGCATCTTTGAAAGTACATGCCATATTTTCTCCTGTATGTAAAACAAGGTTATCCATACGCTACTATTGTTTTATAATTCTAAACATTTTACCATGTATAGATTCAAGTCCTTTCATATACTCAAAGGCTACCTGTGGGTGGTTTGATGCAAAAACATCACGGAAATTGAATAAATCTTTTGTCTGAACTATATACATATCGTTATCCTATTTATCGAGCGAAAGCTGCTGCCATATCGCCCTTTGGTTTCAAAATCTTTCCTAACAATTGACCAAGGACATAATAGCGAACCGCATCTATGCCGTGGTTATACTTGTCTATTGGTTGGTTGATATAGTTCCCGTCCTTATCCGTGTCCCATACATACTTCCTGAACTCTGTGCGAAGATTATACGACCTCTCTGTGACAAATATATTATCAAAGGACAGCATCTTATCTATACCTGCAATAATAGAGTTACCGCTTTTATCTACGGGGTATATCTTTATTCCTGCATTGTGTATCTCTTGTATCAGTCGAGGGTCTGCACTCTCGGAGAACACCTTTAATCCTCCAAAGCGTTTAAGTTCCTTTGCGATGTCAGATGATAACATACCCGTACGATAGAAGATTTCATCAAGGTACAAGTCGTTATCAATGATACCACAAAGTATTCCTGCGCTCGGATCGTGGGTAAAACCGAAGTCATCACCGATAGCAACTTTCTTGCACCACTTCGGAAACTCCTTGACCACACCGATATGCTTAAACACTGCACCTTCTGCAACATCTGCCCATCTACCCATGACGGTATGAGCGTACTTCTCGGGGTTGTTAGCTTTCATGTCCTCAACCTCCTTAATGAACTCCTGGGAGAGGTTCTCAGCGTTGTCTAAGTAGGTAGTATGAATATGTAGTACATTCGGATGAGTGCTTATCTGAACAGGAACACCATCGTATTCCACCTCCTTATGGGTATTCTCTATAAACCGCTTATAAACCCAATGGTTATTGTCCGTAGGATTCATAACGATAATAATTCGGTTCTGTATTCCCTTCTGGCGAATAGAGAGCATAATTGTTTCAAACTCTCTCTCTGATACCCACTCCTCCGCCTCGTCTACTACAAAGGTTGTAACGCCGTGAATAGATTTCAGCTTTGCCGTTTGGTTTCCAGAACTTGTCTTGATACCTCTAAACATCACTGCACCACCGCTGCGGAGGTTCTTTACATCCGTCTTGGTGTGGGTGTACCACTTGGAATTGCCGTCCATCTCCACCTTCTCCATAAACTCGGGGATAACGGACATTGAAGCCGAAACCATTGTGTAACGAGTATAGAGTATCTGATGGACTATCCTCTTTGCAGGAGATGGGTGTTTTACCTCAAACAGCAGACGCTCAATGAAAGTGGAAACATTGAAACTCTTTCCACTTCCACGACCACCAGTTACAAGGATGATGAATTTATCCTTATTATGGTATAACGGAGCATATATCTGCTGTGGGGTTATTCTATTCATTTGTGTTGTCGTTCATCCATTTGTCAATGTCAATGCCATTCTCCGAGTACAAAGCATCTTCATCGGTCTGCTTATTCTCTAACTTGCGCCATGTCGGGTCGTGGTGATAGAGTAGGGTAGCGATAGCCTGCATATTAGGAGGTAGTTCCATTTCCGTTTCTTGAACTACTGCCTTATCTGTCAGCGTGACCCATCCAGTGCCACCACAATGGGGGCATTTCTTATCTGCCCCCATACACTCGCACTTGTCTTGAACGAACTTAACCACCTTTGACCTTGTCTTCTTTCCACCAAAAGCACCCTTGATGTACGCACCACGAAGTAAGGCTACTATCTTTGTCCGACCATGCGCTAAGACCCTATTAATTTCAGCCCCTCTGCGCTTGTTTTCCTCTTCGTTCCAACATTGATAGTTCCCATTCTTCATAGAACCAAACACGTCTGCGGACAAGTCAAGCTCGTTCGCTATCTCTGCGTCGGTGTATCCGTTCATTGCAAGTGCTTCTATGCGCTTGTAGAAGTCGGGGTTGTCGTAGTCGTGTTTTGGCTTTGCCATAATTATTCAGTTAAAAGTGTTTCTATCTTTTCTGAAAATATTTCACCTTTGAGGAATTTCTCTTCGGGGTTAAATCCGAATTTCTCACAGAACTCTACTTTTGCATCCCAATTATCAAACGACAGCATGAGGTAGGCGTCCATGTTTGCAGCTGCCTTTGTAGCGGCTTCTTTCACTTCCTGCTTTACTTGCTTCATGTGAGCAACCTTTTCTGCTCTCTCGGCTTGACGTTGTGCTACTTCTGCTTGACGTTCCTCCCTGACGGGTTCCATGAGTGTTTCGAGTTCATCAGCGATGGTGTTTTCCTCTTCTGTCTGAAAGTTGAAATCCACACCAATAATATCGAGGTCTTGCTCGGTCAGCCCTGCATCTTTATAGTCAATGTCTGGGATAAGTTCACGGAGTGTATCGTAATTCCACTCGCCCTGCGCTGATGGGTTGTTGAGCAAGATAAGCAGCTCTTTCTCTTCTTTCTGTTCAACGTCTATCAAGTCCACTCGGATAGGATAGTTATTATCCTTTGTTTCGGGATTGTACTTTTGGAGTTCGTCCATAACTGATAGGCGTTGGTGTCCGCTTACAAGTGTATATCCTGTTCGCTTGTTTACCACGATACCTCCGACCATGCCGAACTTCTTGATACCACGTTTGAGAGCCTTGCGGTTCTCGTCCGAAATCACACGAGGGTTCTGCTCGTGAAGTTTTATTTGAGAGCGTAGAAGTTCCACGCTCTCTGATGTGAAGTATTTGTTATCCATCTGACTTGTCTCTTTAATTTGTTATCCTGCTACTACACCTTTTGATTTTGTACCCATATAGGTGGAACGGGGATATTTTTTGTTATATGAACTATCATCATTATAATTCCATTTTCCTTGTGACTTCCTTATGTTGTCATAATAGCGGAATGAGGTGTTTCTGACCTTGTCGATTCTTGAACTATTTCCACGGCTACGGATCATGATGGAATTTGCTTGATTCATTATGTCATTTACGGATTTTCTTCTTGCCATAATTATTACTTGTTATCCTGTTTATAATTTTCTTCAAATAAAATTCTCTCGCTCATTGGAAATACCTTGTATATCTTCTCTAAGTCATGTGGATAGTGCTCGTTAAGCCACGTGAAGCAATCTGTGTTAAAGCCAATTCCATTACTCGCCTTGTTGCCGTATAAAACTGGTTGTGGCAAACGCTTCATACGCATATAGGATTTAACGTCTTTCTGCGTCCATGATGCAAGCGGATAGACCAACCCATTATTCTCATACCCATTAGCTTCATAGCCTTTGAGCATAAGATTTCTATTCATTCCGTCCGCTTTCTTCATACCTAAGAACGTATAGTAAATACCCGTCTTTAACCTCACCGCCTTAATCACGTCAGCGAGTTTCAGCAGCTTAACTTTCGGGTTTGGCACACAATACAGACCACCACGAAGTATATACGTTAAATTCCAATGAGGGACTTGCATAAACTCTACCTTTGGATATTTCTTCTTCACCCACCTTATCCAACCATTAATGTGATCTAAGTCCTTAACGAAGTACATAAACACACATACAACTCTTTCAAAGCGTGGATAAACTAAATCCAAAGTAACGAGCGAATCCTTGCCAAGTGAACACATAACAATGCAAGATGACTGCTTTTCAGCCACCCTGCATATTACGTTATGTGCTTCTTGTAACTTGTTCATTATCCTGCGCTCATTCCAAAGCCCTTACGGAGCTGCCTATATACAGTCTTATGACTGCCCAATTTATTACCAGCTACCAACTGATGACGTCCACTATTGCCCAGATAAGAACCTGTTGCACCTGCGATACGACCTTTCAGTGTTTGTGCATTTCTTCTTGCCATAATCTTTCATTTTGATTGATTATACTTTCTTCGACTTGTCCCTAATATTGTGTGAAAGTACTTTACCCAAATCAAACACTACTTGCTCAGCTACCCATACAAGTGGATTGCCATCTTTGTCCCTGCCGTGTTCGTAAGTGATAGGCTCATTATTCTCATCTACGAATATCTCACAATGAGCACCAAGAACCTCTACAAGTGCATTGTCTCTGTCTTTGTTGTAACCAACGTAGAACTGAATAGCATCGTACTTGATAGGCTGCGCATTACCGTCTGCATCTTCGATTTCAAACCCTTCTTCATCAAGCTGCAATAACTTCTTGATAGTTGTTGGGCGAACCTCTCTGAACTCTTGCACTTTACGACCTGCGAGGATAGCATCGAAATACTTCTGTTTGATAATAAGATTTAATACTTTCATACGACTTTTCTCTTTTTTAATGTATCACAAAGATACGATTTAACATTATTATATTTAGAAAAATCCGCCCTGTATAACCTACAATGGGCGGATTGTTATTTTTATACTATATCCAGGTGTAAGTCTTTTACCTTTGTTGGCTTAAATCCTCTATCTCTCTCAACTCTCAGACCCCATTGACCTGTTACGCTTTCTAACAGAGAAAGGGTGAAATAGCCAAGCTCAGCGAACTGCCCAACAGTGATGCCGTAGAACTCGTAATCATCATCATTTTTCTCAGCTTCTAATACATACCATGTGTAACCCTGCAAGAAGAACTTGCACACAGCAATAGCGTTATCACCCTTGCTATCTTGTGAATACAATGGGTATTTTGCTAACTCTTTCTCAACAGCTTTTGTTATCAGTTTCATAACTTATATATTAATTGTTCAACTTTCTTAATCACATTGCAAAGGTAATTCTTTTGCTTGAATAAGTATATACTAAATCGATATTTAACCTAATCTTAACACTTGATTAAGTATATACTAAAAAGTGTTAAATAAATGCTCAAAATTTGCATTTGAAAAAGTATATACTTATCTTTGCATTGTGATTAAGAAACAAATATAAAACTATTAAATAATAAAGGTTATGAACACTTCTAACAAGAACTTCGACGTTGTATTTAATGATGATTGCGATAGCAACAGTAAAGGGTTTAGCGAGAGCTATGAGTATTGACTTGATTACATCAAGACATACAATGGTACTAACGAAAGCTACTTTGCCGATTACAAAGGTGGTACTGTTAGTATTGTAAATAACGATACAGAAGAATACGTTTACAATGAAACGATAAAGTAATGTCAAATACACAACATGGCGGTAAGAGAGTGGGTGCTGGTCGCCCATCTCTTACGGGAAAGGCATATTATTACAAGGCGGATAAAGAACTTGTTTCTGTTTTGGATAAACAAGAAAACAGGAATCGGTTCATCAATGATGCCGTAAGAGAGAAGTCCGAAAAAGAAGGACTACTCTAATACATCATTGACCTTTTGGATAAGCTCATCCACACCTTGGCGAAAATCTGAATAAGTGGTGTAAAGAACCATTAACTCTGTACAGGTCGCTGAAATAACGCTTGCACAGGTTACTTTGGTAGCTTTGGTGATGGCACGTCTAAGTCCTTGCGGCATCTTGCCACCAAAGAATTTGTTAGGTGAGTAAAGGTAGATGACAACGAAGATAAACTCTTTGCGGTCATTTACCTTTATTTCGTTTCCCTTTAATTCCTCAAACACTTTGTAAATCTTTGGAATGAGATTTAAGTCCTTTAATTTTGGCGATGTTGCCAGTTCATTATCTACTATGGCTTGACGAAGTGCCGTACGTGCCTTTTCTATTCTCTTGATTGTTTCGATTATCTGCTCCATTTATAGAGTTTTCAACAAAAATATAGCAAATAATCTTAAATAATCAAATTTGTTTAGATAAATTTTCAATTATCGAGTAAATAAACACAACAAAATTTACTTATTTTAGTGTGTTGGTCAGTGTGTTGGTCAGTGTGTTGCTTTTTATTTTATACCTTTGTAAAAATCTAATAAAAAGATAATTACAAAGGTGGTTAGTGTGTTGCTCAGTGTGTTGTTCAGTGTGTTGTTACGCTTTTAAGACGTAATCTAAAAGTTTTACATTTTCCTCGTTTATAGTATTAAAGTCCTTTTTAATGTATAGTTCCGTTATCCTCAGTGATTGGTCAGTGTGGTTTAGCATATCATTCACAATATACTTGCTTATTCCTACTTCATTAACGGCAATCGTAGCCATTGAGTGTCTGGCAGCATAGAATTGTAGCCTATTAATGCCCAAGTCCTTTCCCACTTCCTTTAATCCGATGTTTATCGCACGATTAAAACTCTCCATTGTAGTAAAGCGTTCCGAGAAATTAAACACACGTTCTTTACCCTTGTATTTCTCAACTAACGGCTTGATATAATCTGTTATTTTTACTTGTATTTCAGCCTTATCTCTCCGCCTATCCTTTGTTTTCATACGGTCATAGATAATGGTGTTATCTTCCAATCTATCAGCATAGTATAGGTCAGCAGAGTTCATTCCCATAAGGCAGAATGAAAGACGGAAACAATCTAATGCTAAATCGTGACGGCTGGACTTTCCTTTAACTCTAATATTGTCATAGGGTAGGGCAAATATCCTCCTTATCGTTTCCACGTCTAAGGCTCGTTTTTCAGCTATGTTCTGCTCTACTGGCTTATATTTGTCTAAGGAGTGCTTAATTCGGATAATATCGTTATCTTCATCGTTGTAATACTCCTTTGCAGCGTTGAATATAGTTTTAATGCAATTAGGATATAAAGATTGCGCTCTTGGACGGTCTTTTAATGCGTTCTCAAAGGCTTTCATTGTCTTAACGTTGATTTCCTCACATAGAATATTATCACGTCCTACAAAGGAACACAAAGCGTTTATAGCCGTTTTGTAGTTCTTTATGCCTTTAATGGTCGATTCCTCAATCCATTTCGCTGCAAATCTTGTGAATGATACCCCTTTGTTTTCTTTCTTCTGTCGGATATAGGAAACAATAGTATCTATGTCTATATCGTTAAATTCAAGACTCAATTCGCTTAACCTGCTCCTATACTCCTTTATGATGTCATTGCACCTATCGAGTATATTTGCGTTTTTTATCTTGAATGAAGCTGTTATGTCCTTTTTATTGATATACATCGTGGTAGGAATGAACCGAACCTTTGAGTTATGTGTAAATCTAATCACCACATTCCACGTACCATCTGCACGCTTATTGCCTTTCTTTATTAATGCTTTGAATGTTGCCATATGCCTTTTTAGTCAATTATCAGTCAATTTATAAACCTTACTTGTGGACTTTAATCTCTACTTGTACCACATTTTGTATTACTCACGATGTTTACAAAGAATGCGAAAAACCCTTTGTTTGTGGGATTTCTCGCATTCAGGACTTAGTGACTCCGTTGGGATTCAAACCCAAGACCTTCAGAACCGGAAGCGGAAATCTTTTAGGATGTTATTGCTTTATAATCAGTTGTTTATAAATTTTATTCTTTATTTTCAGTTAATTATCAGTCAATTATTCAATATCCTCCAGTTTCTTTTGCAACAGCTTCCTGTCCTCTAAGAGTAAATCTATCAGCTTGTTCTTGATGCGAAGCACCTCGCTGAACCTTTCGCCGTCTTCCCTTGCCTGCTCTTGCATTTTGTCAATCTGAATCTGGAGTTTCTCTATCACGGCACGTTGGCTCTTAATAATGTCTATCTGCTTAGGATTCTTTCCATGATAAAATTTTTCACCACATCCAGACATATAGATTGTTGCCCCGTCTCCCGTGATACTTGTCGGGTTACCATTTTTTGAACTATTGTTTGATTTTTCGTTTTTATTCATCTTCTCTTTGGTCTTTGGAGTTCTATTACATTGAATATTTTGCGTACATCTTTCAAATCAAGCACCTTATCTTCGTACATATCATTTAAGGAATGTATCGTTATCAAGTGTTTATCCACATCGTGAGCTATTATACGTTTTATCAATATACCTTCTGTATGTACAATGATAAAATCCCACTTGCGGATATGCAACTTTGAGCTGACCCATAAATCTGGAGGTATTTCTCTTCCAAGAAGCCTGTCACCCTCCATATACCCATCTTCCGTTCCGTTATCCATGCTGTCACCTCTCACTTCAAAGGCAACATAGTTTCCCTTGGCTTCGTGGTCAGCGATGAATGGTACAACGGGGAGGTTTTCGATATATTCTTCGTCTGCATATCCAGATAAATAACCGGCGTAGGCGTACTGGGAGACTAACGGAGCGTATACTACATGTTCCAGCTTCATAGGCTTCGTCTTAGAAAAATTCTTGTAGCCCTCCGGCATATCCAGACGATAGAACCACGTTTCTTCCGTCGGTTTACTAAAGAACAGAATATTGGTCGTAATGCTCGTATACGGCGCGAACACGCTGTGTGGCATACGAATCATGGTATGCAGATTAAACTCTGAAAACAGCTTCTTTTTAATCGCCACCTTGGCATTATCAGTTCCGAACAGAAAGCCGTCCGGCAGGATCACTGCAGCACGCCCGTTTTCTTTCAAGCGGTACATAATTACCAACATGAACAAATCCGCGGTCTCGCTGCTGGCAAGATCAGAAGGAAAATGATTCTTGACCTCGGTCTTTTCACTGCCGCCGTATGGAGGATTCATCAGGATCACGCTGAACTGGTCATTCTCTGTATAATCGAGAACATCCCTGATCAGCGAATTGTCATGATACACCTGCGGCACATCAA
>ERZ772807.1730-NODE-1730-length-11899-cov-4.514607_pt1 | contig 11899 bp, 8 predicted proteins | sample MGYA00511472_ERZ772807 | MGnify/ENA primary metagenome ERZ772807 (study PRJEB29015, sample SAMEA2737947) | human oral metagenome | biome: human oral; feature: human-associated habitat; material: dental | place: China | collected 2039 ...
GATCTGCGAACTTCGCCGGATCGAGGCGGCAGTCCATACAGGTGACGATGGCGATGCTGCGCGCCGGATGGTGCGAGAGTGCGCCCTTGTCCCCAAATGCGGCGGCATAAGCCTCATTCGCTGTAAGAATCTCTTTCACATTCGTGCTCATTCGACCAATCCTTTCGCTCTCCATGTAATCCCTAAAGAAAAAACCGCCCGATCTCCCGGACGGTTCTCTCTATGCACTGATTGCTCACACGGCACGCTCGACGTTGCCGGAACGCAGGCAGCGCGTACACACATTGACGTGTTTGACCTCACCCTTCACAAGGGCGCGGACACGCTGAATATTCGGCTTCCACTTGCGTTTCGTCTTCACATGGGAGTGGCTCACATTGTTGCCGCTCATCGGCCCCTTGCCGCAGACCTCGCATACACTTGCCATTGCTACACCTCCTCGGCGCGCGCTTCATCCAAGCTGCGCGCAATACCGGAACATTATACTATGATTCCTTCTATTAGGCAATACGTTGCAAAAATTTTTTCCTGCATCATCATATATGCCTATGGGACAATAGTAGGATTTTATCTGTGAAAAATGAAAAACATTCAAGTTTTTCTTGAAATTTCGGAAAAAAGTGGTATGCTAGGCATAGAAGGAAAATGTCATTTACGGGGTGTGGTTATTTGTTTCACAGGGCTGTGCGGACGGCCTGAGAAAGAGGGGGATTCAGATGATTTCATTACTGGGGAAGACACGACAGATCAATCGCCTGCTCCAGCGCTCAGAGAGCGTTGAGTATGACGGCATTTCGCGGGTGCTGAGCAATGTCCTTGAGGCGAATGTCTACATTACCGACGAGAGAGGAAAGATCTGCGGATACGCGTTCTTCGATGATGACGATCTCATGGTGAATGAAGCAATCGAGTTGGGACAGTTCCCGCGCAAGTATGTTGATTGGCTCAATCGGCTCGAGGAGACGCACGCCAACATCCGCATGGATGCGGAGGGCGCTTCCTATGAGCAGGAGATGGTGGAGCTCTTTCGCGGGCAGAATATTGTCATCACACCGATCTACGGCCCGCGGCGCAGACTGGGGACACTCGTCGTGGCAAGCAGCAAGAAGGAGTTCGGAGACCCTGATCTCCTGCTCTGCGAGTATGGCGCGACCGTTGTCGGCATGGAGATGCTGCGCGACGCATCGCAGCGCAATGAGATTGAGGCGCGTCAGCGCGAGGCCGTACGCATCGCCGTTGAGACGCTCTCCTACTCTGAGCGCAAGGCGGCACATGCCATCCTGCAGGAGCTTGCGAGCCAGGGGAAATTCGAAGGACGGCTGATCGCTTCCCGCATCGCGGACGAGGCGAAGATCACGCGCTCGGTGATCGTCAACGCGCTCCGCAAGTTCGAGTCGGCGGGCGTCATCGAGTCGAAATCGCTCGGCATGAAGGGGACGTTTGTGCGCGTGACGAACGCGTACCTCATGGAGAAACTGCCAGAGCTCGAGGAGTATGCCTCCGACGCTCAGTGGGCGAATCTCGGCAGCGGCGTCAACATCTGATGCCGTATTGCGGCGCAAATAAAAGATGTTGACAAGCTGTTAAAAATCCCATATAATTGCCTTCGTGAGTGTGCGGCGGATGCCATGCAGGCAGTCCGCCGCATCTTATCATGTTCGGCGCGTTGGTCAAGTGGTTAAGACACCGCCCTTTCACGGCGGCTTCACGGGTTCGAATCCCGTACGCGTCACCAGAAACGGCCCGGTAGTTTAGTTGGTTAGAATGCCGCCCTGTCACGGCGGAGGTCAGGGGTTCAAGTCCCCTTCGGGTCGCCATTTGCTTATTCCACACTATTGTGTCATATATCCGATGCCTCGGTAGCTCAGTTGGTAGAGCAGGGGACTGAAAATCCCCGTGTCAGTGGTTCGATTCCGCTCTGAGGCACCACCTTGTAGCTGAGTCTCCGGTGTTGTCGATGCACTGGGGATTTTTTGTTGGCATTCATCATCATGCGAAGGAGCATCCCTGTGGAGCATTTTACGCAGATATTTCTTTCATTCATTGCCTCGTGGGGCTATGTTGCTGTCGCTGTTCTTATGGCGGCGGAGAACGCGTGCATTCCCATTCCCAGTGAGCTGATCCTTGGTTTTGCCGGATATCTCATCTTTGCAGGGCACATGTCGTTCGAGGGAGCACTTCTCGCAGGGATGGCAGGCGGACTCCTCGGTTCGCTCTTTGCCTATGAGGTCGGTGCGCGCGGCGGACGTCCCTTCGTGGACAAGTATGGAAAATATTTCCTTATCAAGAAGTCACACGTGGACATCGCACAGGATTGGTTTGATCGGTATGGACTGAAGGCCGTATTCTTCAGCCGCATGCTTCCCGTCGTGCGGACCTTTATCTCTCTGCCTGCTGGGTTTGCCCGTGTCAACCCAAAGCGATTCTTTTTCTACACGATAGCGGGCTCCCTCCCATGGACGGCAGCAATCCTCTGTGCCGGCATGGTGCTCGGCGAGAGCTGGACGGATCTTATGGCGTACGGACACGAGGCAAGCATAATCGTTATTGTCGTCGCTGCTGTCGGGATCGCTGTCCTTTACCTGCGTTGGCGGCGAAAGAAAAACAGCGGGGGTTAAAAAACTGCTGCATGATGCAGTGACCCCCAAACGTTAGATTCCTCAAGTCTAACGTTTGGGGGTCAGGTCATAAGGTGTGCAGCAGCTTTTTTATGCCCGCGTATGCGCTTCTTTTGCCGATGCGGGAGCCGTCTGAAAGAGAGAAATGCAGAATCCGCCGAGTGCACCGATCACGGCAGGGCAGACCCACCCCATCATGATGCCGTAGAACGGGATCGTGCGTGAGAGCAGCTCATGCAGAGCGGCGGGACACAACCCTGCCGCATGAAGACTGTCGATCAGCGAGAATATGAGTGTGAGAAAGATCGCTCCCTGATAGATGCTCTTTCGCCAGCCAATGAAATGATCGAAGAGTGAGAGAATGACAAAGACGATGACGAGAGGGTAAATCGTGACGAGGAACGGAACAGCCAGGGCGATGATCTGAGTCAGCCCGATGTTCGATGCAGCGAAGCTGAACAGGATGGAGAGAAGCAGAAGGCGTTCGTATGAGATGCGCCCCTTCAGCAGCTTGCTGAAGAACATCGCTGCGCTCGACGTGATGCCGCAGCATGTTGTCAGGCATGCAAGGGCAATAATGACGGCAAGCAGGAGATTGCCGGAAGAACCAAAGAAAATACCGACGGCGCCTGCGAGAATCTGTCCGCCGTTCTCTGTATCTCCGAGTACTGAGGCGCTTGTTGCACCGATGTAGGCAAGCGACCCGTAAACTACCGTCATGAGCACCACGGTAATCAGCCCTGAGATCAGACATGCCGAGCCAATCGCACGGCTGTCCGTAATGCCGCGCAGACGGACGGCGTTTGTCACGAGCGCACCAATGGCGATGGAGGCAAGCAGATCCATCGTCTGGTAGCCATCTTGGAATCCCTGTGCGTACGGCGCATCAACGTATGTTCCCGTCGGCGGCAGAATCCCTCCAAGCGGCGTACGGAATGCCTGCGCAAAGAGAATGAAGAGCACGAGGAGAAGCGCGGGCGTCAGCATCTTTCCCACACGGTCAATGATCTTGTTCGGATTCAGCGCGAGATAGTAAGATGCGGCAAAGAAAATCGCCGTGTAGATCAGCTGCCCGAGGGCGAGATTGTCTGTGGTGAGGAAGGGGCGTATGCCGATCTCGAACGAGACGGCACCCGTACGCGGCATCGCAAACAGTGGCCCGATGATGAGATAGAGGATGACAAGCAGCACCGTCGCAAACAGAGGCCATGTCTTTGTGCGCAGCAGGGGGACGTATTCTCCGCCCGCGAGTGCGATCGCCGTGATGCCTAGGAGCGGCAGCCCGACGCCCGTCGTCATAAAACCGATGATTGCAAGCAGCGTATGCTCGCCCGCTGCCTGTCCAAGTGCCGGCGCAAAGATCAGATTGCCCGCGCCGAAGTAAATGGAGAACATCATAAAGCCAAGCGTCAGGAGATCCTTTTTATTTAACTTGTTGATGATTGATCCCTCCTGATCATATCCAAAAGTTTCTATAAAATAGTTCAATTTGCATTATTACAGAATTGGAGCGTCCTGTCAAATCATTTTAAGGAATCGTGGTCAAATTGTGTTTTCATTTTTTGGACTTGACAGAGGATATATTTATCGCTATACTGTCTAAGTATCGCATCACAGCGGTGCAGAGAGTATCTGCGGAAGTAGCTCAGTGGTAGAGCACCACCTTGCCAAGGTGGGGGTCGCGAGTTCGAGCCTCGTTTTCCGCTCCATCTTTCGGCGACATAGCCAAGTGGTAAGGCCGAGGTCTGCAAAACCTTTATCCCCAGTTCGATTCTGGGTGTCGCCTCCAATATGAAACACGGTCTGGAAGGATTCCTTCCAGACTTTTTATGTTATTATGTTATATTATATGGAAGGGAAATGAATGCGGGGACGATATAAAATCCTGGTTTACGGCTGTCAGATGAATATCGCCGATGCGGAGCGCATGGAGGGGCAGCTGCAGGCGGCGGGCTATGTGCGGACGGAGGAGACGGCGGATGCCGATGTCATCCTCATCAATACGTGCTGTGTGCGCGAGACGGCAGAGGACAAGGTCTACGGGAAGATCGGCGAGATCAAGAAGGTCAAGGAGCGTCATCCGCAGCTGATCTTCGGCATCACGGGCTGCATGGCGCAGAAGGAGGGGGAGAACCTCATGCGCCGCGCACCGCACATCGACTTTGTGCTCGGCACGGGCAAGGTGCAGGAACTGGGACGCATTGTCGCTGAGATCGCTGCGGAGCGCGCGCCAGTGGTGGATGTCGCGCTTGATGCGCATGCGGTGGAAGGGGATCTGCCCATCGCGCGCGGCGGGACGCTCTCGGCGTGGGTGCCGATCATGTATGGGTGCAACAATTACTGTACGTACTGCATCGTCCCCTACGTGCGCGGACGTGAGCGCAGCCGTGCGCCCGAGGAGGTCGTGGCGGAGGTGCGCCGTGCAGCGGCGGACGGCTATCGCGAGGTGACGCTCCTCGGGCAGAATGTCAACTCCTACGGGAAAGATCATGGGCAGGCGGATTTTGCCGATCTCCTGCGCATGGTGGATGCGGTGGAGGGGATTCGCCGCGTGCGCTTTATGACGTCGCATCCGAAGGACATCAGCGACAAGCTGATTGACACGATCAAAAACGGCACGCATATCTGCGAGCACATTCATCTGCCTGTGCAGTACGGGAGCAACCGCATCCTGAAGGCGATGAACCGTGTCTATACAGTGGAGCAGTACCGTGAGCGCGCACGGCGCGTGCGCGAGGCCCTGCCGGGGGCGAGCCTCACGACGGATCTCATCGTGGGCTTCCCGGGGGAGACGGAGGAGGACTTCGCAGAGACACTGGATTTCCTGCGCGAGATGCGCTATGACGCGGCGTATACGTTCCTCTACTCGAAGCGCTCGGGCACGCCTGCCGCAGCAATGGCGGCGCAGGTGCCGGATGAGGTGAAGCACGCACGTCTGGAGCGCTTGATGGCAGTGCAGAACGAGATCAGCCGAGCGATCAATGAGGGGCTGCGCAGCGCGCAGGTCGAGGTGATGGTCGAGGGCGCGAGCAAGAACGATCCCGCCGTGTGGAGCGGGCGCACGCGCACGAATAAGATTGTCCTCTTTCCGCATGGGGCGGAGCGCGTGGGCGATTTTGTGCAGGTGAAGATCACGCAGCCGCAGACTTGGGTGCTGAAGGGCGAGGTTGTTCGGTAGATTTCGGTATAGGGGGCGAGTTCCACGCGAACACTTCGTTGCGCAAGTGTTCGCGCGCTTATTCGCTTAAATACCGACGGATTCCTGAAACGCGCTTCGCTTGGACGGCAGAAATCCGTCGGGGCGAAACGCGCGCTTTTCCCCCTTGCTCCACTAAGGTTCGCTTAGGAACTCCGCCTACCCTACTATATGACATTACACCGAAAACCACGGTGAAAAAGGGATAGGGGACGGACGCAGTATATTTATCGTTAAGGAATCGCTGATAAAATAAGGCATGCCAGATTGGCGTAGATTTTTTGTCCGATTGAGGCACAAACCGGACGCATAGCAAGAGCTATGTGGAGGATTTGCTAACGATAAGCGGGCGAAAAAGATGAGTCAAGATGGTCGTGCTGAATTTATCAGTGCTTCCTTAAGCTTTAGGAGGTTTGTGATGGACGCGCAGAATGTGACGCCGATGATGCAGCAGTATCTCGCCGCGAAAGAGGCGCATCCGGGCGAGCTCCTTTTCTTTCGTCTGGGCGATTTCTACGAGATGTTCTTCGACGACGCGAAGGTGGCGGCGAAGGAGCTCGGGCTGACGCTGACGAGCCGCAGCGGCGATCTCGAGAAGAATCCCATGTGCGGCGTTCCCTATCATGCGGCGGACAGCTATATCGCGCGTCTCGTCGCAAAGGGGTTCAAGGTGGCGATTGCCGAGCAGATCGGCGACCCGAAGGCAAAGGGGCTGACGCATCGCGAAGTAGTGAAGGTGGTCACGCCGGGCACGGCGCTCTCCGATGAGGCACTGCGTGATGCGTCCAACATCTACATCGTGCTCCTGCACGAGCCTGCGCCGGGACAGTTCGTCCTCGCGGGCGCGGACATCACGACGGGCGAAGCGTTCTATGCCGTCTACGCGGGCGAGCATGCGGCGCAGCAGATCATGGATGAGCTCTATCGCCGTATGGCGGCAGAGCTGCTCCTGACGGAGGGCTTTTCCCTTGCGGATGAGGTGCGGGCTTTTCTTGCGCACCGTCTGCCGCACTGCGCCGTCTCCGTCGTCAGCAGGGAGGCGGATGCGGCACTTCCCGCGCAGCATTTCCCTGCGGAGGAGATTCCGTGCGATGCGGGGGCGCGGGCGGCACTCGCGGCGCTCCTCACCTATCTGCATGAGACGGTGATGGCGGATCTCTCGCAGATCAATCGCCTTGCCTTCCTCGATGCGGCGGAGACGATGCAGCTCGACACCTATACGCTGCGCAATCTTGAGATCACACGCAGTCTGCGCGACGGCGGGAAAAAGAATACCCTCTTTGACGTGCTCGACTTCACGCGCACGCCGATGGGAACGCGCCTTCTCAAGGCGTGGCTGGAACATCCTCTGCTCACGCCGCACCGCATTGATGCACGGCTGGATGCGGTGGCAGAGCTGGTGGAAAAGAGTACGCTGCGCGATGCCCTGCGCGATGCCCTGCATACGGTCTATGACTTCGAGCGGCTTTTGACACGCATCGAGACGCAGACGGCGAACGCACGCGATCTCGTCGCTCTGCGCATCTCGCTCGCCGCCCTGCCCGCCGTGCGCGCGTGCCTCGCAGCGGCAGTGAGCCGCCTCCTTGTGCGTGCGGCAGGGGAGATCGAGACCTTTGATGCTCTGCGTGACGAGCTCACGCATGCACTCGTGGATGAGCCGGGGCTCTCGGTGCGCGAGGGCGGCATGATCCGTGCGGGCTATAATGCCGATCTCGACGAACTCCGCCGTTTTTCCCATGACAGCAAGTCCCTCCTGCAGGAGATGGAGGAACGTGAGCGCACGCGGACGGGCATCAAGACGCTCAAGATCGGCTACAACAAGGTGTTCGGCTACTACATCGAGGTGCGCCACAGCGGGCGCGATCAGGTGCCTGAGGGCTATATCCGCAAGCAGACGCTCGCGAATACGGAGCGCTTTATCACGGAGGAGCTGAAGGACTTCGAGGCGAAGATTCTCGGCGCAGAGGAGAAGATCACCGCCCTTGAGTATCATCTCTTCACAGAGATGCGCGAACGCGTACGCGAGCAGCTCGTGCCGATTCAAGGCGTCGCCCGTGCGATTGCGCGCGTTGATGTCCTGCAGAGCCTTGCGGCGGCGGCGGCATCGTACCGCTATGTCCGCCCGACCGTGGGCGCGGACGGCGGCATCCGCATCCGCGACGGGCGGCATCCGCTTGTCGAGCGCATTCTGCAGCGCGATGTGTTCGTCCCAAACGATACGGAACTCAGCCACGGCGGAACAGAGACGATGCTCATCACGGGACCGAATATGGCGGGGAAATCCACCTATATGCGGCAGGTTGCCCTCCTCACGCTCATGGCGCAGGTCGGCAGCTTCGTCCCTGCGCGTACGGCGGAGATCGCACCCGTCGACCGCATCTTTACGCGCATCGGCGCGAGCGACGACCTCGTGAGCGGGCAGAGCACTTTCATGGTGGAGATGAACGAGGTCGCACAGATCCTGCGCGAGGCGACGAGGGACAGCCTCGTGATTCTCGACGAGATCGGGCGCGGCACGAGCACCTTTGACGGCATGAGCATCGCGCGCGCGGTGGTGGAGCATATTGACGGACGCATCCACGCCAAGACGCTGTTTGCGACGCATTACCATGAGCTGACGGAGATGGAGAACGAGCGCATCCGCAACTACTGTATTGCCGTGCGCGAAAAGGGGAAAAATGTCGTATTCCTGCGGCGCATCGTCGCAGGGGCGGCGGATAAGTCCTACGGCATCCACGTTGCACGCCTCGCGGGTCTGCCGCAGCGCGTGACGGAGCGCGCGGAGGAGATCCTGCACGCATTGGAGGCGGCTGCGCCGCAGAGCGCACCGCAGGAGACGTCGGTACAGAAGACATCCGATGCGGGGATGGCGTCGCTCTTTGCGGGCGGGACGCTCGACGAGCTGCGTGCGCTCGATGTGATGACGATGACGCCGCTTGAGGCACTGAATACACTCTATCGTCTGCAGGAACAGGCGAGAAAGGAGGAGGGTGAGGGATGACACGGATTCACGTATTGGACGATGCAACCATCAACAAGATCGCGGCAGGCGAGGTGGTTGAGCGGCCTGCCTCTGTCGTAAAGGAGCTGGTCGAAAATGCGATGGATGCGGGCGCGACAGCGGTCGAGGTCGAGATCATGGGCGGCGGCACGAGCTTTATCCGTGTGACGGACAACGGACGCGGCATGACCGGAGAGGATGCGCGCGCGGCGATTCTGCGCCATGCGACGAGCAAGATTGCCGCCGCCTCCGATCTCGAGACGATTGCGACCCTCGGCTTTCGCGGCGAGGCGCTGCCGACGATCGCGTCCGTGTCACATTTTTCTCTCCTGACGCGGCAGGCGGCGGATGATCTCGGCACGCGCGTCGACATCAGCGGCGGCGGTACGCCCATGATTGAGGACGCGGGCTGTGCGGTCGGGACGAGTGTGCGCGTCGAGGATCTTTTCTTCAACACACCCGCGCGCAAGAAATTTCTCAAGACGAATGCGACCGAGGCGGGGAAGATCAGCGATTACGTGATCCGCCTCGCACTCTCACGCCCCGACATTGCGTTCCGCTTCATCAACAACAACCGCATGACCATCATGACGGCGGGAGACGGAGACCTCGCCCGTACGATTGGGAGCATCTACGGCGGTGATGCGGCGAGCGCACTGATTCCGCTGGATTTTTACGACGATGCGGCGGATATCCGCATCACGGGCTATATTTCGAAGCCGTCCCTGATTCGCAGCAGCCGCGCGTGGCAGACCTACATCGTCAACGGGCGGACGATCCAGAACCGCGCGATTGCGAAGGCGATCGACAATGTGTACCGCTCCCTCGTGCCGAAGATGGGCTTCCCGCTCGCCGTCATCGTCATCACCGTGCCGCAGCGCACGATTGATGTGAATGTGCATCCGCAGAAAACGGAGATGAAGTTCGAGGATGAGGGGCGTATTTTTAAGGCAGTCTACAAGGCGGTGCTCGACGCCATTCGCGGCGCGGCAGGAGAGACGACGGGGATTGCCGCCGCCGTGGAAAAGCCGAAGTTCCACTATGAAGCAGTGCCGCTCGATGTGAGCACGCTGTCCGCATCGCCTGTCTCTGCCCCGGCACGCGGCTATGCCGCTCCGCCGCCGCACCCGCAGACCGTCCACGAGGCCGTGCAGTGGGCAGGAGCACGTGTCGATCTGCGTACGGCACAGGATGCTGTGCAGGAGGCCCGCGCACAGGAGCGTGCGGCGTTCTCGGACGTACCGTCTGCACCGCGGGCGGCGCAGGGGGCCGATATCTCCATGGAGGAGCGAATGCTTCCCATCGGGCAGGTCGACCTTACCTACATTATCGCTCAGAGCACTGCGACGCTCTACATCATCGATCAGCATGCGGCGCATGAGCGCATCCTCTTTGACCGCTTTTCGGCGCAGACGGATGGGATTCCCTCCCAGCAGATGCTCGTGCATGCCATTCTTTCGTTCGATGCACACGAGGCACAATATATTGAAGAAAATGCGGAGCTCTTTGACCGCCTCGGCTTTCATTTGGAGGCGGCGGGGGAGCGCACCTACCGCCTGACAGAGACGCCCGCCGACGTCCCGACGGAGGAGGCGGAGGGCATCATCCGTGAGATCCTCGCATCCCTCGGCGACCTGCACACCGCAACCCCTGCGAATCTGCGCGAGGCGGGGATTGCGACGATGGCGTGCCGTGCAGCGATCAAGGCGGGCGAGGAACTGAGCATCCGCCAGATGGAGATCCTCTTGGCGGAGCTGCGGGCAACGCCGTTTCCCTTTACCTGTCCGCACGGACGGCCAACGATTCTGAAGTTCGGCACACACGACCTCGCGAAGATGTTCAAGCGCACGGGGTTCGGGCTGTGACGTGCGGGACGGTCAGCGCCGTCGTGACGACCGTGCGGCGCGGCCAGAAATTCGCCGCAGCAAATCGTGCACTTGCGGCGCGGACGGCGGCGCAGCTCGGTATTCCGAACGTCCCGCGCGGCAGTGACTCGCTCGATGAGATGCGAACAGCGTACGGTGTGGATGCCGTGCTCGTCGCGCGGCGCGGTCTCTTGACGGCGGTGACGGCGGAGGGCGAGCTCTTCTTTCATCCCGGCATGGCACATCTGCGCATCAAGAATCTGCGAAGCGGACAGGGAGACCATCTCGTTCATGCGCTCGGCCTCACGGAGGGGATGCGCGTCCTCGACTGCACGCTCGGTACAGGCGCGGATGCCATCATCGAAAGTTTTGCCGTCGGGGTAGCGGGTGCCGTGACGGCACTCGAGGCGAATCCCATTATCGCGGCGGTAATCGGCGACGGACTCGCACACGCGACGGGGGACAACTACGAGATGCACGCGGCGATGCGGCGCATCAGCGTCTATGCGGCCGATGCGCTGGACTACCTGCGCGCGCAGGCGGACAGGAGCTATGACGCCGTCTACTTTGACCCGATGTTTCGCTGTCCTGTCCATGAGAGCGCGGGGATGAATGCCCTGCGCGTGCTCGCCGATGGGCACGCCCTCACGGCAGAGACCATCGCTGAGGCGCGGCGTGTCGCATGCCGCCGCGTTGTGATGAAGGAGCGGCGGGGAAGCGGGGAGTTCTCCCGCCTTGGGTTTACTGACCTCACAGGTGGCAGATACAGCCGCATCGCCTACGGCGTGATGGAACCCTGAGAATTTCTAAAGCCTGTCAAACAACTTCATAATTTATACTTAAGTTTCCTTTATGTTCCGCCGATATAGAAGGTGGAACATTTTATTTTTGTGCAAAAAAGGAGGTGAGGCGATGAGAATTGCAGACGATTCGATGGCGCTGGTCGGGCAGGGAAGCAGGGGGACCGACCATGGACGAAGAGCGATGGGCAGCAGCGGCGCATCGTTTGCACAGGTACTAAAAGGGGCGAAAGAGCGCGTCCGCTTTTCGCAGCATGCGGAGGAGCGGCTGCAGCGGCGCGGCGTGACGCTCACGAATACGGAGCTCGAGAAGCTGGGCAGTACGATTGACCGCATGAGAGAGAAGGGGGCAAGGGAGGCTCTAATCTACATGAAGGACAGTACGGCGATGGTCGTCTCTGTGACGAACCGCACCGTGA
>ERZ772807.1732-NODE-1732-length-11892-cov-12.875813_pt1 | contig 11892 bp, 9 predicted proteins | sample MGYA00511472_ERZ772807 | MGnify/ENA primary metagenome ERZ772807 (study PRJEB29015, sample SAMEA2737947) | human oral metagenome | biome: human oral; feature: human-associated habitat; material: dental | place: China | collected 2039 ...
CGCTTTGGGAAAACGACAAGAAAACCCAAAAATCGGTCAACAAAATCATCACCAATATGAAAGAACCCGGCGAGCCGAAACAGCCTGATGAAAGCCCTCTGTTTGAAATCTACAAAGCCTTCTCCACGCCGTCTGAAACTGCCGAGTTTACACAAATGCTGGCCGAAGGCCTTGCTTGGGGTGAGGCTAAGAAACTCTTGGGTGCAAAGATCAATACCGAGCTCGCAGAACCGCGCGAGCGTTACAATGAATTGACAGCCAAACCCTCTCAAATTGAAGACATTTTGCAGGCTGGCGCACAAAAAGCGCGTAAAGAAGCACGCGAATTGTTGGATAAAGTACGCGATGCAGTAGGTATTCGTCCGTTGAAATAATAATAGTAAGGCCGTCTGAATATTTCAGACGGCCATAATATCGTTTATCATTTGAAATATAATCGTTTTCTAGGGTTTCTCATATGAAAAAAACCTTCCCCCTTATCTTGCTCAGCCTTTCATTGGCTGCCTGCGGCGGTAAATCTGAAGATACTGCAGCCAATGATGCTGCTTCAGGCAAAGCGCCCAAGCCTACCTTCAAAGTTAAATATATCAATGAACAAGCCATAGCCGGTTTGGATTTAGGTACAGCTCAAGAAGGCGAAACGAAAGAAGGTAAAAAACAACGCACCTATCCGATTAACGGCATAGAGGGCGGTGTTATCAATCTGATTGGTAAGCACCCTACTGACTTAGAAGTCATCAGCGGCCAATGCATGGAAAAAAATGAAAAAGGCGTTTCAGCCGGCTGGTCATCCAACGGAGTTTGCCACACTGCCTTTGCAAAAATGGTGGACAATATTGCCCAAGACGGCAGTAAATTGACCGACTACCTGATTTCACACGCTGCTTTGCAGCCTTATACCGAAGGCAAAAGCGGCTATGCCGCCGTACAAAATGGCCGCTATATTTTAGAAATTGACAGCGAAGGCATGTTCTATTTCCGCCGCCGTCATTACTAAAACCCAGACTATCCTATTTTCCCCTGATACAAGGACTGAATCATGGCTCAAGTTACTTTCCAAGGCTCTCCTATTTCTACAAACGGCAATTTGCCCGCCATCGGCCAAGTTGCACCTGATTTCACATTGGTAGCGGCAGACCTATCTGAGAAATCATTGGCTGACTTTGCAGGTAAACGCAAAGTGCTGAATATTTTCCCCAGCATTGACACCGGCGTATGCGCCCAGTCCGTCCGCACTTTCAACAAACGTGCCTCTTCTTTGGATAATACCGTTGTTTTGTGCATTTCTGCCGATTTACCGTTTGCACAAGCCCGTTTCTGCGGCGCAGAAGGTTTGGAAAATGTAGTGACACTTTCTACATTCCGTAGCAGTTTTTCTAACGATTACGGTGTTACACTGACAGAAAGCCCATTACGCGGCCTGACTGCCCGTGCAGTTGTGGTTTTGAACGAGCAAAACCAAGTTCTCCACGCTGAATTGGTTTCTGAAATTGCGAACGAGCCTGACTACGAAGCAGCTTTGGCTGTTTTGTAATTAACCAAATAAAATCAGGCCGTCTGAAGCTTTTCAGACGGCCTTTAGCTTATCTTCAAAATAAAAACGGTAGCTTAAAAGCTACCGTTTTCTGTTTCAAGCCTTATACAGATTTATCTGTTTTGTCTGCTTCTACTGACTCAGTATTCTGAACCTCATTTTGCTCAACAGGTTCAACAGCTTCAGCAACAGGCGCTTCAGGCTCTTCTACTTTGTCATCACGGACATTGTGGCTGTAATCTTTAGGCGGACTAGGCTGTTTACCGGCCATAATTTCCAAAACTTGGTCTCGATCGATGGTTTCCCAATCCATCAGTGCCTTGCACATGGTTTCCATCTTATCGCGATTTTCATCCAAGATTTTGTAAGCCACTTGGTATTGCTCATCCAAAATACGGCGGATTTCCGCATCGATATCTTGTTGGGTTTTCTCGGAAATATTTTGAGAACGGGTTACGCTGCGACCCAAGAATACCTCACCTTCGTTCTCAGCATAAACCATCACCCCCATTTTGTCGCTCATACCATAACGCGTTACCATCTCGCGTGCCATTTGAGTTGCACGCTCAAAGTCGTTAGATGCGCCGGTAGAAATACGGCCGACAAAAATATCTTCAGCAATACGGCCACCAAACAAGATTGAGAGCTGGCTCAACATTTGGTCTTTGTACATGCTGATACGGTCACGCTCAGGCAGTTGCCAAGTCAAACCCAATGCGCGGCCACGAGGCATAATGGTTACTTTGTGAACCGGATCGGTAAACGGCAGGCTTTCCGCTACGATTGCATGGCCGGCCTCATGATAGGCTGTCGCACGTTTTTCATCTTCGTGCATCACCATGCTGCGACGCTCCGGACCCATGTAGATTTTGTCTTTTGCATCTTCAAAGTCGCTTTGATCGACTTTCACTTTATTGCGACGACCAGCAAACAAAGCTGCTTCATTGACCAAGTTTGCCAAATCCGCACCTGAAAAACCAGGTGTACCGCGTGCTAAAGAAGTCAAATCTACGGATGCATCCAAAGGTACTTTTTTAGCGTGTACTTTCAAGATTTGCTCACGGCCACGGATATCAGGCAATGGAACAACGACTTGACGGTCAAAACGGCCCGGACGCTGCAACGCAGGGTCAAGTACATCAGGACGGTTGGTTGCTGCGATCACAATAACGGTTTGGTTGCTTTCAAAACCATCCATTTCAACCAACAATTGGTTCAATGTTTGCTCACGCTCATCATTGCCACCGCCCAAACCGGCACCACGCTGACGGCCGACAGCATCAATTTCATCAATAAAGATGATACATGGCGCATTTTTCTTAGCCTGCTCGAACATATCGCGGACACGGCTCGCACCGACACCGACAAACATTTCTACGAAGTCAGAACCTGAAATACTGAAGAATGGCACACCGGCCTCACCAGCAATCGCTTTGGCCAGCAATGTTTTACCCGTACCAGGGCTACCGGCCAACAAAATACCGCGAGGTACTCGACCGCCCAGACTTTGATAACGATTAGGCGATTTCAGGTAATCTACGATTTCTTGTACTTCTTCTTTTGCCTCATCACAACCTGCAACATCGGCAAAAGTAACTTTATTGGAATCTTTGTCCAACAAACGTGCACGGCTTTTACCAAAAGAGAATGCACTGCCTTTACCGCCACCGCCGCTTTGCATGCGCATGAAGTAGAACCATGCACCGATCAACAACAAAACAGGCAGCAGGCTGTAAAACAGACTGGCCAGCATGCTTGGTTTTTCTTCCGGAGTCACTTTGACGCGTACTTTGTTGTCCAACAGTGTTTTAACCAAGTTGTCATCCAAAGGCGCATTGGTATAGAAGGCAGTTTTATCGGTGCGCTCACCTTTAATCAGATAGCCGCTGACAACAGATCCTTCAATATTGACATTGGATACTTCGCCACTATTAACTTGCTGAATAAATTGAGAATATTCGATTTGCTGTTTATCTTCCTGCTTATCGCTGAGCGCATTGAATGCTGCTAAAAGCATAGCACCACCCACTACCCAGACTAATATGTTTTTAATGGTATTCCCCACTGAACAGGCTCCATGGTTACAAAATAAATAAAATCAAGGGAAAGAATTTTAAAGCACCCACCCTACATTGTCAGCGTTTATTTTTACCTAATAGGTAAATCTCACTGGAACGATTGCGGGAAGCATCCGGCTTTCGGGTTTGTACACTGGCAAAAATTTCACGCATAGCCGCCGTATACTCTTGATAACCCGCGCCTTGAAACACCTTCACCAAAAAACTGCCTCCGGTTTTCAAATGCTGGGAGGCAAAATCCAAAGCCAGTTCACACAAATAAAAACTGCGTGCCTGGTCGGTTACGGCATTGCCTGACATATTGGGTGCCATATCACAGATTACAAGGTCTAACGGACGATTATCCAATAAGGCTTCAAACTGCTCCAAAACAGCATCTTCCCTAAAGTCGCCCTGAATAAATGACACGCCTTCAATAGCATCCATCGGCAAAATATCCAAAGCAAACACTGCCCCTGTTTTACCGACCAGCTTGGCTGCAACCTGTGACCAACTTCCCGGCGCACTGCCCAAATCCGCCAAAACCGTACCTGGCTTGATTAATTTGTCTTTTTGATTAATTTCCAATAATTTATAAGCCGCTCTGGCACGATATCTGTCCTTTTGTGCCATATGGACATAATGATCGTTGACATGCTCATGCAGCCATGCTTTTGAAGATTTTGAGCGTACAGCCATCTTGATTTGAAATGCTTAAGTTAAAATCAGCATTGTACGTTATTTCCCCCGTAAATGTTCTAAATCGCGTACAATATAGCCATTATTCTTTTTAATTGGATACTTATTAATATGAGCGACAACAAATTAAGCACCAAAGAAATTTTGGCCTTGAAAGCCCAAGCACACCACCTCCACCCTGTCGTTATGGTTGGCCAACAAGGCTTGACCAACTCGGTCATCAAAGAAACCGATGCCGCATTGACAGCACATGAATTGATTAAAGTCCGTGTTTTTGGCGATGATCGCGCTGAACGTATTGAAATTTGCAATGCCCTGTGTGAAATACTGGGTGCTCAACTGGTGCAACATATTGGCAAATTACTTGTTTTGTGGCGTAAAAAACCGGACAACGAATAATTTAAACCGAATAAACAGCAGAAGTATTTTCTCAACCCACTTTATCACATGCTTCTGTTGTATTTATGCAGCATGAAACAAATTATTCCATTATTCTAAGTATAAAAATACAAATACGGTTGCCTGTTTTTGTAAATAACCTCAAAATTACAAAATCATAACGGCCGCCCCCTGTCGGCCGATTATTTTATTCTTAATCCTTCACAAAATATAAAAGCAAACCGATGAATGCTCAACAATATGAAGAATCTTTTCTGCTAGCAGAAAAATTAATCACTCAAAACCCACCTGACTTTGCACGAGCCATCCCATTGCTCTGCGAAGCAGCAGAAGCCGGGCATATTGAGGCTGCATTTCAACTGGCAGGCTGCCTATTCGAAAACCACGAAAACGAACAAGATTTGGCAATTGCAGTTGAATATTTAAAACAAGCAGCAAGAGCCGGTCATCCCTATGCCCGCTATAATCTTCTCCAATTACAAGAAAATAACGGTGCAGAAGTAGAAACGCTTATTTCAGCCTATCAAGAGCTTGCCGAAGAAGGATTAGCCCCTGCCCAGCTGCGCCTGATGCGTTTATATGCAGACAATGGCAATGACCAAGAAGCAGTCAAATGGGCATTGAAAGCTGCCGAACAGCAAAATCCTCAGGCACAATACTTCTTAGCCCAACATTACCAATATTCCAGCTCTCCTGATTTGGAATATTCCCATAAACTTTATCAGCAATCCGCTGCACAGGGATTTATTGCGGCACACTGGCAACTCGGCCTTCAATACAAATTGGGGCAAGGTGTTGCACAAAACCCTGAAAAAGCAATCGAACATTTGCGTATTGCTGCCGATTACGACATTGTTCCGGCGCAAACTTCTCTTGCAGAACTCTTAGTCGCATCAAATCCTGCTGAAGCATTGGAATGGTTTGAAAAAGCTGCCGAAAAAGGTGACAGCAACGCGCATGTAGCACTTGCCGAAATCTATCTATTGGGCAAAAACACCGAACGAGACCCTCAAAAGGCCTATCAGCACGCTAAATTTGCTGCGGATCAAAATGATCCGGAAGGATTGCGCCTTTTAGGTGATATCCATCGCTACGGATTGGGACAAGCAGTTGATGCAGACACCGCACGTCAATATTATCAACGCTCGGCTGATTTAGGTAATCTTGTCGCTTACCAAAAACTTCTGTCTGACAGCGCATTGAATAACCAGCAAAACTATGAGCTGACGAAAGAAATCGCCCTCCAACGTCAGGAGGCTGAACGTCTATACAAGCTGGCATTTGCAGCGCACTATGGCTTAAAACGCCAACAGAATTACGCTGAAGCACTGGATCTATACCACCAATCCGCAGAACGTGGGCACAGCAAATCCCAAACCAATCTTGGCATGATGTATTACAGTGGACAAGGTGTACCTGTCGACTATGCCCAAGCTGCAAAATGGTTTGAAGCAGCAGCCAAACAAAGAGACACGATGGCTCAATATAATCTTGCCTGTCTGTATTATCACGGTATGGGCGTAGAAAAAGACATCAATAATGCTTGTTTCTGGCTGCAAGAAGCCATCCAACATGGACATGAACAGCAAGACGTTCTCAAAGAGCTTTTGGCTCAATGGAAGCAATTCGCTCAAAAAGGCTCTGCCGATTAAAGGCCGTCTGAAATTCTAACTTCCTACACAAATGACATGTCAGAACTAAACAGACTGTACATGTCATTTTTTCATTTATCCTTCCTCAATAATCTTCATTTCAAATCCCATTCTCTCTTAATCTCTTTTAAAGTCTTCAGACGGCCCATTCTCTTTGTAAAGAATCAGATAATCTAAATCTTCCCTTTCAAACCCTAAATCCAATCTAAACTTTCAATTTACAACAAAATTTTAAAAATGTTTTTCGTATTCGAATCTATTTACTTAAACACCTGATACGTTTTACTGTATCCACTCAATATCTCGATTTAAAAACAAGCTTCATAACTCTTTAAAAAAATCTTACTTTCAACCTCTACATCCTATCAATATCTACAGCATGATTTGCCAGTTTGCCCAATTACTGATAGCATTTGCAGGTTAGCCAATTCGCAAAAAGTTCAATTCTTTCTGATTTTTCATCAAAAGTTATAACGTATTGAAAATATTTCAGTAATTAAAACTTTTTCGAATTTGACTCTAGGAATTTTCGTTTTTAACTCACATCTGTTCGCAAACGAAAATATCGGAGTAATACTCCGTCATTGAAAAACACTCAACACAAGGATAGATATTATGTCCACCCAATTACACGATGTTGACCCAATTGAAACCAAAGAATGGTTAGACGCGTTAAGCTCTGTTTTAGAATATGAAGGCAGCGAGCGCGCCCAATACCTGCTGGAAAGTTTGGTCAAATACAGCCGTGACAAAGGCATCCGTATGCCTCACGGCACCACTACTCCATACTTGAACACTGTTTCCGTTGAAGACGAAAAAGGCATCCCCGGCGACCAAAACATCGAACACCGCATCCGTGCATTCGTTCGTTGGAACGCTGCCGCTATCGTTTTGCGCGCGGGTAAAAAAGATTTGGAATTGGGTGGACACATTGCATCTTTCCAATCAGCCGCCACTATGTACGAAGTCGGCTTCAACCACTTCTGGAAAGCTAAAGGCGAAGGCGAAGGCGAAGAAGGAGATTTGGTATTCTTCCAAGGCCACGTAGCCCCTGGCATCTATGCACGCGCTTTCGTTGAAGGCCGTCTGACTGAAGACCAGCTGAACAACTTCCGTCAAGAAGTTGACGGCAAAGGTCTGCCTTCTTACCCTCACCCTCACCTGTTGCCTGACTTCTGGCAATTCCCAACCGTATCTATGGGTCTTGGCCCATTGATGGCAATTTACCAAGCACGCTTCCTGAAATACTTGGAATCTCGCGGTCTGGCTAAAACCAAAGGCCGTAAAGTATGGGTATTCTGTGGCGACGGCGAAATGGACGAACCTGAAAGCCAAGGTGCTATTGCTCTGGCTTCACGCGAAGGCTTGGACAACTTGGTATTCGTCATCAACTGTAACCTGCAACGTTTGGACGGCCCAGTACGCGGTAACGGCAAAATCATTCAAGAGCTGGAAGGCAACTTTGCCGGCGCCGGCTGGAATGTTGTGAAAGTCATCTGGGGTCGTCGCTGGGACCGCCTCTTGGCAAAAGACAAAGATGGTATCCTGCGCAAACGTATGGAAGAGTGCTTGGACGGTGACTACCAAACTTACAAATCCAAAGACGGTGCATACGTTCGCGAACACTTCTTCAATACGCCTGAACTGAAAGCATTAGTCGCCGATATGACTGATGACGAAATTTGGGCATTGAACCGCGGTGGTCATGACCCTCAAAAAGTGTACAACGCTTACGACCGCGCAGTGAACCACGCCGACGGCAAACCTACTGTAATCTTGGCGAAAACCATTAAAGGTTACGGTATGGGTGCATCCGGTGAAGGTCAAAACGTTGCCCACCAAGCCAAAAAAATGGACAAAGCGTCTCTGAAACAATTCCGTGACCGCTTTGACATTCCTGTAACTGACGAGCAAATCGACAGTGGCGACCTGCCTTACCTGACTTTTGCTCCTGACAGCGAAGAATACAAATACCTGCACGCACGCCGTGAATCTTTGGGTGGCTACCTGCCTCAACGCAACCCTACCCAAGACGTTCTGGAAGTGCCTGAACTGTCAGCATTTGATGCCCAACTGAAATCCAGCGGTGACCGTGAATTCTCAACCACTATGGCTTTCGTACGCATCCTGTCTACTCTGCTGAAAGATAAAAAAATCGGCAAACGCGTTGTACCTATCGTTCCTGACGAAAGCCGTACTTTCGGTATGGAAGGTATGTTCCGCCAATATGGTATTTGGAACCCTAAAGGTCAACAATACACCCCTCAAGATAAAGACCAACTGATGTTCTACAAAGAATCTGTTGACGGTCAAATCTTGCAAGAAGGTATTAACGAGCCAGGCGCAATGGCTGACTGGATCGCGGCTGCAACCAGCTACGCCAACAGCAACTTTGCGATGATTCCTTTCTACATCTACTACTCTATGTTCGGTTTCCAACGTGTCGGCGACTTGGCATGGGCTGCCGGCGATATGCACGCACGCGGCTTCCTGTTGGGTGGTACTGCCGGCCGTACAACACTGAACGGTGAAGGCCTGCAACACGAAGACGGCCACAGCCATATTCAAGCCGATTTGATCCCGAACTGCGTTTCTTACGATCCGACCTTCCAATACGAAGTAGCCGTTATCGTACAAGACGGTCTGCGCCGTATGTATGCCAATAACGAAGACGTGTTCTACTACATCACCCTGATGAACGAGAACTACGCTCACCCGGACATGCCTGAAGGCGTGGAACAAGACATCCTGAAAGGTATGTACTTGCTGAAAGCCGGTGGCAAAGGCGACAAGAAAGTTCAATTGATGGGTTCTGGCACCATCCTGCAAGAAGTCATTGCCGGTGCCGAATTGTTGAAAACCGACTTCGGCGTGGAAGCAGACATCTGGTCTTGCCCATCTTTCAATCTGTTGCATCGCGACGCTATCGAAGTAGAACGTTTCAACCGCCTGAATCCTTTGGAAACTGCAAAAGTACCGTTTGTTACTTCTCAACTGCAAGGTCATGACGGCCCAGTAATTGCCGCTACCGACTATATCCGCAGCTATGCTGACCGCATCCGTGCCTACATCCCTAACGACTACCACGTCTTGGGTACTGACGGCTTCGGTCGTTCCGACAGCCGTACCAACCTGCGCCGCTTCTTCGAAGTTGACCGCTACAACATTGCCGTTGCTGCATTGAGCGCATTGGCCGAACAAGGCAAAGTCAGCAAAGAAACCGTTCAACAAGCCATTGAAAAATATGGCATCAAAGCCGAGTTAGCTCCTAGCTGGAAACGCTAATTGATGTTTCAGACGGTCTGTTTGTTTCATTCAGACATCAGGCCGTCTGAAAACCGAATGCTTGAATGGTTTGAACAAACTGTACCGATGCCGTGTGAAACAGTTTTCAGACGGCATCAAACTGAAAATATTAAAGGAACTCAAATGAGTATCGTAGAAATCAAAGTCCCTGATATCGGCGGCCATGAAAACGTCGACATCATCGCCGTAGAAGTTAAAGTGGGTGACACTATTGCCGTTGACGACACCCTGATTACTTTGGAAACCGACAAAGCCACTATGGACGTACCTGCTGATGCAGCCGGTGTTGTTAAAGAAGTTAAAGTTAAAGTTGGCGATAAAATCTCTGAAGGCGGAGTTATTCTGACCGTTGAAACCGGTGCTGCCGCTGCAGATGCCGCTCCTGCAGCAGAAGCTCCTGCTGCTGCGCCTGCAGCTGCTCCTGCCGGTGGCGCTACCGTACAAGTTGTTGTACCTGATATCGGCGGTCACTCTGACGTTGACGTTATTGCCGTTGAAATTAAAGTCGGCGACACTGTTGCCGTTGACGACACCCTGATTACTCTGGAAACCGACAAAGCCACCATGGACGTACCATGTACCGAAGCCGGTGTGGTTAAAGCCGTATTCCTGAAAGTTGGCGACAAAGTATCCGAAGGCTCCGCCATTATTGAAGTAGAAACTGCCGGCTCTGCCGCAGCAGCCCCTGCTCCTGCCACTCAAGCCGCTGCGCCTGCACCAGCTGCCGCTCCTGCTCCTACTGCACCAGCAGCTGCGCCTGCACCTGCTGCTCCTGCTGCTGCCAAAATCGATGAAGCTGCATTTGCAAAAGCGCATGCAGGTCCTTCCGCACGCAAACTGGCGCGCGAATTGGGCGTAGATTTGGGCCAAGTCAAAGGTACCGGTCTGAAAGGCCGTATCATGGGCGAAGACGTTAAAGCCTTCGTTAAATCCGTTATGCAAAGCGGTGCAGGCAAACCTGCCTCTGCTTCTTTGGGCGGCGGTCTGGACTTGTTGCCATGGCCTAAAGTTGACTTCTCTAAATTCGGCAGCGTCGAAGTTAAAGAACTGTCACGCATTAAGAAAATCTCCGGTCAAAACCTGTCTCGCAACTGGGTTGTGATTCCTCACGTTACCGTACACGAAGAAGCGGACATGACCGAATTGGAAGAATTCCGCAAACAGCTGAACAAAGAATGGGAACGCGAAGGCGTGAAACTGTCTCCGTTGGCGTTCATCATCAAAGCCTCCGTTTCCGCGCTGAAAGCCTTCCCAGAATTCAACGCTTCTTTGGACGGCGACAATCTGGTTCTGAAAAACTACTTCAACATCGGTTTCGCAGCTGATACGCCGAACGGCTTGGTTGTTCCCGTCATCAAAGACGTGGATCAAAAAGGTCTGAAAGAAATCAGCCAAGAGCTGACCGAATTGTCTAAAAAAGCCCGCGAAGGCAAGCTCAAACCGCAAGAAATGCAAGGTGCATGCTTTACCATTTCCAGCTTGGGCGGCATTGGCGGTACAGGCTTTACTCCGATTGTGAACGCACCTGAAGTTGCTATCTTGGGCGTGTGCAAATCCCAAATCAAACCGGTTTGGAACGGCAAAGAGTTTGAGCCGCGCCTGATGTGCCCGCTGTCGCTGTCGTTCGACCACCGCGTTATCGACGGCGCGGCCGGCATGCGCTTCACCGTGTTCCTGGCCAACCTGCTGAAAGATTTCCGCCGCATCACGCTGTAAGCGTTTCGGACGGTTCTTGATGCAAAAGGCCGTCTGAAAACGCGAATCCGGCGGTTTCAGACGGCCTTCCCCCTTTTAAAAACTTTTAAAATCGGGATATCAATGAACGAAAAACAAATCCGCATCCTGTCTGTTGTCGCCACCATCACTGCCGTGTGTATGTATGTGGCCTACATCCCGCAGATTCAGGCCAACCTGGCCGGACACAAAGGCTCGCCATGGCAACCTTTGGCCGCGGCGATAAACTGTACGTTGTGGGTAGCTTACGGATTATTCAAAAAATCGCGCGACCTGCCGGTGGCCATCGCCAACGCGCCGGGCATCGTGTTGGGATTATTTGCCTTCATAACCAGTTTTTAATATCGAATTCGGCAGGCCGTCTGAAAACACCGGCCTGCCCGCGAAAGGTTTGAAATGAGTTTGATCGAATTAAAAGTACCCGATATCGGCGGCCACGAAAACGTGGACATCATCGCCGTAGAAATCAAAGCAGGCGACACCATCGCCATCGACGACACGCTGATTACAT
>ERZ772807.1736-NODE-1736-length-11889-cov-3.554166_pt1 | contig 11889 bp, 14 predicted proteins | sample MGYA00511472_ERZ772807 | MGnify/ENA primary metagenome ERZ772807 (study PRJEB29015, sample SAMEA2737947) | human oral metagenome | biome: human oral; feature: human-associated habitat; material: dental | place: China | collected 2039 ...
ATATTATAAACTGTCTTTTTACATGGCAGAATGGCTAACTTATTTTAATTTTGGATAGAATTAATTAAACTCTGCTTTAACTTTTTTTAATATTATCGAAAGGAGATGATAAAAATATTTTATGAGATGTATTTTTTTTAATATTGAAACAATAGTTAAAAAAACTGTTTTCTTATTTATTGCAATTTCAACGACACTTTTTTGCCAGATTACTGATCCCAGCTACAAATGGTATCCTGTTACAGAACTGATTGAAAAAGCGGATAAACTTAAGACTGGAGATATTCTAGTCTTGTCTAAGCAGCACACTATTCTGCAATCTCAAGGGCATGTCGCCGTTATTAATGAGAATATGAAGATTGTGGAGTTCCCATCCTTTTCAATCGGGTATGCTGAAAGTCCTATCTTTGCCTGGTATGATGAAAAAAGGAAGGTTTCTGTGTTCAGGCTGAAAAATATTGATGATAATTTTAAGAATGCTCTGTTCAAGGAAATTGACAAGACTACGACCAAAACTTATGGGCTTACCTTTAACAAGAACTTTGACAAGAGGCTTTACTGTTCGCAGTTTGTCTATCTTGTATTTAAAAGAGCAGGGATTGATGTTGGAAGGGATGTTGACCTGGATTCAAACGGGGGCAAAGTTGTCCTGCCTTTTGACATTATGAGGTCGCCGCTTCTGGAAAATGTTGACCTGGATGAATAGTCTTACTTTTTATTTTAATCAGAAACGATAAATATTGAATAACAGCAAGGAGAAATTTATGAAAAAAATTATTTTACTTGGAATTCTTGTCCTTTCTATTTCAGCATTTGCCGGTCACTTGGAGGATGGCAACTTCTACTTTGAGAACGGGGAACTGGAAAAGGCTGAAAAAGAGTATTTGAAGGCTGCTGAAAATGGCAATGCCAAAGCCTTGTACCAGCTGGGATGTTTGTATTTTGAGCAAGGCAGGCTTGACAAGGCTGAAAAAATGTTTTTAGACGCCATTAACAAGGGTGATAGCAGCTCTTTGTATCAATTGGCACAGCTTTACTACTTTCAAGATAAACTTGACAAGGCTGAAACATTCTTCTTAAAAGCCGTAGACCGCAATATCCCTGAAGCTATGAATGAGCTTGGCCTTCTGTATTATGACAAGAAGGAATTTGACAAGGCAAAAAAATATTTCAAGATGGGAGCGGATGCCGGGGATGAATATGCTATACAAAATTACAGGAAAATGCTGGAACAGGAATTGAAGCATCAGGATTAAAGAAAATAAAAAACAAATAAAAAGAAAAAAAGAAAGGAATGATTGATATGAAAAAATTATTTATTATTATCGCTTTACTTATGGGCCTTCAATCTTGTATGGAAGTACAAAGATTAGATGGGTGGAAAACTGAAGGGGAATTGTATGATGAATGGATGGAACAAGGCTACCCTCATAGACCTGTTACTTGTGTAACAACTAATGCTGGTGCAAGATGGTGCAGATGGGGTACTGAATAAAGAGTATTTTGCTCTCAGTTCAAAGGGGGGGATTTTGATAAGGATTGTTATAAAAATTTTAGTTTATGCTGGAAGGAGATAGGAATATGTTTGAAATAAAAAAAGAAAAAAATAATAAGGAAGAAACGGTATGGTCTGTGGGTAATATATCTTTTCTTAACAGAGATGCCGCAAGTGAGTATGCTAGTTTTTTAAAAAATTTAGTAGAGGAATCAAAAAATCGAATAGAACTTGATAAACTTAAGGAAAAATTAATAGAGAAAAAAAACGAAACAGAAAATGAAGAGCTCAAAGAAAAATTGAAAGAAATATTAAAAGATAAAGAAAAGCTTGAGAAAATCAGAGATTTATTAGAAGAAGAAAGAAAAAAACAAGGTCTTATTCGATAATTTCTTACATAAAAACATAGCAGTAATTACTCTATGAAATTAGAAAATTTTAAATTTTAAAAATATCTAATAGAAAAAGTTGTACCATAAAATTAATTTATGAAACAGCTTTTTTTATTTTGCCTTCTTAATTCAAAATATTTGATTATCTTTAAAATCGTGGTAAAATTAAAATAAAGCAATATAAAATTTGATGTAAATCAAAAAATATGGAGGATAAAAAATGAGTATAAGTTTTTATGTGAAAAACAAGAAAAAATTTTTAGGTTATAAAGCCGTTTTAAATGTTGAAACTGCATTGAGTTTACTTGATAAGGAGCTTTATACCTACAATACTGGAAATATTGATATTAATGATTTGCTGTTATCTCCAGTTTCTAATTATCAGTGTCTTTTAATAGGAGATGGTAAGGAAAGTGCAAGAGGATTTGAATTGTATTATGATAATAAAAATAAAAATTATAGCATAAGGGTTTTTACACCATCGTCCAGAGAAGATTGGCTTCTGGCATTGGAATATATAAAAGCATTGGCTAAAAAATTTGATTCAAAAATTATAAGTGAAACGGGAGAAGAATATACAGTTGACAATATTGATAAATTTGACTATGAAGGTGATATACTTTATGGAATAGAAGGAATTTCATCACGAGTTAAAGGTGAAGATTCGACTCTTTACAGTATTTTTGGAATAAATAGAATAGTTTCCTTTAATCAGGAAATGATTGATAGAATAGAAAATTCAGATAGCCCTATTGATACTTTTTCTAATATGGTAAAGGAAATACAATATTTAGATGCCTTCTCGGCAAATCAGCGATTTTTCAGAAATAAGGAAGACGGGAAAATAATAGGAACTTATACTCTTACACAAAATCTTAGAACGATACTTCCTTATAAACCTAGTGTTGAATTTGAAAATTCAGATATGGTTAAAAATGAAGATATTGCTTTCTGGAATATTGGACTGGTAACTATTGACGGAGATGAAAATGATCCAAACAGTTATCAAGTTGTTGGTCAATTAGATTATAATGATTTTATAAAAAAATTACCAAAAGATAAGTATCGTTTTATTGACGCTTCATACATTCTTGTTGAGCCGTTAAGTAAAGAAGAAATTTTAGGATTGCTGGAAATATCTGTTAATTAAAATAAAACGACTTTAAAATACTATTTCTAAAAATGAAATTAGGAGGCATAAAATGGATAAAAATCGTAAAAGATGGGGTTATATCTTTGATGAAAAATTAGATATGTTGATTCCTAATATTCCAAGACAGAAAAAATTTGTAAAAATATTTTTGATTTTATCATTAATATTTTTTATCATTGCTCTAATGCAACTATATTTTTTAGATAAAACTTCCCCAAAACAAATAATATTTTTGATTTATAGTGGAGGTTCAGTTTTTTTTCTTTTATTTTTGTCTATTGTTATAAAAGTAAATATTTCTTTCATCGAAAGAAAATTGAAACAACTTGAAGAAATGACATTGCCATATGAATTTGAAATTCATCCACTAAAAGATAATTCATATATTTTTTTGTGTATTATATTATTTATTATGTTTATTACAATACTCTATTTTAAATTAAATGAATTGTTAAAAAATTTTACATCAAAAGATATCTTTTTCGTTATTTTTATGATTATAACGATTGCCGTCAATTTTAGCTTTTTTTTGGAAAATCTCAAAAAAAGAAAATATTCTTTAATTATAAGTGGAAGAATTATAAAATTATTATACGAAAATAATGAAATAGAATTTATAGAAATTGATAATATCCGTTATGCCAAATTTTATGCGGCTAATGCTGGAAAAGGCAGAAAAGAAAGAAATCCCACTTTTCAAATTTTTGATAAAGAAGAGAAAAAATTTGTAGAAATGTCTATCAAGCCAACTGATTATTGTTTGCTGAAAAAATATTTTACAAAATATAATGTGATGATTGATGATTTATATGATTATTTCTAATAGTCTGTATGATTTTAGAAATAAAAATTTTTTTAATTACAAAATTAAAAAATAAGGAGAAAAATATAATGTTTATTTTTATGTTGGTCTTGCAACTGGTAATACTTATTATCAGTATCACAACTATTATCTATTTAATAAAAAGAAAAAACACAATGGAATGTTTTTACATAGAAAATGAAATTTTATACCTAAATTCTATGCCTACAAAAAAGATTCCACTTTCTGATATTGATTACATAGAATTTTATTGCAGTCGTTTTCGTAATAGTTGCAGAGGATTGATAAAGATTCATACGATATATTCAAAAGTAGTCAAACGATTTTTTCAAACAAGTAAATTTACATTTTTTGTTACTGAACAAATGGTTTTAGATGAAATTAATAAATTGACACCTATTTTGAAGGAATATTCGATACCATATACTATTAATTACAATTAAATTTTGAATATTATAGTTATAGAATTTTAAGAAATTTAGTTCTATTTTATTTATTAAAAATTTATTCAAAATAACAAATTTTATACTAAAAAGGAAGTGTTTTAAATGGAAATATATGAAATAATTATAGGAACAATGTTTATACCATTTTTATTTATTTTATCAATATTTTTTTCTTTATCATTAAGAAAAAGAAACATGCAAAAAATTATATCCGCTGAAATTAGTGATGACTTAAAAGACTTAAAACCACGAGAATTTTTTTATAATTTATTAAAAATGGAAAGAACAGCAAAACCAGTTTACTATGCAGAAAATTTTTTATTGGCAATAGACACCATTTATATCTTATTCGGTGGGTATGCTGAATATCTAAAAGAATTAAAATTTGCACAAGAATTTCCTGATTTTCCAATCAATCCTATGTCATTTGTATTTATTAAATTTGGTATTCCTATTTTTTTATGGTTTATTGTACTTTTTCTATTATTATTTGCCTTATTTATGAAAAAGAAAGAGAATAAAAGATTAGCCGAAATGCTAGATAACTTAGAAAAATACAGATTTTTAAATTATGCAAAAGAAGATTTTATCAACTCTGAGAAAATAGTTAAAACTGGAATGGTCTCACAAAGTGATTTAAAAATTGGAAGCAGATATTTATTTTCTATCTATCCAGCATACATAATTCCTTATTCTTGGATTTCTGATATAAAAATTGATAGAGTCTATAATCGTGGAGGAAGTTATTCATCTTTAACTTTTATTTTTACTAAATCTTTTAAATCTGAGAAATTATTTTTTGCTAAAAAGGAAGTTGCTGAAAAGGTTAGAGATTTTATTTTGAAAAATGAAGATTTTCATTAGATTCTTCTTGTTTCTCTTATTCATCATTCATTTATTTTATAAATATGGCTATTATTTGCTTTATTTTTCAAAATTTACAAAGATAATATTTTTTGATATAATTAAATTACATGATTTTTTAGAAAGTGAATGATAAAATCAGAATGGAAATATGGGTGAAAAAAATTATTTATAATTTTCATCATTCGAAATTCAATATTAATTAAAAAAATTTAAAAATTGGAATGGGATTACAATTAGAAAATATTTTAGAATATTTGAAATAGCTAATTAAAGAAACTACTCATATTTTAAAAAAATTAGTGAAAAATTTAAGGAAGGGATAAAATATGATTACTAATAATATTGCATTTGATTTTGAAAGAATTACTTCCTATTTAAGAGATTATTCTGGGAAAAAATACGAAGACCCAAAAAAAGCAGGAAATCGAATGAATGAGATGGAAAAGTTCAAGGAAGCTGGTAAAAAAGCAAGGGAAGAGTTCATAGCTTATGCTAACTATATAGCAGAATCACTCGACTATAAAGCAGGTAAATGTTCGGGTTGGATATACCAATCACAAATAGCATGTACATATTTTTGGATTGAATTAAAGAAAAATGAAGCACTTAAGCTTCCACATAGTATTTCTATTTCAATAAATATACATCCTGAACATGATATTAATGGACCTATTACTCTTTCTTTTAGAGTTGAAGCTAAAGATAATGCTTGTGAAGATTTAGACTATAAAATTCATAATAAAATAATTGATGTTCCAATAAAGAAAGATTCAAAAATTTATTATCAAGCTGATTTATTGAATGGAACATGCAGACGTTTTGATAATAATACAATTGAATTAAAAAAAATAAAAAAACTAAAAGTTGTAAGAGATATAATTGGTCCATATGAAAAAAGTAACGCATCAAAGATAATAAAAGATTCTATCGAAGCTGCTAAAGAATTAGTTCCATTTTATGAATATATTCTTAGTGAACGAGAATTAAGGTTATCAAAAAATGTGGAGGAAGAAATGAAAGGAATAAAACCTGAATTAAATACAATCTTATATGGTCCTCCAGGGACTGGAAAAACTTATAACACTGTCATTTATGCAGTAGCAATATGTGAAAATAAAAATATTGAAGATGTACAATCCGAAGAGTATGAAAAAGTATTGCATAGGTATAATGAATTGAAAAAAGAAGGTCGTATTGCATTTACTACATTTCATCAATCATTCGGTTATGAAGAATTTATTGAAGGAATTAGTCCAATAATTTTTGAAGACAACAGTGATGATTGTTCTGGAAATATTGAGTATAAAATAAAATCTGGAATTTTTAAATCTTTCTGTGAAGAAACAGAAAAAATAACAATAAAAAATGATAAATTTTCTATTAATAAAGACGCAACAATTTGGAAAGTTACAGTTGGATCTAAAGTACAAAATGATTGCTTTGTAAATAATTATATTAGGATAGGCTTTGGAATTAATGATAAAGGTGCAAAAGAATTTGTAAACCAAATAAATGAAGGTGATATTATTATTACAACAGATGGTAATAGAAAGAATATTAGAGGTATTGCAATAGCTACTTCAGACGAAGCTTATAAACTTGAGAATACTGAATCAGATAGTACTACCAGAGATGTAATGTGGCTTGTCCGTGATATAAACGATGATGTGACAATTTTAAATGGAAATAAGTGGTTGCAGAGAAAGACTGTATCAAGATTACCGAACATGAATATCAAGGATTTGATGGAATTTGCAATCAAAAAAAATGTTGAATTGAAGGAAACTCATATTGAAAAAAATAATGGATCTTATGTATTTATTATAGATGAAATTAACAGAGGTAATATTTCTAAAATTTTTGGTGAATTGATTACTCTCATTGAAGATACCAAACGAAAAGGAATGACTGAAGAAATGTCAACAATTCTTCCTTACTCTGGAAGTCTTTTTAGTGTACCTTCTAATGTTTATATTTTAGGAACAATGAATACTGCCGACCGTTCAATCGCTCTGATGGATACAGCTCTTCGTAGAAGATTTCAGTTTGTTGAAATGATGCCTGATACAGATATATTAAAAAATGTTACAGTTGAGGGAGTTGAAATTGCTCCGATACTTAAAAAAATTAACGAGAGAATAACATTTTTATATGATAGAGAACATACAATTGGGCATGCATTTTTTATAAAACTTATTGATTCTCCTGATATTAATACGTTAGGTTCTATTTTTGAAAAATCTATAATTCCACTTTTACAAGAATATTTCTATGAAGATTATCAAAAAATACAGTTAGTTTTAGGTGATAATCACAAAGTAGATGTTTCAACAAAATTTATTAAAGATGAAGAAGTTAAAGTAGCGGAAATCTTTAAAGGTGATGCAAATGATATTATGGATCTTCCAGAAAAAAAATATACTATTAATAAAAAAGCCTTTTTAAATATTGAAAGTTATAAACAGATTCTTTAGAAAGTGGTGATCTAATGAATAAACTTTTAGAAGTAAAAGAGTTTGACATAATCACTGGAAATCCTAATTTTGAAAATGATGAAAAATACAAATATTTAGATACTGTAACTTTTGGAAATCTAATTGAATTTATTCATCAGTTTACTGCAAATGAACAAGTTGCAGATGTACTTGATTTCATGAGAATTTCATATAAACGTAATATTGGAAATGTTGTATCAATTAAAAACTATGTAGGCTTAATTCAAATGAAAAATGGATATCAAATACAAATTCTCCCTAAAATAAGTTTTACAAATAGTGATGATTCAGAAAATATAAATACTAAAAAGATTTTCCTCAATATGTTAAGAAGTATGAAAGACTTTCCAAGTAAAGTATTTAATGACTCTAGTATTCAAGTTGATCGTATGAACCTCTACGAAATATTTATCAATATGTATTTACAAGAAATAAGACGATTAATAAAAATAGGAATTAAATCAGATTATATTTTTAAAGAAGATAATTTAAATTATTATAAAGGGAAACTATTAACATCACAGCATTTTAAAACAAATATAGTACATAAGGAACGTTTTTATGTCACCTATGATGAATTTAATCCTAATAGAGTTGAAAATAAGCTAGTTAAGGCTACACTATTAAAATTACAAAAACTTACAACAAGTTCAGAAAATTCTAAAGAAATAAGACAATTATTAACTTCCTTTGAAATGATAGATACTTCTATTAATTATATAGCAGATTTTTCAAAGATTAGAATAAATAGAAACAATAGAGATTATGAAATGATTATGCAATGGTCAAAAGTATTTTTACTAAACAAATCTTTTACAACTTTTTCTGGAAACAATAATTCCAGAGCATTACTGTTTCCAATGGAAAAAGTATATGAAAGCTATGTAGCTAAATATTTGAAAAAAATACTAGGAGAAGTTGGTTGGGAAGTATTAAGTCAAGATAAAAGTTACTATTTATTTACTGAGCCAAGACTACAATTTGCTTTAAGACCTGATATTGTTTGCAAACATGGAAAACGAACTATCATTATGGATACCAAATGGAAGAAACTCGTTAATAACGAACGTATTAACTATGGTATTTCTCAAAGTGATATGTATCAAATGTACGCTTATTCAAAAAAATATACATCCTCAGAAATATGGCTTTTATATCCTTTGAATGATGAAATGAAAGAACATTCGGAAATTTCATTTAATTCCGGTGATGGAACAACTGTAAATATTTATTTTATAGATTTAGAACATATTCAAAACTCACTAGAAACTTTAAGAGATAAAATTAAATAGTTTTAAATTTATCATAAATTGTAATATTAAATATATAACTCGAGTGTGTTTATAATTTTGTATAAACTAATAGATAATCCAGTAAATTGGGTGTGTAAAAACTTTTGAAATATCAAAAATTTAAGACACAATTTAATACAATTTATAAGTTAATGTTTAAAAACCATGTTCTTCCAATATCAATATAGTATTATATTCTACTTCCGCTTCTCGTGAACCTCTATCCATTGCCATTTTATAATACTTTTTAGCATTACTATAATCTTTTTCATCTCGATAAATTGCTCCTACATTCATCATCGCATCTACTTTACCTTTTTGAGCAAGCGGTATCAAATATTTTTTAGCTTGTGCGAATTTTCTTTGAATTTTATATAAAATTCCTAAATTATATTCAGGATCATCGTTATTTCCAAGTTCTATTGCCTTCAAAAAATACTTTTCTGCTTCATCGTATTTTTTTTGATAGTAGCAAGAAATTCCTAAATTATAGAAAACTTCGCTTTCTTGATATTTTTCTTTCAATAATCGATTATAAAGTTCATCAGCCTTCTGATAATTTCCTTCTTGCCTGTAAATAATTGCCAACTGAAATATTGCATCATTTTGATTTTTTGCAGCCAATTTTTCTAAATAAAATTTTTCTTTATCATAATTCTTTTGTCTATCATAAAACATTGCCAAATTAAACATCGCATCATCATATCCCATATCAGCAGCCATTTTATAATACTTTTCGCCTTCTATTATTTTTCCTTGCTCCATATAAAGATAACCTAAATTATATATCGCATGAACATCTTTCTTTTTAGCCAATTTCAAATATATTTTTTCGGCTTTGACATATTCTTTCTGTTCCAAATATGATTTTGCCAATTTAAATTTCTCATTAGAATTTGGATTTGAATTTGAAAAAACATTAAAAGAAAGTATAAAAATTGAAAAAATTAATAATATTTTACTTTTCATTACTTCGCTCCTTAAATTTTTGGATATTTCTTATTTTCCTCTGCAACTTCCATCTGAACTGAAATGTCTTTTTCTTCATAATTAAAGACTCTTTCGATTCTATCCTTCAAAATTTTCAAATATTTTTCCTTATATTCTTCATTTCGTTGCATTTTATTAATTTCACATTCCCAAATCGTAATCACACTAATATCCATCTCAAAAAGTTTCTCATAAACCTCAATATCCCTCTCCACATTTCTTTTGAACTTCTTTTCCCAATACTCCGTGTTTGTGTTGCAATTTTACAATTTTTATGCCTATGCCAGAAACACCCATTTACAAATATTGCTGTATTATATTTCAAAATAAAAATGTCAGGTGTTCCTGGAAGCTGTGAATAGTTCACTCTATATCTATACCCCATTTTATAAAGCAATTTACGAATATAAATTTCAGGTTTAGTGTTTTTAGATTTTATTCTTGCCATGTTCTGGCTTCTTGTGAGAGGTTTTTTCTTTTTCATTTTTCCACATCCTTACGGACATTTACCCGGGATCAACTATACATGTTCTTCCTATTAGTGCTGTAAGTGCTAATATCGCTGTTTCCAGTATTACTGCACAAAAACTTAACATTATAATGCAAAATATCAATAAAAATAGAAATTACTATTTTTTTATAAATTTCATAAAATCACCTTTTACTTATTTTTTAATTGCATCTAAAAACTCATCAAAACTATCAGAAATTGCACAAAAAAAGAATAATTCATAAATATTAATATACACTTCTCCAGTTCTTCTTTCAATGAATAACATAAATTCTTCATCTTCTGCAATTGGAATCAGATCTTCTTTTTTAAACTCTTCAATTTCTGTTTCTCCAAATAACATTTTATACATTTGAAACCAATGTTTCTGCTCATTTTTTACTTCTTCATCTTCAAAAAACAATTTATTTGGAATGTCTATTTCCATTTCATCAATATTGTATTTTTCATTTAACAGTTCACCAACTACTTCCTTTTCCATCCCCGTAAGTATTGGCAAATATGAAAAACAGTAATCCTTTATTTCGTCAATTGTTTTTTTAGAAATTTTATATTTTGCACGATTTTTTATAGCTAAAGCATCAAATTTTTCAATTTCATCTTTATAATCAGAGGAAATATTTCTGTTTATATCTCTCTTATACATACATATGGCTATTACTATAATATTTACAGGTACTGCATACAATGAATCCAATAATACGGTAGAGCTGTAGGATATAGTGGAAACTTGATAGGCATATACCGAATCCACTATGGAAAATATAATAAATGAAACTACAACGGCAGTCATAAAATTAGAAAATGCTATCTTTTGTGAATTGGAGGATAACAGCATTATAAGAGCAAGTAATAATATTGATAATGTTACAGATGTAAAAATTATGTTTAAATCTCCAAGTGACAGTAATATCCTCGGAAACATAATACTTATTATGCCTCTTAACATATAGTATGAACATATAAAAAGTACTATAAAGTTCATAAAAGATTGTTTTTTATCTACATAAGACCATTCCGATTTTATTATCAAAAAGCACACGGTTACAATAACAAAAGGTATTATCAAGTATATTGTATCAACTGCACTTTTCACAAAAACATATGGAAAGCATTTAAATCTAAGCGTAACATATCCTATATCAGTGACGAATACAAGAAATACAAATGCTCCTATTAAAAAATATATTAAATTATTTCTTTCCTTACCATTTTTTAAATTTAAAAAAATAAATATACTTACTGCTAAGCTATTTACAGATTTTGCTATATCAATCGCATAATTAAACCCGTGAAAAGATGCTGTTTGATATAAAACAAAACTTATGGCAATTATAAAAAGAATAATTTTTTTTATTTTATAACCCATACTATCCCTTTCATTATTAATGTATTAAACTCTATTTAACCTGCAATTTACAAATC
>ERZ772807.1738-NODE-1738-length-11879-cov-8.374577_pt1 | contig 11879 bp, 9 predicted proteins | sample MGYA00511472_ERZ772807 | MGnify/ENA primary metagenome ERZ772807 (study PRJEB29015, sample SAMEA2737947) | human oral metagenome | biome: human oral; feature: human-associated habitat; material: dental | place: China | collected 2039 ...
TAGTTCTTTGTAAACTATTTGTCACCGGAGACTGTCGCATTTACTAATTTAAACTGCAGTCTGCAACTGGAGTTTACTGATGACCCTGAATATATTGCCTACCTCAAACGCTTCACAGCAGAACAGGTACATAATGGCTACTTCTCTAAGGATAAGAAAGGCAACTATGTGCAGCCGAAAGCAAAGGAACTGCGCGAAGGAAGCAATGACGCAGAAGCTTACGACCTGATTATGCGCGACAAGGAGCGTCTACTTTCTTTCGATGAGCCGACACGCTTTATATTCTCACACTCCGCACTGAAAGAAGGTTGGGATAACCCTAACGTCTTCCTGATTTGTACGTTGAAAGATTCTGACAATACCACGAAGAAACGCCAAGAGGTGGGTCGTGGTATGCGTCTGTGCGTGAACAAGGAGGGTGAGCGACAGGATGAGAGCGTGCTGCATGGTGGCGTGTTCGAGGTGAACGCACTGACAATTATTGCCAGTGAATCGTACTCGAACTTTGCTGGCAAACTCCAAACGGAGATTGCAGAGGCTGTTGGCGACCGTCCAATAAAGGTAACACCATCGCTCTTCGAGGGATTGCTTGTTACAAACGCCCGTGGAGAACAGAAGAAACTCAACGACGACGATGCACAAGACTTGCTCTTCACGCTCCGCATGAAGAATTATGTTACGAAGCAAGGTCAACTCACACAGCAGTATCATGATGACAAAAAGCAAGGTGCTCTTGATTTTGGAGAATATAAAGAATACAGAAACGACATTGAAAAGTGGCTCGATGCCGTATTCAATCCTGATGCTGTCAAACCAGAGAATGCACGTCAGACAAAAGAGGCTCACTTTGACAAGAAGAAATTCTCCTCAAAGCAGTTCCAGGATATGTGGAAGAAAATCAACCAACAGACATACTACACGGTTGATTTCAAGACGGACGAACTGATAGAGAAAGCCGTTATTGCACTCGACCATCACCTTGTGGTATCGGAGATACGTATTGAGGTCGTAGAAGGTACGCTGGGTGATGAGATTAAGAATAAGGAGAAACTGCAACTGGGCGAAGCCATGAAAATTAGTGGCACTCATACGCAGAATGTTCGTGAGCTTATCGGCAGTCGTGTGAAGTACGATCTTGTCGGTAAACTGGTGGAGAACACAGGCTTAACACGCCGTGCCATCGTCACCATCTTGCAGAAGATTAGTCCGAGGACATTCATTCAGTTCCAAAGCAACCCGGAAGAGTTTATCATCAAGGCTGGCAACATCACTAATGAGTGCAAGGCCATCGCCGTGATTGAGCATGTGAAGTATCACAAACTCAATCAGGAGTTTGACAGCGACATCTTCAGTGCGTCGGCCCTGAAGGTGCGTCTGGGCGTGAACGCCATGGAATCGCACAAGTCTCTCTACGACCTTGTGGTGGTTGACTCGCAAGGCGTAGAGATGGACTTCGCTAATCAGTTGGAATTCCGTAATGAGGTGGCTGTATATACTAAACTGCCAAATGGCTTCTATATCAACACGCCTGTCGGTCACTATAATCCTGACTGGGCTGTAGTATTCCATGAAGGAAGCGACATCAAGCACATCTATTTCGTGGCAGAAACAAAAGGTTACGACAAGGATAGCCTAAAAGACTACCGTCGAGCAGAAAGCGTAAAGATAGAATGTGCAAGTCGGCACTTCGCTACAATTTCAGACAGTCACGTCACATACGATGTGGTGAAGAACTATGATGAGCTTTGGGATATTATCACAAAGCCATAAGAATATAGCTCATTTCTGTAATTTTATCTTGGGCGGAAACTGCGATATTTTGCAAGTTTCCGCCCGAAACAATTGTGATACGATAATGATTATCGAATTATTAAATGAATAGATAGGCATCCAATACTACGAAATAAAGATATACATCTGTGTCCTATACTGATGACATATTTCTATACGATTACTTACTTTTATGATATAGTACTCACATCCAGTGCCTGCCCTTGATAATTGAATAACTTCTTAAGTACATTCTTTATTACACCATTCTGCAACTTATACACCATTACCTTCTCTTCAAACTTCCCCGTTACGGGATTCTCTCTCAGATGGTCTGATGAGTTGTGTATAGCATTCACAATAAAGTATGCATCTGGCACTGGCATGTTATTATCCTCACAGAACTTTAATTTTTCGTTAGTCTTATGAGTTTCCACAAAATCATTTTTCAACTGTTCCGAGCCTAATTTGTCATACATAACCTTCTCAATCCTGAGCCTTAATGCCAAAGCTGCAGCATATGGATCATACACAGATGCATCTGCAAAATACTTATTCAACTCATCAATAAGCATCTCCTTAAACACGGCAGGCTTGCCCCAAGTCGACTTAACACCGGGTTTTGAATAAGTCGCTATTCGAGCCGACAAATCTATCACTTGCGGATTATAATGGAAGATGTAACAAGACAAATCTTCCTCCAATGCTTTATCATTCGCATTTTTCTTGTCAAGTCCTTGCCTAAAAGCAATAAACTTCATCATCTCCTGAGTTGCTACAGGCATAGTGTCTTCTAGATACACTTGATTAATAACCTTCTCGTTGAAGATATAGTTGCGGAAATAGTAAGGGTTCAGATGAGTCAACAATACTATGTATATATTGCTCTGATTCTTTTTCCCAATTTGCGACAGATAGTATTGAGCTGCCATTGTATTTGCATCGTCCAAATAATCAAAAACTTCATCTATAATCAGAATGTACTTCTTGTCAGGCCTAAGTCCCGCTTTAAATACCATCAGTTCTGTAGCAAAGGTCAATACGTCCCTTTGCCCATTCGAAATATCATTTGCATGAGGGTATGTAACAACGAGCTTTCCATTCCGCTCTTTAGAACAAATTGAACGACCTGTAGTATCCAACAATTTTAAATTAGCATCTATGCGTTGCTTATATCTTTCGTAATGTGCACGATTACAAGCCCCTCTAACATTGTCTTTTTGATGGTTCCATATATATAGCAATTGGAAAAACGTATTGAACACCTCAAAGCATGTAGCTGCTGGGTTAACCTTCAATAGAACTCTCTTAAAATGAGCATAATTCTCTTCCGACTCAATCTCAGTGAAGAAATCATCTGTAATATGGGCTCGAATCTGAACCTCTGTACCTTGAAGACTGTTTATCTTGTTCAGAACCACATTCACTCGGTCCAGCCTTTTCTTTGCCCCGAACTTGGTAAAGTCGCCAAAACAATCAGGTAGCAAATAAAGGAACTGTGTACTACGTAGTAAGGGGGCAATGGTTGTTACAACCTTTTTATTTGCCCCAAATTCACCTTTTATTGAGTTTATCTGATATGTTATATTAGCGGGGCTTTCTACTGCACATACATCGATATCTTCAATCTCTAGAAAAGCTTCCACGTTTACGTAGTTTCTGATACGCTGTTTCTTGTAATCCACCTTGCTTCTGTTATGTATTACATAAGCCTGATAATCTGAAAAATCATTTTTAGAATCATTGGCAGTATATTCAACACCATCTATAGTAAGCGTCAAACTGCTGGGTTGATTTTTCTCCCCAATATGTTTATTGTCCTCACTAATCTCCAAACGCGTTCTTTTAAGCGATTCAAAGGCTGTTGCCAACGAAGACTTACCAAAGCCATTCGGAGCAACACATAAGTTAATCTTAGTTGGATCAAGGTTCACATTTAGATCTTTACCCTGAGAACCGTAGCCTTTTACATTTTCAATTCTAATTTTATTTATCATATTTTATTTACCTTCTAATATATTATCATTCCAACTCTTTCAGTTCTTCCATCAACCGCCCAAGCTCAGAGTAAGTATAATCCCTACCACTCAATTGCTTCTCATCCATTGATCGATGAGCATTAACCACAGCCTTTTCGAGACTTCCGCCATTACGCTCAAAGTAGCCATGAAGTCCCTTGGTCTTGATGAAGAAATCTATCGTTTTCCGATACTCCACACATTGATTGAGGTCTTTGAGCAATGACTCCTGTTCATCGTATGGACGAGAGGTGTAGCGGAAATAGTAAAGGAAGAATAATTCTGTGCAGCGGTGAGTCTCGAAGAACTCGACCTCGCAGTAGATACTTTGCTTGGGTTCGTTGATAGGTTTGGCATACTTCGCCTTTAGCTTCTGGTATTGTGAACGCTCTGGTTCTTTGTCTTTCGTATCCATGTCAATGATGCAGAAGATATGGCTGTAACCCATTGCTACACCTTCTGCTATCTTGGCTTCCAATTCCTTGATATTGGTATGCTTCGGATAGTCTGGCTTGATTGTCAGACGTTTGAATACATCGCATAGGGATTTGAAATAGAAGAACTCGGTTGGCCCTTCTCCCAAGATGAGTGCTGTCTGTCGTAGCTTTCCCATATCAGTCCTCCAGATTTATAAAGATACTACCCAGTTCTGGTTTTGCACCTAATCGACCAATGCGATAAGAGTTATAAAGAGAAAGATTCTTGTGCAATCCAAATGAATCACCACGAGCATATTCAGACGAAGCAGTCTCCTTGTTCTTCTCGACAAACCACACAACACCTCTGTTTTCATTGATTAAATCCTGAGATAGGAGTGTTGTCTCTTGGCTCGTGATAATCAACTGCGATTTCTCTGAGTTGAAGATGAACACATTAAGATAGTAGTACAACAAATCATTGTGCAAATCCTCTCCTAATTCATCAAGATAATACACGTGAGAACTTGTTATCATATCGTATAATGCATCCAATATGCGTATGTATTTTATCGTACCTTTCGACTGCCATTTGAGTGGAATGTCAAAATCTCCATTAATAGAATGATTGACAAACGCTACAGAATCGGCAGTCGGTTTAAGCAAAGCCTCTTTCATTTCTTCGGGGATGTTTTCCTTTTGAATGCGTTCCCGGTATTCCGATGGAACGAAACGGTCTTCTATAATAGGCCTATATTCCAGAATGTTCAAATCGGCCTTTTGCAGCATTGTATTATAGAATTTACGCTTTGGGGGAGTGTTGTATGCATCCTTTAGGATTTCAACAATACCTTTTTCTCCATCACCATCCACATCATGATAATTGTCCATAATCCAACTATGGAGCACATTGAAGGGGGCAATATCCTCTTTCAGCGCGGCTTTACTGCATACAGATAAGACGCTATGGTTATTCAATGTATTCTCGCGAATACTTTCTTGGGTCTTGATCTGTAATTTAAGACTTGTGCCAAACTTGACATCTGCCTGTATGTTTTCTCCAACAAATGAACGCTCATAGAATAATGACTTTGACTTGTTGGGATAATAATATAAGACTTCATTCAAAATGAATTTCTCATTAAACGATACATCATAATCATATCTGATGCCATTAGCGTAAAATGACACATGCATCTCAATGGGGTCGTTCTTTGTAAGAATGAAAGGAATACTGCCATTTATTCTTTGGGTCGCATCTGATTTAGGCAGCACAAGTAAGCGAAACACTTCATTTAAGGCAATCAACATATTTGACTTTCCAGAAGCATTTGCACCATACAAGACACCTAATTTGTACAAGAACACCCCATCGGCAACTTCTGTAACAAGTTCCGACGAGGGCCCCTTAGCCAAGAAACTCAATTCTTGCTTGTCGCGAATGGAAAGGTAATTCTTTACACAAAAATCTCTTATCATAGCAGTTCTTTTTATGATATTATTGTAAATGCTCTACAAAATTATATATTATTTTCTTCTCTTGCAAATAAATTTATTCAAATTGTGTAATTTTTCTACAATTTTGCAATATTTTTTAATTAACCATGAGAACGTCTTTTTCTTCCTCAGTAATTATCTTATCAAGATTTACATCAAAACAGATAAATCCACCAATTTTCAGTAGCAATGCTGATTGTTAGTGGTTTTGTTGTTCCCAACAATGAGCCCATGTATATATGTGAAGGGTATGTATTCTGACCAAGATAAAAAGTAAACACCCAACTTTACATTTTTGGGTGTAAAGTTGGGTGTAAATTTCGTAAATCGCTGATAATTAAGTGATATTGCGGAGAGAGAGGAAAATGAATATTCCTTGCATCTCCTTGTATCATAGTTCTTTATAAACTTTCTTCTTTTCTGTGTAGCCAGATTGTAGCCACAACAGAGTATTTTGAGAGTACACGTGGATACTGCTGCTTGAAACACGCTCTTGTGTTTCTTGGGTTCAAAAGTACTAAAAATATGAACATGCTCCAAATATTTGATAGAAAATGTTTTATAGATTCTTTGGCTACAATTTTCAGTGCAAGGTGCAAGCCTATATATATAGATAGGTCTTGCACCTTGCACTGATGGTCCCTACCTTATATTTATACCGTTGATTATCAATATGTAAAATGGTATTATACCACCAGAAAATGGTATTTTAATATTCTATCTAAAGCCTGTTTCATTAGGAACTTTGCAGCCATAATAATTACAATTATATATATATATTATGGCTAATAAAAACAAATTAAAACCCAAAGGGCATCTTTATATTACTAGCCCTACACTTGAGGGTTTAGCTCTTTTATGTGAAAATGCAAAAGAAGCAGCTCATATAAGTGGCATCGAGTATTCAAATTTCCTTAAGGCTTGCAAGATGGAAAAGGATATAAGGTTTAGCACATATCGAAAGTGTGCTGCAGGCTTGGGGAAGGAAGTTCTGGTGATCCATCTTCCTTTGGGAACCATAGGGTCAATGATTGAGCCCAAGACTCATGTGAACGGTTTTTATGAAACGATAAGAGCAAGATAAATTGATTAAGGTGCTGATGGCGGTTATGCCGAGTGACGGAATAAAAATTTTTAACTTCATGGAGGATTTCAAGAAACACCTAACAAGTCACGATAAAGAACATCTAATGAAACCATTTTTGTCTGCTATCATTAATCTTTGCCAAACCCTACTTAAAGAAGATGGAACACCACGAAACACTCTCCCTAATAAATGAACTTCAAACACTTCATGAAGAATTCAGACAGATAGCCTGCTTTATCAGGGAGCTAAAGCGTGATTATTCCGTTTTGGAGGAAAAGATAGAGTTGAGTTCGGCAGATGTTCTGCACCTGCTTGGAATATCAAAGGCATCACTTGCAAGATGGAGGGAATCTAATTCTATTCCGTACAGATATGTATCTAGTAATCATGTAGTTTATCCATTTAAAGGACTCTATCTCTCTGTCAAGACGGGTAGAGCCACTTTCAAGGGCTTTCGTCGTTTAGAGGCTTTGCAGCGTCTAAACGCTTACAAGGAAGGTGTGCTAAAAGGCTATATGGGAGAATCTCAAACCTTATTCGAAGAGCTATGAACATCAAAGAAGAAATATTATTGCGTACCAACAAAGGACTTGAAATATTCTGTTTCTATATGCCTATTGATTTCGTGATTAAGCGTAATTTCCGTAATCCTTTGTACGACGATAAACGTGCTTCATGCAATATATATCTTGATAGAAAGTCAGACTGCTATCGCATGAAAGACTTTGGAAATGATGCTTATTCTGGAGATTGTTTTTGGTTTGCTGCCACAATGATAGGATTGGATGTTAAGAAAGATTTTGTTAAGGTACTTGAAACTATTATACGAGACTTGCAACTAAACATCTACATAGGAAAGCAAGAACGCTTTGAACAACGATCTACAATAATGAAACCTCCTAAACCTCCTATTTCACAACCAGCAGACCAACCAAAGTTAATGGAAGAGAAGAAGTGGTTTAAACTAATAGAACAATCTTTTGGTATCGAGGAAATGAAATATTGGCAACAATATGGTATTGATTCCAATACCTTACAACGTTTTCATGTAAAGTCGCTTGCTCGTTATGAGTCTATCTCTAATCAAGGTAAGCCGTTTACATTAGGGTCGACAAATGAAGAGCCGATGTTTGCTTACAATATGGGGGCATTTGTAAAGATTTATCGTCCTAAAAGTAAGCTACGCTTTCTTTATGGTGGTGAGAAAGTGACCGATTATGTCTTTGGCTTCCAACAGTTGCCCAGTAAAGGAGATATCATATTCATCACCGGTGGAGAGAAAGATGTACTATCTTTATCTGCCCATGGTTTTAATGCTATTTGTTTCAATAGTGAGACGGCAGAGATTCCTGAGAATATTATCGAAGGGTTACAGCTTCGTTTTCGACATATTATCATATTATATGACACTGATGAGACGGGAATAAGAGAAGCCAAACAACAAACAAATGCACTCATTCAATATAAGGTTTTGAGCTTGACCTTACCATTGCAAGGGATTAAGTCGGAGAAAGATATATCAGACTTCTTTGCCTTGGGAAATAACTCGAATGACTTGAAAGCTCTCCTTTCTGATATGTTTACCAATATGTATTCGCAGACAATGATGATATTAAAATCTTGTGAAATCGACTACGATAATCCACCTGATGCTTCAAAATCAGTTGTGGCAGTCAATGGTGTTCCACTCGGAACACAGGATAATCTGTTTTGTATCACAGGTGGAGAAGGAACAGGTAAGAGCAACTATATTTCTGGAATCCTTTCAGGCACACTTGGTTCGGAACGATTACAAGCTGAACAGACATTGGGATTAGAGATAACTGCTAACCCAAAAGGATTAGCGGTACTCCACTATGATACGGAGCAGTCTGAAGCACAGCTGCACAAGAACTTGGGAAAGACACTTCGTCGGGCAGGAGTAAAGGCAGTGCCAGAGTTCTACCATTCACTCTACTTGGCATCACTATCCCGCAAAGACAGGCTAAAAATCATTCGTGAGAGTATGGACTTATTCCATCACAAGCATGGTGGTATCCATATTGTGGTAATTGACGGTATTGCTGACTTGATACGCTCTGCCAACGATGAAACGGAAAGTATAGCCATTGTAGATGAACTGTACCGATTGGCAGGCGCCCGCATCTCACAAGCCCTACACCCCTATGGCAAAGGCAATATCTTCGTCCGAAATGAGCCTTTTGAAGCTATTGGGGAGTTAGAAGACAAGGACAAATACGACCTTGTTACAAGTAACATTCCTTTCGGTGATTTCATGGTCTATGACCGAGAATACAGCAAAGGTAAGGACACTCTCAAACGTGAGTCCACACGTGCCATTCACAATTACTTCTTCGTGAAAGGTCTGGACTGCATCAAGGAAGGTGGCTTACTGGCATTCATCACCTCACAGGGTGTTTTGGACAGTCCCCGCAATGAAGCCATACGCCGTTACCTCATGCAGAACAGCCGCCTTATCTCCGCTCTCCGACTGCCATCGGGTATGTTTTCAGACAATGCAGGAACGGACGTAGGCAGTGACCTCATCGTCCTGCAGAAGCAGACAGGTAAAGAAATCAGCAAGGGAATTGAGCAGCAGTTCGTAGAAACTGTTTCTGTTCCCAAGGAAGAAGGCTCTTCTGTCGTCTTCAAGCATAACTCTCTTTTTGTAGGAGATTGGAAAGACATATCTCATCGCACCATTGCCACAGAGCGCATAATGGGTACAGACCCTTATGGAAGACCTGCATGGGAGTATCGGTTCACAGGAGGGATTGAGGAAATGGCAGAAAGTCTCCGAACACAACTCTCCCTTGAAATGGGACAACGTGTCGACCATAAGCTATATGAAACAGGTATACCTATGACAGAGGTAGAGCGAGAGGCAGAAGCAGAGAAACAGCTCCGCAAGTTGGGTATTACCATAAGTCGGGAAAAAGAAACAGAGAGGATAAAGACAGAAGACAAGGGAATAAACGATGCCTATAACCTCATGCCCGACAGTATCAGGAAGCAACTACCAAAACTTTACAGCACGGAAAAGGAACTCATAGGCGATAAGGTTGCCTATGCACGCTATTTCTTCCCTATGAGAGCATACACAGCCTACCTTCTGGAATATGATTCTAAGAGCCGCATTGGCTTCGGTGCTGTCACGATGGGTTACGGCTGGGAGCTTGGCAATATGTCCCTCGACGAGATGGAAGGTGTGAAAGTAAGAGGACTGGGGATTGAACGCGACCTGTACTTCTCTCCTAAGAAATTACACGAGATAGCCGAACTGGAAGAAATCGTCAGGGGACAATATATCAAAGAAGAAGTGGTGGCAGAGGAAATCAAGGAAGAAGCGGTAACAAAGACAGAAGACACCGTAAAGGAGACTGTGAACGGTATTTCTGAAATCGAAACGTCCAACGAGGAATTAGAAACTGAAACAGGAATTAATGTCGGGCAAGTCATAGAACCAGACGATTTTACCATTACCAAGGTACAGGTAAAAGAAAATACCATTTCCAATGGAGAGACCACTCCATTGCAACCACCATCATCGGAGTCCGCCCCACAACAATCAGTATCAGGACAGCCTTTCATGACTATAGAACCTGCTCCCGAAGGCGTACCCGCCTTGACACTTCATCATCAATACGAGCAGGAACCACAAGAAATCCGTACGGATATTGAAGCCCCGAGAGAGATGAACGGGCAGACGATATTCTTTGACAACGATCATCATCCGGTGGTGGACAATAACATGGAAGACATCGGACAACCGAAGCAACTGTCACTATTTGCCCCAGAGGAATACAGTCTTTGGACAAGAGAAGTTACCCGTGTGAACAATGAAATTAAGGATAATTCTGGAACGTCACAGGCGCACCGTCCTATAACTCAAACTGTTCCCCAGAAACCATCGGAGTCCAAGATGCAAAAGGCAGCGACTATTCCTCAACGCCGTACCCGTAGTAGCAGGAAGGCAGCTTCTTCCTCTCCACGTGAGCCGTCACTCTTTGACTTTATGAACGAAGCCGAGGAGCGCAAGCCAAGACCGATAGCGGAAGTCAAAAAGGAGTTTGACGCTTCACCGCGCCCTTTTTCTCTCTTCGCCGGACTCTCATCTGAGAGACGGCTCCATTGTCGTGCAGAAAGGTCAGGTAGGTTTTCTTTCTGACCTAAAGCGACATCCAACCTTTAACCCAATGGACTTGCCGTATGCGCAGCTTTCCCGTCTCAAAGCCTATATCGAGATACGGGAGTGCTATCATCGTCTCTATGACTACGAGGCGGAGAACCATGCAGAAGACAGGGAAGACCGCAGCAGGCTCAACCACCTTTATAATGACTATGTTGCACGCTGGGGCTACTTCAATCAGAAGGCTAACACTGACATTATCAAGATGGATGCTACAGGCGTGGAAATGCTGTTCTTGGAACGCTCCGAAAACGGCAGGTACATCAAGGCGGACATCTTCGACCATCCCACGGCATTTTCTACCACGGAACTGACCGTTGCCACAGACCCGATGGAGGCACTGGGTGCATCGCTCAACAAGTACGGCGCGGTGGAACTTGACTACATGAGTTCACTTTTACCTGATATGGAGGAAAGCGACATCATTTCTTCCTTGGAAGGTCGCATCTATTACAATCCCGAAGAGAATGCCTACGAAGTGGCGGACAAGTTCATTTCGGGCAATGTAATAGAAAAGGCGGAGCGTATCGAGTCGTGGCTCTTGGACCATCCCGAACACGAAGAGGCAAAGCAGAGCCTTGCTGCCCTACGCGCAGCCACGCCAACACCCATTTCTTTTGCGGACCTTGACTTCAATCTCGGTGAACGCTGGATACCTGCTAAAGTCTATGGTAGGTTCGCCTCAGAGTTCTTCGGGACAGATATAAACGTATCCTACCATTCCAACATGGACGAGTACAGCATTGTCTGCGACCGAAAGAATGCCAATATCTGGCACAAGTATGCCGTACAAGGAGAGTTCCGCCGCTATGACGGTATCAATCTCTTAAAGCATGCCCTACACAATACCATTCCCGACATCAACAAGAGCAAGGAGGTGACGGACAAGGTTACGGGAGAGA
>ERZ772807.1740-NODE-1740-length-11872-cov-104.422611_pt1 | contig 11872 bp, 9 predicted proteins | sample MGYA00511472_ERZ772807 | MGnify/ENA primary metagenome ERZ772807 (study PRJEB29015, sample SAMEA2737947) | human oral metagenome | biome: human oral; feature: human-associated habitat; material: dental | place: China | collected 2039 ...
TCGTCTGAAAATGGGAAAGAATGGTTTGTTCGATTTAAAGATGATTTCGTTATATGAATCTGATGTTTTCAGACGACCCCGGGTAATCTAAATTTTGCCAATCGCACTGTTTGTTTGGAAGCCAACACATTCATTTCAAAGTCAAGTTAAGCTATAATACCCGCCGACACATACCATCTCTCCCACCTTATCCCATGCAACTTACCGCCGTCGGACTCAACCACCAAACTGCGCCTTTGAGTATACGCGAGAAGCTGGCATTCACCGCAGCAAGCCTGCCCGAAGCCGTCCGCAACCTTGCTCGAAGCAAAGCAGCGAAGGAGGCAGTAATTCTATCGACCTGCAACCGCACCGAGCTTTACTGCGTCGGCGAAACCGAGCAAATTATCGAATGGCTGGCGCAATACCACAACCTGCCCGCCGAAGAAATCCGCCCCTATCTTTATACCTTGGACAACAACGAAACCATCCGCCACGCTTTCCGCGTCGCCTGCGGATTGGATTCTATGGTGTTGGGCGAGCCGCAGATTTTGGGACAGATTAAAGATGCTGTGCGTGTCGCCCAAGAACAAGAAAGCATCAATACCAACCTCAACGCATTGTTTCAAAAAACGTTTGCCGTTGCCAAAGAAGTGCGTACCGACACCGCTGTCGGCGAGAATTCCGTTTCGATGGCTTCCGCATCCGTCAAGCTTGCCGAACAGATTTTTCCCGATATCGGCGATCTGAACGTTCTATTTATCGGCGCGGGCGAAATGATTGAATTGGTCGCCACCTATTTCGCCGCCAAAAGTCCCAAACTCATTACCGTTGCCAACCGTACCTTGCCGCGCGCCCAAGAGTTGTGCGACAAACTCGGACTGAATGCCGAGCCTTGCCTGCTGACAGAGTTGCCCGATATCCTGCACGAATACGATGTCGTCGTTTCCTCTACCGCCAGCCAGCTCCCGTTGGTCGGCAAAGGCATGGTGGAACGCGCATTGCGCCTGCGTCTCAATATGCCCATGTTTCTGCTCGACCTTGCCGTTCCGCGCGATATCGAAGCCGAAGTGGGGGAGCTGGGCGACGCTTATCTCTACACTGTTGACGACATGATGGGCATCGTTCAAAACGGCAAGGAGGCCCGCCAAAAAGCGGCTGCCGAAGCCGAAGCTATGGTGGAGAAAAAGGTCGGTGAGTTTGTCCGCCAACAACAAAGCCGCCAAAGCGTCCCCCTTATCCGCGCCCTGCGTGACGAAGGCGAACGCGCCCGCAGGCAGGTTTTGGAAAATGCGATGAAACAGCTTGCCAAAGGCGCATCGGCGGAAGAGGTATTGGAGCGGCTCTCCATCCAATTGACCAACAAACTCCTCCACTCTCCCACTCAAACCCTCAATAAGGCAGGCTCGGAAAACAGCAATCTGGTCGATGCCGTTGCCCAAATTTATCAATTGGATCAACACGATTAACGATTGGAAAGGTCGTCTGAAAATTTTCAGACGACCTTTCTGTATGCCTCTCTGCCTTATCGATTAAATCCCCAAAATCCGTATCTCAAATATCTGAAAACTTATGCAGACACTTTATCTTGCCTCCGGCAGCCCGCGCCGCCGCGAAATCCTTGAAAACTTAGGCTACCAAATTCGGCGTATTCCCGCCGATATCGATGAAACGCCATTTCCTGACGAAAATGCCGCCGATTATGTTCAGCGTATGGCGAACGAAAAGAACGCTGCCGCCGTCGCCCAATGGTTTGAACAACATGATACGCCGCCCGAATTTCCCATTCTGACCGCCGATACTACCGTTACCTATCAAAACCATATCCTCGGCAAACCCGAAACCCAAGAGCATGCCGCCGCAATGCTTGAGCAGTTGTCAGGACAAACCCATCAAGTGCTGACCGCCGTATGCGTTTATTGGCAAGGCAAAGCGCGCAGCGTCTTACAAACCAGCGATGTGCGTTTCAAAACCTTATCCCCTGACGAAATCTTTGCCTACATTCAAAGCGGCGAACCGATGGATAAAGCCGGTGCATACGGAATCCAAGGCTTGGGCGGCGTGTTTGTCGAGCATTTGCAGGGTAGTTTTACCGGCGTAATGGGGCTGCCCGTTTACGAAACCGTCGGTTTCTTGAAGCAATTTGATTTGTCTGTTCCGCCTTTTTCCTGAGATTCGGGCTGCTCAGTTGCAGTAAAAACCATCAATCTTCTTTGTTTGTCTTTATTGCTGTATTTTGTGGATTTAGAAAGAGTAAAAGAAAATGAAAAAAATCGGTTTGTATTTATTCATATTGTTGTTTCCTGTGTCAGTAAGCGCCAATAATTACGAACAAATTGGAGATAAAAGGCAATTGATTGAAATAAATAATTTTTTTAGTGACGTAAAGAAGGAAAATATTACGTCTTATGAGGAGGGCGATTTTATTGTCGTTAGGGTTGATGATTTTGGCGGGAGATTTTATGAAGAATATTACATAAAAAGGAATGGGAAGTTATTGATTTTAGATAAATTGAAAACGATTAGTCTGTATAAGGAAGATTTTGACGTTAAATCTTTAGAGTGCAGAAAAAATATCCATAAACCCATAAAAGATTATGATAGACAGACTGTTTTAAAGATGCATGGTGAGAAATGTAGAACTTTTTATGCACTTGAAAATACATTGGACGATTTAGAAGAATATGTCAAAGACCACTCGGGTTTTGATATAGATAAAAGTAGAATGGATTGGTATCTTGGTAGATACCCGATTAATCAGAAAAATATTGCAACATATAATAATATTGCATTTTATCTTAATAATCAGGAGCATCATCAGTCTGCAATATATCTCTTGAATAAAATTATTGCGGTATTCCCCAATAGGACTGTTGCATACTTAAACCTTGCAGATGCGTATTGGGATTCAAAAGATAAACGGAATGCGAAAATATTTTATAAAAAATACTTCTCCCAAATAAAGAAAACCGGAGAGAAAGCCTCCATTCCTTCTCGGGTATCTAAAAGGATAGCTCAATAAATCTTATGACGGATTGAGGTTTTGTATTTGAAACAGCCGTAGATTTGGATAATGCTCAGTAATGATAAAAGGTCGTCTGAAAACGCCGACTTGGTTTTCAGACGACCTCTTTTTTGTTCGTCCACTTACGTCAATTACTCAAGCGATAACGCGGATGTTTTGTCTGTCTCGTTTGAATTTAATTTTTAATATAGACGGCAGCAGGTTGTCGAAATACCAGTGTCCGTTCGGCAGCTCTAAAGCGCCTCCGGCGCAGCGCATGATGACGCTACGGCCTGATAATTCGTCTGTTTCCGTGATTTCCACTTCATGCACTTTCCCCCAGTCAGCAACAGGCAGCTTGGATGCCATGGCATGAATTCGGGTATTTTGTTCTTCGATTCCGTCACCTTTATGGCATGTCCCATTGCACTTGCCGACAGCCTGCACGGGGCATAACGCTCCCTGTGCGTGACTGACCGGCAAAATGTTTAAGGCATCGGGACAGAAATTATGTTCTTGCGCCCAGATGTTCAATGCGCGTTTTGCCGCTTTTTTGTGGATAAACAAACCGTAAGGGCGGGTGGTGCTGCTGCCGTTGTCTAGCGGCACAATTCGTGCCTTCAGTACGCCATGTTCGTCGGGTATGAACTTAACAGTCATAAATGTTTTGGAATTCAATTGCTTGAGGGGAAATGGTGCAGATAACTCCCCTTGATATTCCTGCATAGCCTGAGCTTTCAACCACAAGGCATGCAGGCTACCTACTGCGGGGATGAATTTCACATCTGCGGCATTTTGAATATAGTGCAAGCCTTCTTTGCTGTGGAGTAGGGCGGCGATTTCGCTATACGTTTTTTCATACGCCTCGACGGACAGCACTTTTCCTGAATGGTCAAACCAGATAAGTACGCCTACCGTATCGGGTAATGAATAGAGTTTTGCCGTCAAAGAATCGGATAGCTGCGTCGGCAGCATTTTCGGATTCATCAACGCACGGCAATGATTGTCCCATTCTTCGGAGGTTTTCTCTTTCAGGCTGTGTTCCAAATAATCGGCAAGCGCCAAAACATCGGCCAATGCACGGTGACGATCGTCCGTTTGGATTCCCATCCTGCTGATAATACTGTCAAGATTGTGTTTATAAAATTGAGGGTACAGACGGCGGGACAGTTGGACGGTACACAATGCCGGAGCGGCAAAATCAATGCCTGCACGACAAAATTCATGACGCAGGAAGGTGTAGTCGAAACGGCTGTTGTGCGCCACAATCAAAGAGCCGCGCAGTAAAGGCAGTATGTCGAGAGCAATTTGGTCGAAAGCGGGAGCCTGCGCCACCATTTCATTGGTAATGCCGGTCAGTTGGACGACAAATTCAGGAATCGGCTTCCCCGGGTTGATCAATTGTTCGTAATGTTCCACCCGGCCGTTTTCAAAGCGCAGAAAGGCAATTTCCGTCACCCTGTCTTGATACAGATTGCCGCCGGTAGATTCTAAATCAACGACCACAACAGGGCGGTTCAATCGGGTAAAAGCTTCCGATAATCTCAACCAGCGAGAAAGATGAAACATCCTAAATTCCTGAAAATTCACACAACAGGGCAGTATTCTACACTTTGCACATCGTTTATCCAAGAAAGCCCTTGACAAGTCATATATGGGAAAATATAATCCAAATCTTTCTTTCAGTGCACCCGTAGCTCAGTTGGATAGAGTATCTGGCTACGAACCAGAGGGTCGGGCGTTCGAATCGCTCCGGGTGCGCCAAAAAACATTATTTATCCGCGCCCATCGTCTAGCGGTTAGGACATCGCCCTTTCACGGCGGTAACCGGGGTTCGATTCCCCGTGGGCGTGCCAGATTCTGACAAGCCCCTGATTTTCAGGGGCTTGTCTTTTTTGTATCTCCAAAAAAGATAAAACTCTGGTTGTTTGTGGTCATAAATGTTTAGATATATCAGGCAGTGGCGGTACAATAGCCGAACTTTGAAATGATGAAACTTTTGTTTGCCTGCTTATGAAAAATCCGAAAATTATCTTCTTTGATATTGATGACACCCTCTATCGGAAATATACCGATACCCTGAGGCCTTCCGTTTATAAAGCAATGGCGGCGTTGAAAGAGAAAGGGATATTGACCGCGATTGCAACGGGTCGTCCTCCTGCGGCTATTCCGAAAAAAGTGCAGGAGCTGATCCGTGAAAGCGGAATCGATATGCTGGTGACCATTAATGGGCAATATACGTCGTTTCATGGGGAAGTATTGCAGGAATATCCGATGGATTCTGCGAATATGATGGAAATATGCGCGTCGTTGGACAATAAAAATATTGATTACGCCTTTGTGAATAACAATGAAATTGCGGTTTCCAGCCCTTCATCGCTTGTTAAAGATGCATTGGCGCATATTTTTCCCGATTTTTTGGTGGATAAAGAATATTTTCATCGGGCAAAAGTGTATCAAATGCTGATCTTTGCAGACTCCAATCAAGAACGCGCCATTGAAGATGAAATTCAACAAAACGGATTTAAATTGGTTCGGTGGCATGAATGTGCCATGGATATGCTTCGTTCTGAAGGTTCTAAGGCAAGGGGAATTGCTCATGCCGTAGGCAAGCTGGGGATTGAAATGAAGGATGTTATGGCATTTGGTGACAGCTTCAACGACTTGGAAATGTTGTCTACTGTCGGATTTGGAGTGGCAATGGGGAATGGCGAGGCTGAGGCAAAGGCTGTGGTAAAATTTGTATGCCCGAGCGTGGACGAGGATGGGGTGTTGCGGGGATTGCAGGAATTGGGCGTTATTGACTAAATAGGTCGTCTGAAATTTCAGACGACCTTACGAGAAAGAGTTGGTAATGGTGATACGACATTTCTGTTCTGCTGCCAGTATATCCTGAGTAAAACAAAAGACCGCTTCGTTTTTGCAGTCTTTTGTTTTATATGGCAGAGGGTGCTGATCAGTTATCCAGCTTGCCGATGATTTCATTTAACGCTTTTTGCCAATCGGATGCCTTGATGCCGCATTCGTTTTCTATTTTTTGGCAGTCCATAATGCTGTAAGCAGGACGCGGGGCGGGTAGGGGGTATTGGTCGGTTGTGATGGCGTTCAGTTGTGGAATTTTAAAATGAGGGTCTTGCTGTTGCGCCGCTTGGAAAATGGCTTGGGCAAATTCATACCATGTTACCGATTTATTGCCGCCGTAGTGATAAATACCCCGTGGGGCAACGGGTTGCTGCAGCAAAGTAATGATGGCTTGGGCAAGGTCGCCGGCATAAGTGGGGCTGCCTGTTTGGTCATGAACAATGGAGAGGTTGTCCCGTTCTCCGGCCAGTCTGATCATGGTTTTGACAAAGTTGTTGCCGTATTCGCTGAATAACCATGAGGTACGGATGATGGTGCTGTCCGGATTGGCTGCCAATGCGAGCAGTTCGCCTGCGACTTTGGTGCGGCCATAGACGCTTTGCGGGTTGGTATAGTCTTGCTCTTTGTATGGGGTCTTGTTTGTGCCGTCGAACACATAGTCCGTAGATATATGGATAAAGCGGGCTTGGCAGGTGCGGGCGGCAGAGGCGAGGTTGTGGACGGCGGTGGCGTTGACGGTAAATGCGGTGCTGACATGAGCCTCTGCTTTATCGACTGCGGTAAAGGCCGCTGCGTTGACTATGGCGTCAGGTTGGAAGTTTTGAACCATATTGCGAACGGCTTCGGTATCTGTAATATCCAAGGATGTCGAATCTGTGGCAATCAATTCCCAATTTTCAGGCAGGCGGTCGCGGAAGCAGCGCGCCAATTGTCCTTTTGAACCGGTTAATAGGGTTCGCATAGGGTGTCTCCTCGTTTGAAAGTTTTAAAAACGGTATTGCCGAATCAAAAGGACGGCAATTGGAATGATTTGGGTGCGTGTCCGAATAAATATTTGGGAACGCGGAACATTACATTCAAGACAAAGCAGATTGGAAGGCGGTTTTAGCAGATGTTTAACCCGCCTATAAGACCGTTTTGTGAAATAGACCTTTTGCAAATTCATGCTGGGATATCTCAACTGCATCATCCCTGCGTAGAAATGAAGGCAGAAGATGCTTCCCATTTTCTATTTTCAGACGACCCCGCTTGTTTCCGAAAGAGATGGAAAGCGGATTTAAACCTGAAATCATGCTGATTTTTTCAAGAGGAATAATATAGTGGATTAAATTTAAATCAGGACAAGGCGACGAAGCCGCAGACAGTACAGATAGTACGGAACCGATTCACTTGGTGCTTCAGCACCTTAGAGAATCGTTCTCTTTGAGCTAAGGCGAGGCAACGCCGTACTGGTTTAAAGTTAATCCACTATAAAAATCCGATGCGGTAGTGAGTCTGCCAATGCCTGATATATTATAGTGCAAACTTCGCAACGATACCGATTATCTGAAAATAATTTTGTTTGTTTGATTTTTATCCGAGTAGGGACAGCTTAGAGATATACTGCTCGATGGTTTTCAGACGACCTCTTATACAGATTGGGGTCGTCTGAAAAAATGAATACGGTATGGAATGTTGCGTATATTCACGGAGTATGTGGTTGATGTGGAAAAAATGGTGGCCGATAGTATTGGCAGTATTGGTAATAGGTATTGTCGGGCGCAGCTATTATGTGATGCATGCTCAAGCACAGGATATCAAACATGCTTGGGTGGAAGTGATGAAGCAATACGGTCAGCGTTCGGCATTGGTGTCCGATTTATCGAATGTCGTTAAGACGTATGCCGGCCCTGAAGAGGATATTTTGTTCAAGTTGTCTGACGTTCAAAGTCGGGCGGTCCGTATGAATCTGAATTTGGAAGAGGCTGCCAACCCGGCGAAATTGAAGCGTTTTCAGGAGGTTCAGGGAGAATTGAGCGGAATTTTGACGCAAATGACACTGATTTCAGACCATTATCCGCTTTTGGCGGAAAGCTTGGATTATCAGCGTCTGACTACGCGTCTTGAAGAGGCGGAAAACCGGATTAATCAAGCAAGGAATAACTATATTCAGGCTGTCCGCACCTATAACGCTACGTTGAGGCGTTTCCCGCAAAGTATGACCGCGAAACTTTTCGGGCAGTATGTAAGGGCAAATTTCAGTATTGAGAATGAACGTGAAATTTCCAATGCGCAACGGGTGCAATTTTGATACAGTTTAGCAGCCAATGGATTTGAGTGGTACCCAAAAGGGTCGTCTGAAAATATGCAGTTTCAAACGACCCTTTTGTCATTTTGCAACGAATTATTGTTTATTAATCAAGATTGGTATAATTTTCTGATTTATCTGTTTGATTTGTAAAGATAAAATTTTAGTGTAAAAATATTTAAATTATATTCAGATGTCAAAATGGCTGGTAAAACGATAAAGTATTGATAGGTAAGGAAGGAAGGAAGATTTCCAATTTAATTAAAACCAAGCAGAATTGAGTAAAAACTAGCAATTTTTAAAAAACCATTGAAATATATGAATAATATTTCAATTGCGTATTGTTTTTTCATTTGATTAAAATAATCATAATATTGCATTTTTGAGGAAATAATAAAGGTAGTTTCCAATGTAATATTGTTCATTCTCATGGAAAAATTAGTTTCCACTTATCCTAAATTTATACCGTTGGTGATGAGAATGTAAGTTTTCTGCGAAATATCACTAAAATAACAATGTAGGCAGTTTGGCTGGTCTGTATTTTTGTCAAAAGGCCTATGCTTCTTAATTATATTCTGGGAGTGATTTATTATGACTTATCATTATGGCGGCTACTCATCCAAAGGCCACTTCAACGCATATTGCCCTCCGGTCAAACCGTACAATCCTTACTGCCCACCGAGCCATGGCGGTTTCGGTTACAAAGGCGGTTTCCATAACTACGGTTCTTCACACGGCTTCAAAATGCCTCACGGCAAATTCGGTCATGGCGCCTACTGCCCTCCGCCGAAACCTGCGTACAAATGCATCATCATCGATTTCAACTGTAACCCGGGTAAACCTTATTACCCTAAACCGGCTCCAAAACCGGTTCCTCCGAAGCATGTTGATCCTTACTGCCCACCGGTTGAGCCAAAACCACAGCCTCAACCCCACCCACAACCCCAACCTAAGCCGCAGCCACAACCTCAGCCGCAGCCTAAACCTCAACCTCAACCTCAACCTCAACCTCAACCGCAACCTAAACCACAACCAAAACCGCAGCCTAAACCTAACGACAAAGACTGCAAAGATTGCGTTGATGACCAAAACCAACAAAATACTTACGGCCATGACGACAAAAATCCGGGTAACATCATCCATGTCGATGGTTCAACCAAAGATAAAGACGGTCTGACCAAAACCGTAGGTACTGATAAGAAAGATACCATTTACGGTACAGGCGGTGATGACGTTATCTACGGTGGCGACGGTGCTGACGTGATTTACGGTGGTGACGGTAACGACACTCTGCAAGGTGACAACAACGGTGACTCCCTGTACGGTCAAGGCGGTAAAGACTACCTGCAAGGCGGTGACGGCAATGACTACCTGAACGGCGGTTCTGACGCTGACATCATGCGCGGTGGTGATGGTAATGACGTTTACTTTGTTGACCACAAAGGTGACCAAGTTATCGAATACGGTAATGCTAACGGCGGTATCGATACCGTTCGCAGCGTAATCGACTACACCCTGACTGACAACGTTGAACACCTGTTCTTGCAAGGTTCCGGCAACATCAACGGTACCGGTAACGCTCTGAACAACGACATCAACGGCAACTCCGGCAACAACCACCTGTACGGCTTGGCAGGCGATGACTGCCTGGTGGGTAAAGACGGTAACGACTACCTCGACGGCGGCATCGGCAACGATGTCCTGATCGGCGGTACCGGCGACGATACCTACTTCTTCGATAAAGGTTACGGTCGCGACACTATCCAAGACGAAAGCGGTAACGATACCCTGCAATTCGGCAAAGGTATTTCTGCTTCCGACGTATTGTTGAGCAAATCAGGCAACAACCTGACCGTATCTGTCGGCGGCGGTGACACTGTTACCATTGACGACTGGTTCTCCGGTAACAACCATAAGATCGAAAACTTCAAGTTTGCCGATGGCAGCACTTACGAAGTAACCGGTCATGGCGATTACTACTCTCTGTCAGCTGTAAACAGCATCCAACAACAAACCCAAGTTCCTAGCATCTAATCTCTGATTAGCTATACTTAGGATTGATAAGGTCGTCTGAAAGCGTCTGCATCCGTGCAAAACGTTTTCAGACGACCTATTTTGTAAACAATCTGACCCAAAAATCCAAATTCGGATAAAATAACGGAATCCTGTTTAAACCGAGTCAGCGAAGGGAGAAACCTGAAATGTCCGAAATCAGCTTGAAAAAGATTTACTCCGGAAAAGTACGCGATTTATACGAAATCGACAGCAAACGCATGTTGATGGTCGCATCCGACCGACTGTCTGCATTTGACGTGATTTTAGACAATCCGATTCCGGGTAAAGGAGAAATTCTGACGCAGATTTCCAATTTCTGGTTTCAAAAACTGGCGCATATCATGCCCAATCATTTTACCGGCGATACGGTTTATGATGTGTTGCCTGAACGTGAAGCCAAAGCCATCGAGAAACGCGCGGTTGTCGCCAAAAAACTGACTCCTGTCAAAGTAGAGGCGATTGTGCGCGGTTATTTGGCGGGCAGCGGGTGGAAAGATTACCAAAAAAACGGTTCTGTATGTGGCATCAAACTTCCCGAAGGGATGAAAGAAGCGCAGCAGCTTCCGGAAGTGATTTTTACCCCGTCCACCAAGGCTGCCGTCGGCGATCATGATGAAAACATCAGTTTTGAAGAATGCGAACGCATTATCGGTAAAGAGTTGGCGGCTGAAGTGCGCGCTAAAGCCATTCAGCTTTATACGGAAGCTGCAGAATATGCAAAATCACGCGGTATCATCATATGCGATACCAAATTTGAATTCGGGCTGGATGAAAACGGTACATTAACCTTGATGGATGAAGTACTGACGCCCGACTCCAGCCGCTTTTGGCCGGCTGATAAATATCAAGTCGGCACTAATCCGCCGTCTTTTGACAAGCAATTTGTTCGGGATTGGTTGGAGCAAAGCGGTTGGAACAAAAAAGCTCCGGCACCGGACGTCCCTAGCGATGTTATTCAGAAAACAGTTGATAAATATCGGGAAGCATTAAATTTATTGACGGAATAATATAGTGGATTAAATTTAAATCAGGACAAGGCGACGAAGCCGCAGACAGTACAGATAGTACGGAACCGATTCACTTGGTGCTTCAGCACCTTAGAGAATCGTTCTCTTTGAGCTAAGGCGAGGCAAAGCCGTACTGGTTTAAAGTTAATCCACTATATAAAGACGGACTGGCTGTGGCAAATCAGGTCAGTCCGTTTTTATTTTCTGATTAAAGAATAAAATCATAAATTTACAAAAATCCTCTGTTCATCAACGGATAAAGCATTTATGATGTCCTCCATAGCATCTCACAATAACTGTACTATATTTTGTTTGAAAAAATAAATGGTATAGATAGGGCATCCGGTTTATAGAACCGGGAATAATCCAAATAATAGAAAAAGAAAGGAAATAATGATGCAACATCGTAGACGATTGGCTATCTTTCAAGCCGCAAAACGTGCTTCGTTCACTGGAAAACCAGTTGCACCGACTACACCGAAAGCACGCTAAGGAATAATGCTGAAATTCCTCACAATATCTAAGACCGCCCGTTTCTCGGACGGTCTTTAGTTTTTTGTACTGTTTCAAATGCGCCGCAATATAGTGGATTAAATTTAAATCAGGACAAGGCGATGAAGCCGTAGACAGTACAGATAGTACGGAACCGATTCACTTGGTGCTTCAGCACCTTAGAGA
>ERZ772807.1744-NODE-1744-length-11848-cov-9.311456_pt1 | contig 11848 bp, 12 predicted proteins | sample MGYA00511472_ERZ772807 | MGnify/ENA primary metagenome ERZ772807 (study PRJEB29015, sample SAMEA2737947) | human oral metagenome | biome: human oral; feature: human-associated habitat; material: dental | place: China | collected 2039 ...
TTTGGTTTCCGATTAATGTTTGTGAAAAATCTAAGCGTTGAACTGTATTGTTGTGAGTAAAGTCTAAAGCTACTAAACTTGTTGCTTTTGTGAAGTCTGACTCTGGGTTGGTATCAATGTTAGTGAGTGCTAACGCTTTTATGTTTGCTCTTGGGGCAATATACGCTATGGAACAATGGTTCGTACAATTCAAAGCAACTCCGAATGTTTTGTAGAAAGGGTTGTTGATAAAATATTCTATACCCTCAACAGATTTTACTTTATTAATATCTTCAAATGGAATCAAAACATTCAACATCACATTTTGTCCCGTTGCTTCCAACGACATAGGCTTGCTGATATCAATGGATGTTTCGTCAACAAACAGATCTTTGAATACCGTTTTAAGGTATTTTCTGAAGTATTCGTCGGGAATTTCTCTGATTGTATTATAGGTTTCCAACTGTCCTTTAGCGTTGATCATCTGCATGTCAACCTGTTTCTTCTCGGCTTTGCTTTCAGTATAGAATGGCATCAAGTCTTCTACATTATATTTAGCCGTAGCCGGGAGATAGAGTTTTGTCAGTGGTCGAAGAATAGTTGTTTTTACTTCATCATTCTCAACCTTAGTACTTACTAAGCCTTCAAAATCATAAATGTCGTTATTTCTCAGGTCGACACCGGTGATTTGAGCAGGAAGTTTAGTGAAATCAAACGTTGGACCATACCCATTATTAGTGAGCTTCAACTCATGGAGGTTGGGAAATATGTCGAGTTCTGTCAGGTCTTTCAACTTCGTTCCACTCAAATCAAGTGATGTAGTATTATTGACAAGATCGTTAAGTGCTAACTGACCGTTTTCATTAAAGGTGTAACCCTTTGCTTTCAAGACGTTTACTAACTCTGCATTTTTCAATGCTTTTGAACTGTAAGAGGGTGCATCGTTCTTGTCACTGCAAGAGAACAAGGCCAATACACATAGTGCCACGAGGGACAATAAAATTGATTTCTTTTTCATGACTGTAATTATATTGGGTGCAAAGGTAGACCTTAAAAATAGATAAAACAATACCTATTTTTTAGGATTTTTTATAAAATAAAGTCCTGTTTGGCTATTCATTTCTGTAAACTTCCCCTCGTTTGAGTATAGGTTTTTCTATCGATTATATTTCTATACAGCCTTAAACAAATCGTATTTTCATTTTGTTTATTTCTGTTTTTTCATTATTTTTGCACAGAAGTAATCGTATTTTAAGCCATGGCAACAGGCTTTAAGAAGGAGAAGAACGTATGAAAGCATATCATTCTTTAATCGTTTTTATGTTCATTGTGGCTTGTGCTGCATTGTCGAGCATGCACAGTTATCGCAGTGCTGAACGTGAAATGGTGGCCGATATGAGTCAGGCGCTGATGCAGACTTTGGCAGAAAAGAGCGAAATGACAATCACCCCGGACACTATTCTGACCTATCGCAGCCATCTTCGGATAATGGCTTTGCGCGAAAAGTCTATTGTCTATTATGCAATGAATGGTGATGAAGGCATGTTGTCTACGCGTCCGATGCGTTGGAAAAACCAACATTCAACTGCTGACTTTCAAGCTTTTGCACATTGTTCTGTGGCTTCTGTTTTTGCATTCTCCGACCAACGGCTGCCTCTTTCGTTTTCGGCCATGGCCTTGTTGTGGGCAATATTCTCCATAGGTTACTTCAAACGTCATCGCAAGGGGATGATAGTCTTTGGTCATCTGATGTTTTCAGAAGCTGAAAACCGCTTCTATACGCTGAAGCATCAATCGGTGAAACTCACGCCGATGCAGCATGCGTTGCTCCTTATGTTCTTCCGAAGTCCGCATCATCAGCTGTCGAAACAAGATATCTGTGATGCCCTTTGGCCGAAGAAACCCGATGCCAACGACACGCTTTATACGCTCATCAAGCGCATCAAACCCGTGCTTGAAGCCGAAGGACGACTGAAAATAACGTCAGAGCGCGGGCGTGATTATCGGCTCGAAGTGATAGAATAGGGGATGGCAATGTGATGTATCAGTATCCCTGAAACAGCATTTGTCAGTTAAATGTTGGTTTCTTTTTAGTTGGCTTTGTGCTGCTTTGTTTTATTTTTGCACTACAAGAGCATCGCAAAATGAAGAAACTATTGTTTTTTATCCTTCTGTTTATTATCGCTTGTTGCGTGGCCACGTTCCTCCTTCAGCCCGACCAGCGCGAGCCTCAAGAACGTTTCAGGGAGGGAATGAACTTCGAACAGTTCAGCGTTTACACGGATTCCATTTTCGATTATCAGTTTGAATATCCCTCGTTTCTGCGCCGCGAGCATGTTGAGGGCTATGGATGTGGTCATGTACAGTTTGGTTTTCACAATGGTGTTAACATTGTCATGGAGTGCAAGGTGGTTCCCGAGAGCGTCTATGCCTATCGCCGTGGAAACTTCATGCAGCGTGGTCGGTTGGCTGATATGCCTGATTATGCCTACACATCTCACTATATACGCAGGCACAGACGTTGGTATGTGCTCACGTTGTATTATCCGGTTAGCTATCAGAAAGCTGTGGGAAGAATATTATATAAGGTAGAAACATGGCAGGCTGCAGGAGCCGATTACAGTCTGTTGAAACGCAGATTTCGCTCAAAGTGCAAGTCGGAAGGAACCTCATCTCATAGGGAATAGCAGCAAGAAAAATAGATAAAAATTTACGGAAATTATGACATTGGATTTTAATTCTCATGGTTCTGTTTTTCGGGTAGATGCAAAAGAGAGGAGTCTTTCGTTCAGATAATCTTGCCATTTGTATCATCTTTCGTGCTGACTGCGGTCAAAAGGCATGATGAAATGACGCAAGTTGCAACGTCATTTGACGCATATTGCAGGCTGTTTTCATAGACTTTACACGGCGGTCTGCGTGAAGATATGAAAAAAGGGAAAGCGTGTTGCCACTTTCCCTACGGCAAAGGTAATCAATTTTTAAGGCAAATGCAAATGTGGTATGAAACAAATTTACAAAAACAAAGGTACAGGAGGAGTGCTGATCTCCTGTTAATCTGCATGATATTCGGCATCTCAAATCATGTCAATCCAGCGTAAACGTCTTTTCCCTTGTTTGTGTTGGTTGATTGCATGAGGTTGGAGTAGGGGAGCTAATCGTTGGTGTTGCAATGGATTTATTTTCATAAATAATCGCCTTTAATTTTGCTTTTTTCTTAAATTCTTGTAACTTTGCAACAGAATATGCCTGTCATGATTTTGTTTCTCAACGGATATGTAGGGAGATTTCTTTATGAATAAGGCTGTTCAGCGTAATGCCTTGCTGTTTGTCGGCAGGCACATTCTCTCGGGGTTGACTGGATTTGACGGCGAGATGAAATGGTACGTAAGCACGCGGAGCCTCGATTATTCGCTCCTTAATCTGAGTGGTCAAAAAATTAATTGGCGAAAATAATTACGCTCTCGCTGCCTAATCGAAGTATAGTAGATTACTGGCTTTATTGCGTCACAAGGTGATGCAACGAGACACTGCTCCAAGGATGTTGTTCCGAATCTAAGGGTCAAGCGGTGCAGGTAAATCGGAAATAGTTTGTGTATGCCTCGATGCATAGATGAAATTTAGAGGATAAGGTGTTGGTTGGTGGTTCAGGTCTTGCCAACACTCGAAAACAGAAGGCTGAAATAAGCATGTAGAAAGCATATGGTTTCCTTGTGCGGACCGGAGTTCGACTCTCCGCAAGTCCACTAAAAGAGAGGACTATTAATTGTTTTTAAGCAGCTGATAGTCTTCTTTCTTATTATGCTCTATTCAGAGATCCATAAGATTTTGAAGTTTTAATACACCGAAAAGGGACTGTATCGACAAAGTACACAGCCCCATTTCCCCTTTTTAGAGTGCTAATAAAGCGACAAAAGTCCTTATCGGCACTATTTACGTTGCAAAGGTAGTGTTTATATTCGGATTATACCTACATCATTTTTTCAAAAAAAGTTTTGAGTTTATCAATTCCTTCTTGAAACTTCTTTTGATTTTGCTTTTTTAGTTTCTCGATATTGAGCAGTTTCCACTGTACGGATGGGTATTTCCTCAAATCACCAGCACAACCTAGTTCCCATTGCGGGGAGCCTTCTTCAAAAGAAATGATGAAGTCTTTGTCCTCATCGGTAAAGCAGGCATTTACCTTTCTGATAATGTCGTTACGCGAGGACTCATAATCCTTGTAAGTGAAAGGAATATCGGTCATTCCTTTGAACTGATGGTCAAGAGCCTCCTCCTGATTAATGTCATTAGGACAAAGTGATTCTATGATGGGTTTGTCGCTTCCCAGTAAGCACAGAAACAAACCGTCTTTTACTTCATCCAATGTTTCGTCTTTCATGTACTTGCAATCAAACAAATCACGTGGGTGTTGGCGACTGAGAGCAGCCGCTATCTTACCTCCATATAGTTGTGGATAAGGTACGATGCGTGCCTTACAGTTAGCTTGAAACTCATCTTCCGCCTTTGGGCAGAGGTTCATTACTTCCGCTTCTCCAAGTATGCCACGTTTGGTGCCATTCACTTCGATTTTCACCGTAGCGCCATTGTATGTGCATTGCAGTTTCCATACATCTGTTTTATGTACCACATGTATTCCCGGTACGGCTCGTTCGATGCTCGTTTTCAAGTCTTGAAGATTCAGATTGATATGTTCCAAGCTCGTTGAACGCGCCTCCAAGGGAATATAGGTAAGATCTATATCCACAGAATACCGTGGCATGTTCTGATGAAACAAGTTGATAGCCGTACCACCATGTACGGCAAAATCTTTGATTCTATAAACCAAGGGCATGATGCGTACCAATAGTGCCACTTGACTTTTATACTGATGATTATTCATAGTCGTTCAATTCTCTGGGGATTGTCATTTTATACTTACTGAGATATACCCCCGACTTTACCAACTGCAATTTTGTAGTTCCCAAATCTATCCTAGATAAGTCTAATTCTTCAAACCAATAATGGTTTGCTTTTTCTGCCATATATAAGAATAGGCGCTTCATCTTATAGTTCTTGGTTGTTTCCAATAACGATTGAACAACCTCTGAACGCAATGTTGTTAGCTGTTCCATTATATAGTACAAGTCCATGTAGTTGTATTGCCGCGGCGATAGTAACAAGCATTCCATAAAAGCCTGTTCTGGAGTAGACGCGAGTAAATTCCAATCTAAATAAGACAAAGTCGTTATTTGTGCTTGCATAAATGCGTCTGTTTTGAAAAAATGAAAATCACGGTCGAATACGTTAAGCTTCATCCATTGAGGCATTCTCTCATTGGTAGCAGTTATCACTAGCAATGGCTTACCCATTGGCACATAATGATTGAAGCCCCATAACTCTAATGCAGAATGAGCAGCTATACGGAACTTCTTTCCTAACTGTTCATTAAACGACTGCAATGCACCATAGGCAGATAGGTTATCCCCAGTACGGTACATTACACCTCTACATAGAGGTGTTAACCATCCCGATATGCGGTATCTTTTCAATAGCTGACTGGAATATCCTCGTCCTGTTAGCCATTGAGCAAACAACAATCCGTTTTTTTGTCCTAATTGGAGCATTTGGTTGATTTTGTTACCTGTAGATACACTCATAGTTTACTTGCTTGTATTTATTTCAACCGCAAAGATAAGCAAATCATTTCAAATAATAGCTTATTGGTTGAAAATAATTCCCATAAATAAACTAATAGTTGATTTACTGTCCTAAAATTTAACTATCTTCTTCATATTCATGTCTATTTTAACGTGAGTTCGACGAATTCAGAACATCATCTATATAGAATTTCCACATATCCAGTTGCAGTTTACATCCTGTACATCCTAGAATCAGCATACATTACAATTTTCATAGATGTTTTTTTTAGATTAGCACTAGAAATTTCTTTACCTAAACATACGAATTTCTCATATTTCGGGAAGCGGATTTGGCGCTCCCTAGTATTTACTTGGCCATTAGTACATGATGCTAAACCCAAGTATGTAAAAATCAGGAAAACGAACTTTCTCTTCATTTGTTATTTACTATTTCTGGTTTCTTGGATTCCCATCTATGATGATGTCATCGTTTGATATGCTCTTCGATGTGCGTTTCACCTTATCATGCAGCTTTCCTATACGCAGGCTGACGTTTATACCGAAGCTGCGATAGTCACGTCGTACATTCGTAAAGCGATTTGTAAAGTCGGCAGTTTCGGTAAGCTGTTCTATACACAAATCATTTTGGAACAGATTATTTCCATAGACGGTCACCGTCAGCCTGTCGTCTTTCAAGAAAGAACGAATCAGCATAAGACGGTACATCATGGAGCCTTCGGTATACCCTTGCAGATTTAAGCTTCGGCTGTTCAGCGAACAACCTGCCACCATTCTCAACCTCCACGGCAGGTTCTTCTGTAAATTGACCGAAAGACTGCTTGAATATCCATTATTATGCTGTCCCAGCTGTGAACTTTTAAGATTGGTATATGCTCCGTTTGCATTGACATTCAAGGTGGCGCTCCCAGAGAGTGCCCACCGGATGTAAAGGTTCAGATAAACATTACTTCTCTTGAGCAGATTGCCATACATGGAGATAAGGGTGCCATCTTCTCCTGTTATTATATTGTCGCTCAGGGAAACAGAACTACCCCAATAGGAGTAGCCGATGATGCCACGACCCTGTAAGTCGAGTCCTGTCGTCATGTTTATTCCAAAGCGCTGGGCAAACAAGTTGAACGAGAGGCTCAGGTTATGCGAGGATGATGTGGTCAGGTCAGGGTTTCCTGTCTTGATGACTGTAGGATTCGTCCGGTCTACATAGGGATTCAGATTCCATATGTTGGGACGTGATATGCGCATGGCATACGAGAATATGAGCATCCGTGCCTCCCCTATACGATAACCTATTGACAAGGAAGGGACCACGTTATCGAATTGCGCACCGAAACTTTCATGACGCGTCAGGAGGTTATCCTCAGGATAGCTTACTTTCTGCGAAGAATGCTCATAACGCAATCCCATCTTTCCTGATATTTGCTTGTGCAGTATGGCATATTCCGCATATGCGGATGAAATGTCGGTCTTCTGCCTATAAGAAAGAAACGGACTCTGGTCTTCCGCAAAAGGTTCTTCCGTACCTGCCGTTCTTGTAGTTTCGCCATTGTCACTCTTATGGCTGCGATGGATGTATTTTGCCCCCAAACTCCATGTATGCTTTCCGCCAATGGTTACGGTATAGTCTATCTGACCGGTATGTTCGTCCGTACGCAGGTCGGACGTGGTACACAGGTCCCTGAGACTTAAATCCGGCGCCTGATTTTTTTGCCAGTGATAAAGGCTGGAAGACGTAACGGTGGAGGGTACCGCCGAAAAGCGATACGACAGCGTTATGACACCGCCATGCCTGCCAAGCGTATGTTGGTAATCAATTCCTGTGTACAGGCTGTTGATTCGATTGCGTGACGCATGCTCATTGTCGAAACCGTATCTGTGCCCACTGTTGCCGTCGTACATATCAGTGTGCATGTCCGTCCGGCTTTTCCCTGAGTAGTTCTCTACTCCTGCCGTCATACTGATCAAGTGGCGACTGTCAAACTCATAGCTGCCGCCCAATTCCATGAAATGGGCGGGTGCCTTGACCTGATAATCGGAGTAGGAGTGCATCTGTCCTGCTGCCGACGGCGTTTTACCTGTACGTTCCGTCTCCTGCCATGCCTTGGGTGGTCTGGAATAGCTTACCCCGTCCGTGACTGACAGGGTTAATTTTCCGACCTTGGCCAGGCCTGACACGTTTGCGCTTTGTGCTATATTCATTACTCCCACGCCTAGACTGACGTTGTAGCCTTCCAGCTTCGAACTGCCTAACGTAATGATGTTGAGTATCCCTGCCACGCCCTCCGCATCATATTTGGCACCGGGATTCGTAATGACTTCTATCTTCCTGACGGTCGAAGCGGGGATGGTCCTCATCATCTCCGTGGGCTTGTTGCTCATCATGGTGTTTGGCTTGCCGTTCACATATAACTTGAAATCAGTACTGCCCTTTACTTTCACGACATCATTCCCCTCTACCGTAACCATAGGCACCTCCCGCAGCATTTCCAACAGCGTCATGCTCCTGTTGTCGGGATCATCGGCTACATGATAGGTTATCCTGTCGAGCTCTGCCTTTATCAGCGGGCGTGAGGCACTGACCTGTACCTCATTCAGATGTATGGTCGAGTCTTTCATCTGGCTGAGGGTGTCATTGCGTGTCTGCGCCGAGGCAGCCCCCGTAAAGGCTATGTACAGCAGCATCATGAATATCTGCTCCACTGCCCGGCTTTCAGCTATTCTCGTCTTCATTCTTCCACGGTTTTTGATACATGAAACTCAAAAGTACCACTGCCTAACAGTCCTAGGCCATCTGTACCCTCCACGACTCCTACAAACTGCGTGTTGATGTCAGATGTCCGGAATGGCACGGTGGCATCTCCATTCTTGTCAGTCTGTACGGAGGGACTCCATAGCAGTGTATTCCGTGCATCGGGGAGTGGAGACAGCATCTCCACGGAATCGGGCGTATAGAACTCGCGTTGGCCATAGTAGCCCTTGACACGCGTGATGTTATTCATACGGAGCAATTCCTCATCGGTGTAGATAGGACCCTCATACTTTATGCCCTGGATATCTTTGACGAGCCATATTCCCTGTGTATTAGGTTCGTATTTTATAATCTGATACACCTTTCCGATAATGGGTTTCCTCCGAACATTTAAAGTATCTCTACTATGTTGAGCACATTGGACAGGTGCTCTTTCATCTCCCATTAAGTGGGAATATCCCTCTTTGTAGTTTTCTAAAAAGCCATGTTTGCAGACCCATGGGCCTAAATTTATATTTACCAGGCTATCCAGCCTCCCCATGAACTTATCTCTGAAGGGAATCCTTCGCTTTCTGGTGACCAGCACTTCGTTCAACAGCACTGTCCCTGCCGGAGTCATGATGGGTTCCACGTCTCCCTTTTCTTTCTCAACATTGTTCAAATAGGATAGGTATGATTTTTTCGACTTCCTTATGGAGTCTATCAGTACCGTGCCATCCGAGAGCGTCAGATGTGGCTTGAATTCTTTTCCCAAAAGAGGCTTGATATAGACATATCCACCCCGAAGCGTATTCATGACAGACACGGGAACAGAGAAGTTGCCCACGGAATCGGTCCATAGGAACTGGCTGTCCCCAGAAGGTCCGAACACCTGGATTACCTGTTCGCCTCCGTTGGTGGTATTTCTTTTCATCTTACGGCTTCCCACGGATTCCATCCCTATGATATTATCACATAGGAATGGTTTCCCATGATAGTCTTTCCGACTTGCCTGCCAAGTATACCGCCGCCACCCTTGTGTAAGAAGTAGCAGGTCCAAGGCTTGCAGCCTGTCCGGATTCTTACGGTCGAAGTAGTAGGCTGGATGATGAATGTTGCCACGTATCTGGGTCGAGAGAAAATTATAGGACAGCATTGTTTCCCGGTAGGCTTGGCTCATGTAAGCTTTGTCAAAGATACTCATGCATATTTCTGCCTGTACCGGTTTTCCTTCGGAATCTGTCACATGTATCCTCACCTCTCCCTTGTCACGGCGTATATAGACTTCCTTCGACGGACGGGCTGTTATCGTCAGCTGCTTATCCGGTAGAACGTAGAATAGCCTCTCGGCTATCGGGCGCTGCAGTTCATCGAAAAGAGTTGCCTCAGCAATTCCCTGTCCGGGGAATTCGGGTGTAGGCAAACTGATGATGAGGCTGTCCCGAAGTATGCCGCCGGCCTGATAGCAGGGAACACCACGCATCTGCACAAACAGAGATATGCGGCGAGGCATGCTTCCCCGTGGCTGTCTCGCCGAGAACACGACATTTTTCCTGTCTGTGTGTTCCAAATGCATTACCATGCCCGAACGGAGAGATGAGGGAAGAGGAAACTCTTGCCCATTGGTTAGTTGTACCGTGTAGCGGACTCCTTCGTGCGGAACGAACGAAAGCAGCCCCATACCGTCATGACTGCTTTCTATGTTCAATATCCTTGCTCTGTTTTCGCATAGCCAGCCACTCAGAGGGACAGGCACACCTTGGTTGTCTGTTGCCTTAAATGCAATATAGTTTTTTATACCCTGAACCAGATAGCCCCCTTCCGGATACAAGCCAAGTCTGATGTTGTCTTTCTGTAGTCCAGTTCTCGTGTCTTGTGGTTCCTGTTTGTCGATTCGGTCAACAACCCATATCTTTTGAGGAAAGACGGCTTCCGTACTATCTGCATAGAACGAAGACTGAGTATATCCCTCCACCCGGTATTCCCCGGTTTTCCAATGTTCCCCGATGAAGACGTGTCCTTCCGCCCGCCCACCGGAGATTGGATACTTCTCGTTCCACACAAGGCTGTCGGCGGAATCATAGATTCTCAGAAAGAGAGTCTGACTCCTGTTCGACAGTGTCAATAAGGAGCGGTCGAACAGCCAGGCTTTGAACCACATATCTTCACCTGTCTCATAGACTCCCTTGCTAAAGAGCATGTATGGCTGGTCCTGAGGTAGTACCGAATGGATTACCTCAAAGTCTTGTGCAGTATACGGTTGATTCTGACCGAATACAGTCAGGAAGAACGGACCCAACAGGAGAAATACTCCAAGATTTCTACAGGTTCTCATAGGATGCTTCTTACAATTACGAAGCAGGGAGAGCGACCGCACCCCCTACTAAAATTAGATTACTTATACGGACGCAGTCACGGTACTCCACAGAGAACACACAGACTCCAGCACCACTCAGACATTTTCCGCTTGCAGACCAGTCTGAGCCTTGAACACACTCTGCATTCACCTCGGTCGTACTTACAAGATCATCCAGGCTAATTCCTGAATAAGACTTTACCCTCCCATTTAGGGCAGCTAAGGATATTGCCACTATTGAACAGAAGGCAAAGGCAAAGGCAAAACCAACACCTAGAAGTTTTTTCTTCATAATTAATTGTTTTTTATTTTTTACACATATAGTCATTGGGGTACTTGAATTTGTTCAAGATCATATAGAGCAGTAGTATGATGTCTATAACAGAATAACGTATTTTTTTGGGGGGGAATAGAACTCTTATTGCATACAAAAAGAGGAGCAATACAGTTTTACCAAAAATGATGTAATATGGCACATTCTTAAAAGATACTAGTGCTATACAGAGCATTAGTAGGGAAGAAAAAAATACGATTACAGAATTAATATTCTTTTCTATTATTAGATAATATCTGTATTTGCTCTTGGTCATGAATAAACTCTTTATGAATTATCTACAGAATAAAAGCTACATAATGATATTTGATGTGTAAAGTTAATCAGAAAAAATATAAAATACAAAAAGTGTCTTTAAAAATATAATTATTTTATTGGTACAAATCACGACATCTCTATCAAATTCACAAATCAAGCTACATAATTCATCCCACCTCTTGTAAATGGTTGGTTCTCCTCCCCAAAGATATATTGGAGCTTTTGTTGATTTGGTAAATGTTAGCAAATCTAAAATCATAGATAATGGGACATCTCCAAACATATCTTGTCGCTTCATATTGTGATGATAACCTGTTTCACTCCATTCAAAGCAATGTTTACACCTTAAATTACACCTATTTGTTAATTTAATTCCCACAGAACTAGGGACAGGTTCACAGTATGAAGAATTCTTTTTCCTCTCATTGAAACATCTATTACAAGTTTCAAATCTATTCTTAATGATTAATAACTGTCGAAGTTTTTTATCCATTGAAATTAATTAACGTGAGTTCGACGAATTATAAGTGTCTATAAATTTGGTGATTAGCGAA
>ERZ772807.1745-NODE-1745-length-11841-cov-6.936280_pt1 | contig 11841 bp, 10 predicted proteins | sample MGYA00511472_ERZ772807 | MGnify/ENA primary metagenome ERZ772807 (study PRJEB29015, sample SAMEA2737947) | human oral metagenome | biome: human oral; feature: human-associated habitat; material: dental | place: China | collected 2039 ...
CTTGCGGGGCGAAGAGAGGCGCGCGGAGGTGACCGTTATGAAATTACTTGAGTTAATAATACCATTTGATGATGCTGCCCCTTTATGGGCACTGATTATGTGTGACATACATGCTCGCCGGTGTAGACTCGACGACTGAAGGATTCTTGCCGCCTTTCGAGCGCAATGTCCGAGAGCTTGGAGAGGGTGTTCAACCGATTCTTCAAGTCCTCAAACTCCCTCACTCTTTGCCTGGCTCCGAGGTTCAGATCAGCGCCGAAGGTCGTCTTCCTAAAAAAGACGCTTGCGCTCTTTGTCTTGACCGGTGTCACGGGGTCGGCATAGTAGAAGAGGCCTTTCCGAAAGACGCGGTCGATCCGCTTGAGGACGTTCAATGGGATCTGATCCTGATAAACATCCTGCCACGTGAAGGGCTTCTTCAGGCCCTTGGTGGCGACGCACAGCAATTCATCTACTGTCATCCTATACAATGACAGCAGATACTTGATGCGCTCCTTGTTTATCGATACATATTCCATTCCGTGGGTCTCTTTCTATCTATCTGTGTGAGTGGTGTCCCCTGTGCCACACGCCATGAAGGCGGGGTTCACAAGCCGATGAAGCCGACTTTCATCGTGGTGTGAAGTCCTCATTCATGCCTCTGTGAAGTTCTTATTCATACCTCAGTGAAGTCCTTATTCATGCCTCAGTGAAACCCTCATTCATCGCTTGGTGAAGTCTGACTTTACGGCCACTGTTTACGGTCAAGCGATCGTGATTTTCGTTTTGTAAATCACGGTCCGAGGGTTTTTCAGGGTCTTATTTGACCCTGTGAACTGCGTTGTGAGGCTTAGGTCGTACGTACCAGCGGCCAGTGAGGCGGGCACCATGATCAACACGCGTGAAGGCTCGTTGATCACAATGTCGTGTGCGTCGAGCAGGGTGCGGGTGCCGGTGTCAGTCTTAGTGAAAGCTATGCCTACACCGACGCCGTCGCCCACGACCTTAATGAATGCGCCACGGATCTCGGCGTTTCGTCCCTTAGTGAGCGATCCATCGCGCTTGCCGGTGAAGGCGTCGGTGACGGAGTGAATAGCGATGATGTCCGACATCACACCTTGAATAACGATCTGCGTGCCGGATACGGCCTTGCGAAGGTCGATGCCCTGGGTGATGGAGATGTAGACGCGATGCTTCTCTGGGTCGACCGCCGTGCCGTGAAATACGCCCTTAATCATGGGTCGCATATTGACGAGTCCGGTGTTCACGGTGTAACCCTCCGTGACCCGCTGTGCAGCCAACCGGTTAAAGCGATTCACGATGTCGATGATGGTCTCTTTTTGAAGCTCGACACCTTGAAACTGCATATCGGCAATGATTTGTTCCATCCCCACCCCGCCAAGGGTGTCGGGTACAGCCGTATAATCGCTCGTATCGGCCGTGAGGTGATTGGGTTTTAACCAAGCTCTTAGTTGTGTCATATCATTATTGTATGATGAGATTATAGCCTCCTAATATCAAGAGTGAGATGGATATCCGTTGAAGACGCTGCAAAGGAGGGGGTGCAATGCGCAAAAACGACTGGCAACGAGAAGCTGTGGTTTGCTCTCGTCGACCATCGGATGTCCGGATGCATGTGGTTGCTATGTTTAATAGGATGCCCATCTTGTCTATTCCTTCGAGAAGTGACGGGGCAAAGTTAAGTGCATAATAACAACAAAACCAAAAGGATTTTGCGACGAATAAAGATTATGTAACTGAGAGAGAGCTTGTATCCTCGCAGAATCAGCACGTTACGGAATGAATTTGGAATATAAAGGTCCGGCTACGGTTCTGGCTTTATGAACCAAAGACGGTATTTCCTGAACATCGCGTCGGGCTATTCCCGCGGGAGGCGAGGCATGGAAAGGGAGCGAAAGGGTAAGAATCAAAAGAGGCGGACACCTCGGTGGGTGTCCGCCTCTCTTTCCACAGGTTTCTGCGGGCTATACCGCATACTGCATCGCGATAGGTGCAGCGGGGGCAGCTTCCTGCCTTTCGCGTTCCGCAATGCGCCGCAAATCGTTTTCGTAGGCGGCTTGCAGGTTAGTCCAGAGCGTCGCATCGATATGCAGCGCCTGCTCCAGCCTCTGAGCAAGGTCGGGCGTAAAGTCTCGTCGACCTTTCAATAAAGAAGTCAGTACGGAGCGCTCGATGCCCAGTTGCCCAGCAAATGCCTTCCGACTGATCCGACGAGCCTTCAACTCCTCCCAAAGGATCTCGCCCGGATGTATGGCTCTAAAAGGAATAATGTCGTCGTAATTGACTCCCTTGTAATCATCTCTTGTTTCCATAATGCGTGTCGTCTAATTCTATTATGTATATCTCAATCCCATTCTCATTCTCCGTAAAGATCAATCGCTCTACAGCGCCGTTTGCGATTCTGACCGAGCTTTTGCCTTTATAGTCGCCATGCTTCAGCTTTTCATAATGCAGAAAAGAGATCTCAGGCAACAGGCTCACATGACTGGCTGTCTTTAGGGCATTGATAGCCTTTATCAACCCACGGTAGAGGTCTTTCGATCGTTCTATCTTTCTATAGTGTCTATTCTTCTTTGTATGAATAAGCTCTTCCAAGTCCTGGTCTAAAATCACAACATTCATAGTCGTCTATCTTCATTGGTAGTACAAAGATAGCGCTATTCTTTACGGCCTCTATCTCTGTAAAAGATACCATCCAGACGCATGCAGAAACAAAAACGGGGATAATCTCGAAAAACACCTTCCCGCCGCGGGACGTGGAAATAAGTTCTCGATAGCTTCCCGCCGCGGGAGGGAGCGCGCTACGGTCCATGTCTCTCTATGAATGCGCCTATTTGTCGTCGCTTGAAAAGGTTGTCTGGAGGCATATGCAATCGTTCCTCTCTTCGAAAGGGCACAAAAAAAGATCCTGCCGGAGGGGGAGACGCCCGCCTCTTTGCGAGCCGTCCACTCCGGCAGGATCATGGGTCAGGAAGCGGTACCCTCGAGGGAGGTAGCGTTCCTTTTTTATCGGTGCTTACTTCTTCAACAACAGTCCGCGAGCCACCTCATCGGCCGTTTCCGTGCCCATCAGATAGTCCACCACGGCCACGCCGAAAGCATAGACCATGCCCGGCCCGCGTCCGGTGATGATGTTGTCCTCTTTGACTGTGTCAGCCTCCACCACGGTTGCACCCGTGAGGTATTGCTCGAAGCCGGGGTAACACGTGGCGCGACGTCCGCGGAGCAGCCCCAGTCCGCCGAGCACAAGTGGCGCGGCGCAGATAGCGGCCACTAATCGGCCCTTCTCGTAATGGCGGACGATAGCCTTCTTCAAGTCTTCATAATCGTTGAGCATGGGCCCACCGCCGGGCAGCACGAGTGCGTCGGCGTCGGTTAGGTCGATGTCCTCAAAGAGTGCGTCTGTCACGACAGGGATGCCATGCCCACCCGTAACCGTTCGATCGCCGGTCATTGAAACCGTGACCGTCTCTACATTCCCGCGACGCAGCACGTCTGTCGTGCCGATGGCCTCGGTCTCTTCGAAGCCCGTCGCAAAAAACACATATGCCTTCTTTCTCATTGTTGGTAGATATTATGATGGATGTAAATGAATAGCTGAAGGGCTTACTTCAGTCTGAACATGTAAGTGATTGTTCCGCTCTGATTGTTCGTGCCCTCGATGCTGTTGAACTTGGCGCGACGGGCTGCCTCGACGGCGCTGCGGCGCATGGAAGCGTTGTCGATGTTCGTGCCCTTACCGATATCGGCAGCGATGACGTTACCCGCTGGATCGACCACGATGTTGACCACGATGCGACCTTCCTCTTGCACCGTGTAGGCCGGATGTGGCAAGCCTCCCGCTCCGATAGATCGGCCACTTAAGCTGAACCCCGTGCCAACGCCTTTGTTGGCACCCCGATCAGCGTTGCCGAGGGGACTGCCTTGGTTGCCAGTGGTTGTCTTGCCCGTGCCTTGACTTGAATTGTTCTTACCGAAAGCACCTGCCACACGATCACGAATAGCCTGCTCTTTCTTGCGTTGCTCCTCGGCTTGACGGCGACGCTCGGCCTCGGCCTTGCGTTCCGCTTCGGCTTTCCGTTCAGCCTCTTTGCGTCGGGCCTCGTCTTGTCGGCGGCGCTCCGTGTCTTGGCGTTGGCGCTCCTCTTGTTGCTTGCGTAGCTCCTCCTGTCGGCGTGCTTCTTCTTTCCGCTTCCGCTCCTGCTCTTTCTTCCGCTGTTGGGCCAAGGCCACGGACTCTTCTTGGTCTTGTGTGATGAGCTTTTCCGGTTGCTTGGGTGTGGGAGGAGTAGGTGGCGTAGGTGGAGCGGGGGGCGTAGGAGGCGGAGGGACGACGGTCTCCTCTTGCACCTCTTCCGTCGGTTCGTCCTGCGCAGGCTCGCCCTCCGGCTCAAACGTTCCGGTGGCCTCGTCTATCGTGCCGAAGTTCACCATCACACCGCCATCTTCCTCCGGCTCCACGGCTTTCAGCACCGTGAAGTAGAGGATCAGCAGGATGACGGCGTGGAAAAGGATCGATCCGACAATAGCCAGCAGGTTGTTTTTCTTCAGCTTCATGGCGTGCGCTCCGGTGGACGGGTGGCCAGCACCACCTTATATTTATTCTCGTTGGCCAGGTTCAGCACGCTCACGATCTGACCGTAGGGGACGGTCTCGTCGGCATAGAGGGCGACGAACATCTCCGGGTCGGCCTCGTATTGCTCTTGCAGGAAGGGGGCGATGTCTTCAAAGGCCACCTGCTGCTCGCGTTGGTTGCCTGCCGCGACGTAGAAATTTCCTTCCGCGTCGATTGTCACGCGTGTGATGGGTTTGGCTGCCGTCTGTTTCTGCGCCTGCGGCAAGGTCAGCTTGATCGCGTTCGGCACCACTACCGTAGAGGTCACCATGAAGAAGATCAGCAGCAGGAAGATGACGTCCGTCATCGAGGCCATGCTGAAGGCTTCATTCACTTTCGTTTTTCGTTTCAGTGCCATGACGTCGTTAGTGTGCAGGTTCGTTCAACAGATCCATGAACTCCATCGTGCTTGCTTCGAGTTTATTGACCACGTTCTCCACGCGAGCCACTAAATAGTTGTAAGCAAACAGAGCGATGATACCGACCACAAGTCCGCCGACCGTAGTCACAAGTGCCTCGTAGATACCACCTGAGAGCAGCGTCACGTCTACATTGGTTCCCGCGTTAGCCATGTCGTAGAAGGCGCGCACCATACCCGTAACCGTCCCAAGGAATCCCAGCATAGGTGCACCCGCTGCAGTAGTTGCGATGACAGGAAAGCCACGTTCGAGCTTCGAGATCTCAATGTTACCCGCGTTTTCGATGGCCGCCAGCACATCAGCGGTAGGCCGACCCAGACGGAGGATGCCTTTTTCGATCATGCGTGCGGCCGGGGTCGATGTTGTCCGACAGAGGTTGAGCGCCTGATCGATCTTGCCTTCATAAATGTAGTCGCGGATACGGTTCATAAACGTTTCGTCGTTTCGTCCCGCCTGGCGGATCACGAGCAGTCGCTGAATAAAGAAGTAGATGGCCACCAATGAGAGCACCAGTAGGACGCCCATGATCCATCCGCCCTTCATGGCGAGATCGATGATATTGATTTGAGCCTGTGTTTGTGCGGCGTCGGCCGCGATTTCAGTTGCTGCATCGGCGGCTTCTTCCGTAGCCACTTGCGCGAAGAGGAATAAGATGTTCATATCGTTTCTAATTCTGTGTTGTATGGGGTTGCTGTTAAATGCGGCTTCAAGACGGGAAGGACAGAGCGGGGGACTTGCCCTCCACTCCCTCCCCGAATAACTATTTCGATTCTCCTTTCAAGCAGGCCTTGTAGAGGCCAATGGTTCGCTCCAGTCCGTAATAGAGCGCGTCGCAGATCAGGGCATGGCCGATCGAGACTTCCTCAATCCACGGCAGGTGCGAAGCAAAGAAGGCTAAGTTTTGTAGGTTCAGATCGTGCCCTGCATTGACACCGAGGCCGAGGCTTTTCGCCCGCTTTGCAGCTTCCACAAAGGGTGCTATGGCATGGTCTCGATTGCTGTTATATCCGTTGGCGTAGGGTTCGGTGTAGAGCTCGATGCGATCCGTCCCTGTTTTGGCTGCCCATTCGATGTTCTCCAGATCCGTCTCTACGAAGAGCGACGTCCGAATGCCGTGGCCTGTGAATGTGTCCACCAGTTCACTCAGTTGGTTAAAGTGCTCCTTCACGTTCCAACCCGCGTTGGACGTCAGCACGTCTGGCGCGTCGGGCACCAGCGTCACCTGCGTCGGCTTTACGGTGAGCACCAGATCGACGAACGACTGGATGGGGTAACCTTCAATGTTCAGTTCTGTTTTGATGATCGGCTTGAGCGCATAGACATCGTTATATCGGATGTGTCGCTCGTCCGGGCGCGGGTGCACGGTAATGCCCTGTGCCCCGTAGGCTTCGCAATCTTTAGCTATCTGCACCACATCGGGCACGTTTCCGCCACGTGCATTGCGAAGAGTCGCTGCTTTGTTGATATTGACACTTAACTTAATCATGTGAAAAAAATCTGGTTCTGCTATGTTCCTTACATTTGTACGTCTAAAAAATGCAGCGCAAAAGTAGGACGATTCGGGAGGGAACGAAACAAAGTCATACAATTAAAAATCAGAATATGAAGATCGGAATATTCGGCTGTGGATATAGGCCGGATAAGCTGCCCTTGTTGCAGCGACTGTTTGAGAAACTGAACCGCTTGGAGGCAGAAATCTTCGTCTCCAAAGACTTCCACGCCTTTCTCACCACAACGCCCCACTTCTGCCCGCCCATCTCTGGCGTGCTGACCGTGGCGCCGTTTGATTTGGACGTTGCCCTGAGCGTGGGGGGCGATGGCACCTTCCTGCGTGCCGCTGAACAGATCGGACGGCAAGACATCCCCATCTTGGGCATTAACACCGGGCGCCTCGGATTTTTAGCCGAAGCCGGACCGGAACAGATCGAGGAGACGCTCGATGAGCTTTTCCGTGGCGATTATCGGATCGAGCGACGGATGATGCTACGCTTACAGACGCGCGGTGCCGACGGCCTGACGCGCTCGGAGATCTATCCCGAGAAGCCGTCCGACTCCGAGGCGCCGTCCTCGAACTATGCCTTGAACGAGGTCGTCCTGCTTAAGCGCGAAACCTCGTCCATGATCACCATCCATACCTATTTAAATAAGGAATACCTCACGTCTTACCAGGCCGACGGACTCGTGATCGCCTCGCCTACCGGGTCCACAGCTTACTCCATGAGCGTCAATGGGCCCATTCTCCTGCCCGGAAGTGACAACATTGTGCTCAGTCCGGTGGCGCCGCATAGTCTGAATGTGCGTCCGTTGGTCATTCCAGCCTCGTATGAAATAATCTTAAAGACCGAAAGTCGGAATGACTCCTATCTCGTAGCCCTTGACGGACGGTCACGGAGTCTCTCTACGGATGTCGAACTCTCTGTTTGTAAGGCAGATTTCTCCACGCAGATGATTCATCGTAACAATCGGAATTTTTATCAGACGCTGCGTGATAAGCTGATGTGGGGCGCAGACATAAGAGTTAAATAAGCGTAAGTGTAGGCCCTTTTTCGTCGGCGGGTATTGCCGGAATCAGGAACAGGCCTACTTTTGCACCGTGTTTTTCATGGTATTAGATTTAAGGTTAACAATGAAGATTGTGGTTGTCGTGAGACAACCATTTCTTTTTTATACCCACCCGTAGTTTCATCGCGCATCTATCCGCTTCATCTCATATACAGCCGTCGGCCCTCGCAAAGGGCCGTTTTTGTTTCTGCATGCGTCCGGAGGATAGGTGCCACAGGAATACGACGAACCTCTTTCTGGGGGCACTGTTCCATTCCGTTCATAATGAATGCACCTGAAGCGGTAGGGGCGTAATGCTTACGCCCCCAAATACATCGAAGAGGGGAGAGGAGGGGCGGACATTTGAGGTAGCCTGTTCCGATTCTATTTATAAGGATACGCGAAATCGTTTCCGTTGGAAACGTTCTGAGGGCGTATGCCGTACGCCCCTTTTCCCGTCGCGCGAAACCGATCTCCGAAACTTTTAGACGCCTTCCCGCCGCACGAAGCCGTTTTCCGAAGCATTTTTCCCCTTTCCCGCCGCGGAAAATGACTTTTCAAAGAATTTTCCCCGTTTCCCGTCGCAAAAAGTGACTTTTCGGAGATTTTGATCGGTTTCCCGCCTCATTTTGGCGTTTCCAGAAAATTTTGATCGATTTCGTGCGGCGGGAAGGCATTTCGCAAAGTCCGAGATCGGTCTCGCGTTTCATTTTGGCGTTTCGAGAGACCGGAAATCGGCTTTGCATTTCAGGAGACAGAATAACGAAGAGCCAAGCCGTGCCGACCTTCGTTTTTAGAGGCCAAACGGAAATGGCATCACAAATAATCGTCCCCAATCGATTGTTAGGAGATATCCGGGGGTAGGGACGCATCACATACGCCTATGGGCATGCAAGCCCATCCCCCCATATACACCGAATCCCCGACACGGGCCTTTACGAGGCTGTGCCGGGGATTCTTTTATAAAGGTGGGGCGGACCCTCTCTCAGTATCCACCCACACCCGAGGACGCTAACAGAAGCGTCCCCATATGGACTCATGCTTACTTCACAATCACCTTATGAACGGAGCCGTCCTTGAGGGTGATCACGTATGCACCGCGACTCATCGGGATCGACGTGTCGCCTTCGGGCAAGTCTACCTTACGAACAAGCTGTCCAGCTACAGAGTAGATGCTGGCGATATCAGCACGATCAACGCGGATGTAGATCATCTCGCCGTGCGACCAAACGGCCGTGCCTGCCAACAGTTGGTTGGAGACGTAGTCCGGGCCGATCGACAGCGTGATATCCTGCTGTACGTTCGGAACGACATACTCGTATTCTCCGTTGGCATTCTTTGTGCCCGTCAGCATTTCCGGTACACCGTTTACTGTACGGTTCGTGCGTACGGCCAGCGGCTTGGAACCTGAATAGGTAGCCTTGAACTTGAAGTTGCCACGGCTCTTCACATCCCAAATACCTGCGCCTGGATCAGTCTTCACGCCTGATACGGATGGGAGCGTCACCGTGCGATTGATATCTACCGGTTGAGCATCACCAACGCAGACGTAGACAACACCATCCGTTCCAAGGTTCAGGTGCAGCGGATACTCCTCGCCATCGATTTTCACCTTACGTGGATTGAGCTTGAGTTGGTTCAAGCTGTTTGGCGTAACCGACTTGTAATAGATGATCGGATAGCAGCGCTTCTCGATCTTCTCGCAAGGACGAATCTCGATGTTCACGTCTACCGAACCGTAGGTCGTCAGACGGTCTACCTCGATAGCGTCGCTGTATTCACCGTTCAGACCCTTCGACGTACCCACGGAGAAGTGCAGCTGTGCACCAACGTCAAGACGAAGGTCTTTCATGCGTTGCGTACCGCACATCTGCTCATAGCACATGCCTTTGAGACGCAGTGAGGTGAAGCCCGCGTTCAGGTGTCCGCCGTTCTCTACGTGCACATCAGAGTGGATGAAACCGAAACCACCGAAGATGGATGTCGTGATCACGTCAAGAGCCAAGTCGTCCGAAGTCCAGAGCTCACTATACGGGGTACCGCACGCGCCGATCGGCTCCATGTGCAAGTGCTTGGTATAAATACCGGCATAATCCTTCGAGCCCATCTGCTCTTCAGAGATCAGCTCGAGGTGAGCGTCACGCTCGTGCTTCTCGTCGGCGAAGAGGTCTACTTGGTTGCGGATCTTAAACGTATCGGTACGAATCTGTGCATTCTGTACCGCACCACCCATCACATGGTCGAACGAGTCGGTGAGGCAGGTGAGAACGGTATGATCGAAGACCACCGTATTGAGGCGCTCCATATATGCGCCGTCGCCAAACTTGATCGTGATTGTATCCAACATATGCAGCGGATCCTTGCTGAAGCGGATGTAACGATAGCAGGGTACGCACTCGGTGATGGCGTCGCAATCGTCCTTTTTCGCTTCGACGAACGGAGGCGTCTTACGCATGTGACCGAACTTCATAATCGGCAGGTCATTGTGGAGACCGCTCCAAGTGGAGAGCTTTATGTTCTTACCCTTCTTGATGAAGTCACTGTGGAAGATCAAACTATCTGCCTTCAGCGTGATTTCCGTCTTAGAGCCCTTATCCTTTTCCGAGTCAAGAGTCATATTACCAAATGTCTCTATTACCGGTGACCAAAGCATGACCTCTTGGTTGTGCGCTTCGATATAGGCATCGTCATGGAAGGTCATGCGCGAAACCATATGCAGGTAATCCTGGTCGCAGCTCGTACCACTACAAGGTGTGGGGCAAGTCGGTGCATTCTCAAAGACGTTGATATTCCAGTTGCCCTTGTTAGCCTGGGTCTTCATGAAGAGACCATAGCCCGTGACTGTCTCACCGTGTAAGGTACCCGTAGTCGGTACGCTGCCCATACCTGAGCCGCTACCGCCGTAGTACGCAAACTTCTTGTAGACGTCGATGTAGTCCGAAGCCACTGCAGCAAAACCACCCTTAGTGATGGCCGTACCATTAGCGTCCTTATCAAACTTCATCAAGAACGTACGCGCCTTGTTTTCACTCTCGATAGCATCGCAATGGAGGTTATCGCCACATGTTGTGCCGTCGTAGCCATAGCCAATCTTAGCTTGTCCACCATCACGGCAAGGCGTATAATCCTTGCTCAGGAACGGATCGTGACGCGTGCCAATGTTTTGCAGACCACCATAGTTCAACTTGATGTTATTATCTGCACCGACAAATACGCTACCGCTTGCGCCGTGTGCTTTGAACTGGAAGTCCTGCAGATAGACGTTGTTACGTTCTTCCGCGCATCCACAGAAACCGCTGTGCTCCAAATCGGCAATATTTTCGATCTGTGCCAGGAAGAGTAAGCTACCGTGTATGGTATCCACATCGAATGGCGTACGCATATCGATGTCACCAAAGCGTGTACGGAAGACTGCATCGCCCGTAGAGCTCGGATCCTCGAAGCTCAGGTAAGCGCCTTTGTTGAAGATGATGTTACCGCGATTACCGGCATCTACCGTCAGATCGCCAATGGCGCCACGATAGATCAGACCGATCCGATCTGAAATATTGTGTGCTCCAGTAATACTTTTGTCCGGATAAGGAAGGAGACAACGACGTACGCCAGAGATGATACCGGCATTTTCGTAGAACTCCATCGCATCGCCTCTACGGTTGTGCAGCAAGCTGTCGCGTCCGCAGAGCCAGAGGCCAGAATGAGGAATGCTGATCACCGTGGGATGGTTACTGCCGGTTTCTTGCTTCACGTCGATATGCGTGAAATAGATGTTACCACCAGAAGCACGCGCTGTGTCGATGTTGCTATTCGAAGTTTTATCCGGTACGGAGTTGCGATCCGTCTTTTCTTCCCAGCCGGCTTTGATCCACAAGTGACCAGACGTGTTGGTTGCCGGAACGTAATACTTGAAGATGTTATTATCGTAAGAGACCTGCGACATAGCGGGCGAAGGACAGCCAGCTGAAGGCGCTTTCTGTGTAACCATCCAACCCGGGGTTTGCTGGTTGGCTACGTAGTACGGATGGGGATAGCCAACGGCTGCACCATTGTTATAGCCCAAATAGATATCGCCCTTGTGCGAGATGATGTCCATCTTATTGGCTGTTGCACCTGAGTTTTCCCAATAGTCTACCATGGCTGTCCAAATATGGTTCTCAGCCTTGATCTCCGTCACACCTACGCCCGTGTTGTAACGCTTGATGTTGATCGAATCAAAGAAGTGGATATTACCACGACGACCGGTAGTAAAGTTCCCTACAGGTGCATGTG
>ERZ772807.1746-NODE-1746-length-11833-cov-8.554254_pt1 | contig 11833 bp, 12 predicted proteins | sample MGYA00511472_ERZ772807 | MGnify/ENA primary metagenome ERZ772807 (study PRJEB29015, sample SAMEA2737947) | human oral metagenome | biome: human oral; feature: human-associated habitat; material: dental | place: China | collected 2039 ...
TGCCCAATGTGCTGATGATGGTGCTGACCATGATTCCCGCGATTATGACCGCGCTTTCGGTGGTGCGCGAACGCGAAATCGGCTCCATCGCCAATCTATACGCCAGCCCCGCCAGCGTGCCGCAGTATTTGATGGGCAAGCAACTGCCTTATTTGGCGATGGGCGTGTTTAATTTTGTCTCGCTTACGCTGATGATTGTGTTTTGGTTTGGCGTGCCGCTTAAAGGCTCGCTGCTGGCGTTGTTTATTGGCACGCTGTTGCACGTTGCGGCGGCGACCGCGTTTGGGCTGCTGATTTCGGCGTTCACCAAATCGCAAACGGCGGCGTTTTTTATCTCTGCCATCGGCAGCGTAACCATTGCCTCCAATTTCTCGGGCATGATGTATCCCGTGTCCACCATGAGCGGCGGCGCGTATGCCATCGGCGTGAGCTTTCCCGCTTCGTGGTATCAGCGCGTGTCCATCGGCGGCTTTACCAAAGGCTTGGGCTTGCTGGATTTTGGCAAGGAATACGCCATGCTCGCGATGTTTACCGCCGTGTTTTTAACGCTGGCGTGTTTGAGTTTGCAAAAGCAAGAGAAATAACGCTCAGGCAGCCTGAAACTGGTTTTTCAGGCTGCCTCATCCCCAGAAAGCATCCAAAATGCGTACCCTAAAAAACATTCTCGCCCTATCGTCCAAAGAACTGCGCAGCCTGTTGAGCGACACGATTTTGGTGGTTTTCATCGTGATGATGTTCAGCACGATGGTGTACAACTCCGCCAAAAACACCACCTCGGATGTGAGAAACGCCAACGTGGGCATTGTGGACTACGACCGCAGCCCGCTCACGCGCCAAATTGTTGCCGCGCTGCTGCCGCCGCAGTTTGCCAAGCCTGTTTACATCAACCCGCAAGACACGCATGAATTGCTAGATAAAAGCCAGCTTACTTTTGTGTTGGAATTTCCGCCTAATTTTCAGCGCGATGTGTTGGCAGGGCGTGCGCCCGAAGCGCAGCTTTTGGTGGATGCCACGGCGATGACGCAAGCGGGCGTGGGCTCGGGCTATATCGCGCAGATTTTTAACCGCGAAATCCAAGAATTTATGGGCGTGAAGCAGCAAATCAGCCAAGCGATGCCCGCCCGCGCGGTGGTGAATTTGCAATACAACCCCAACAACGAAAGCAGTTGGTTTATGGGCGCGGCGTTGGCGGGCAACAATATTATGCTGATTACGCTGGTGTTGGTGGGCGCGGCGGTGATTCGTGAGCGCGAGCGCGGCACGATGGAGCATTTGCTGGTGATGCCGGTAACCGCCACCGAAATCGTTGCGTCTAAAATTTTGGCAAACGGCTTGGTGGTGAGCGCGGCGGCGGTGTTGAGCATGAAGTTTATTGTGGGCGGCGCGGTGGGCGCGGAATTGGTAGGGTCGTTTGGGCTGTATGCGCTGGGCGTGGTGTTGTTTATGTTTTCGGTGGCTTCGCTGTCGGTGATGCTGGCGACGATTGCGCCCACCATGCCGCAATACAGCTTGCTGATGGTGCCGACTTATATTGTGTTTATGATGTTTTCAGGCAGCACTTCGCCGCGCGCCAATATGCCCGAAATGGCGCAGCGGGTGAGTGAATATTGGCCCAGCACGCAGTTTGCGCACTTTGCGCAATCGGTGATGTTTCGCGGCGCGGGGCTGGAAACGGTGTGGGGGCAACTGGTGGCGTTGTCGGTGGCGGGGGTGGTATTTTTGGGGCTGGCGTTGGTGCGGTTTCGGAAGATGTTGGAGAAGCAGGGGTAGGGTTGTGGGCTGCGTTGAGGCAGTCTGAAACCTTGCTATACACGCTTGGGCTACGGCAACCGAAAGCGTGGGTATGGCGGCGCAACGCCATGCAAACGGCTGATATTCCGCCCTGCTGTTTCAGGCTGCCTCATGCCTTTGCCCGCAACGCGGCGCAAAAAAAGGCGCATGAATCATTCATACGCCCCAAAGAAGCAATCGCATTCGCTTCGTTTTTTGTCTAATTCACGCGCACCGAAGTCATGCTCAATGCGCCACCGACAATTTCATCGTTAAACAGCTCCACCGCTTGCCCGTTGTCGTGTTGCGCCAGCACATACAGCAGCGGCAGAAAATGCTCGGGCGTGGGCGCAGACAGCCGCGCGGCATCGCCCCATTGGTTCAGATAATCGGCAATGCGGTCAAACTCGCCCTGTTGCAGCGCGGCGTTGATATTTTGCCGAAAGGCTTGCGCCCATTTGTGTGGCGGCGCATCGGGGCTGTATGCACGCAGGTTGTGCACAATATTGCCGCTGCCCACAATCAGCACGCCTTGTTCGCGCAGCGGGCGCAGCAGCTTGGCTTGGGCAAAGTGTTCCGCGCTGCTAAGCGATGCGTCCAAACTTAGCTGCACCACGGGAATATCGGCGCGGGGGAACATGGGTTTCAGCACCGTCCACACGCCGTGGTCTAGCCCCATATCGGGATCTAGCTGGGCGTGGAGCAACAGGCGGCACACTTCCTCCGCCAGCCAAGGGCAGCCTGAAACGGGGTATTGCTGTTGATACAGCGCATCGGGGAAGCCGTAGAAATCGTAAATCAGCTTGGGGCGCGGGCTGCTGCTCACCCATGTGCCGTTGCCGTAACCATGCGCGGACACGCACAAAATGGCGCGAGGCGCGGGCAGGCGCTCGCCCATTTGGCGGAAGGCGCGGTTGTAAGCGTTGTCGCGCAACACGTTCATCGGGCTGCCGTGCCCGAGAAATAATGCGGTTTTCATGCTGTTTGCTCCGTTCAAAGTTAAATGTGGCGGCATTGTATTTTTTCGGATCATGCAAATAAATAGCCAAAAAACGAAAGCAGTATTGCCCACAAAGAAACAATAGGCAGCCTGAAAACCGCAGGCGGCAATCAAACCGGCATAAACCCGTTTTCAGGCTGCCTTTATGCCGCTTCCAAGGCTTGCAACTTCGCCGCCAGTTGCGCCGCCTGCCCGCGCGCCTTGGCTTGAATTTCTTCAGCGCTGTATAACGCGGGTGATGTGCCGTGAAACCAAAACGGCGGCACAAAATTCATCTGCGCGTAATACGCGGTTTGGGCAAGGTTTTTGCAAAATTCCGCCACGGGAAAATGATGCTCGCCCAGCGTGTGGTATTCGCACTCGGGCGCGCCCACGGTAAAGCTGGCGACAAAATTTTTGCCTTTGAGCCGGCTGCCCGCGCTGCCATAGGCAAAGCCGTAGGTGAACACGTAGTCAAACCATTGCTTCAAAATGGCGGGCATGTTGTACCAATAAAACGGATATTGGAACACGATGGTTTGATGGCGCAGCAGGGCTTGCTGCTCGGCAGCGGCATCAATTTGAAAATCGGGATACAGCTCGGCGATGGGGCGGATTTCCAAATCCAAGCCGCTGCGCTGCAAGCCGTTGATAACGGCGCGGTTGGCAACGGATTGGGCGTAGTTTGGGTGGGCGAGAATGATGAGTGCCATGTTTGCTCCTTGCTGAAAAAACGCGGATTGTGGCGGCGCAAAACGGCAAAGACAAGAGCTATCTTTTTGAATAGGTGCAAAAAAATGAAAACGGAATGCACGGCAGAGTGCTTGGAAGCAAACGGCAAACGCTATGCTTGCACGGTGAGCCTGGCGATGGATTTAATCGGCGGCAAATGGAAGGCGGTGGTGCTGTATCACCTGCAAGACGGGGCAAAACGCTTTGGCGAATTGCACGCGCATCTGGTGTTTGCCACCGAGGCGGTGTTGAGCCGCCAGCTGAAAGAATTGGAGCGGGACGGGCTGGTTTCGCGCACGCAATACGGCACCAAACCGCCGCTGAAAACCGAATACGCGCTCACCGAATTGGGGCGCACGGCGATTCCCGTGTTGCAGGCGGTTACCGCTTGGGGCAATGCGCTGGCGCTGAGAAGCGGGCGCTTTCAGGTAGACTAAAACTGTCAGGCAGCCTGAAACTGCGCGGCAAACGCTTTGAACACGGCTTTGCTCGGGCTGCGGTCGTAAATGGCGAACACGATGCGCTCAAAGCAATCGGCAAATTCAGGCTGCCGCAGGCTTTGGGCAAAGGCGGCGGCAACTTGCTCGGGCGGATTGCGGAACACGCCGCAGCCCCACGCGCCCAGCACCAAATTTTTCTGCGCTTGGTCTTTGGCAACCGCCAACACATAATCCGCGCGCCGCTGCAACGTTTGCGCCAACGCCGCTGCGCCGTTTGGTTCGCGCTGCAAAAACACGCCTGCATTGGGCGCAGGCGCGGTAATCACCGAAGGATAAAAGCATTCGTTCAGCAGCCCATCGCCCGACACGCGGAAAAACGGCACGCGCGGCGAATAGATGATGTGGTCGGTGTAGAGCATGGATTGTTCGGCGCGGTTGGCGGCGTAGTAATCGGGCTGTTCCAGTTGGCACAGATACAGCCCCGAGCTGCGGCATAGGTCTTCTTCCTGCGCTTTGGCGCCGTTTAAAAAGCCGCCGCCTGCGTTTTTGGCGGAGGCAAAGTTGAGCAGCACCACATCGCCCACACCTTCTTTTACCAGCAGGCGATAGGCGGCTTGCTGGGTGCTTTCGGGGGTTACGGCGATTTGCGTGGCGTGGTGGTTTCGTTCCGTTTCAGGCTGCCTTAGGGTTTCGCGCCAATGGGCTAGCTCGCTGGGGCGGTATAGCACGGTGTGGCGTTGCGCGGCTTGCTGCTCGGCGGAAAAATCCACCATGCTGCCATCTGGCTGGGGCAGTTTGCCCGATTGGCTGATGGTTAGGGCTTGCTGGGCTAAGGTTTTGTTGTTCATGGCGGTTGTCCTGATGTTTGTCCTGATGCTTTGAAATGATTGAATTTTACTCGTTTAACAGTTTTCAGGCTGCCTTAACCGTTTGAAATGAGCTTCGGCGAAGCCAAAACGCGCAAGGATAATCGAATGACCACACTCATCGCCCTGCTTACCCTATTCGCCACCACATTCGGCGTGTTTATCGGCTGGTATGACGATGCCCGCGACAAGGTTTGGGCGTATGTTGCCGTGCGCGCGCTGCTGTTGGTGGCATCTTACGGCGCATCCCTCGCTGTGTTTTGGCTTATGCCGCCCGCTTGGCTGCTGGCGTGGTGCATGGTGGCGATGCTGCTGGTGTTTTATGCGCTCGCCAAAGTTACTTACCATGTTGTTTGCGCTTCCAAGCTCAACCACAGACGCTAAACCCACGTTTCAGGCAGCCTGAAACAAAGCTCAGCGTAGCTAAAATCCACTTTCAGGCTGCCTATACCGCGCCACCTTCCCCATTCTCTTAACCAACCAAAGGCAAAAATCATGCACACCCCAACTAAACTTCTCGCTCTGATGATTCCGCTCGCCCTTGCCGCCTGCGCGGTGCAAACCGAAGTGCCCAGCAGCGTTGCCGTGCCGCCGTCATTTGAGCAAGCGGGCGCGTCCAATGGGCAGCCTGAAAATCCAAACCCAAAGCCAAATGATTTATCGCGCTGGTGGACAACATGGCAAGACCCTGTGCTGCGCGATTTGGTGGAACAAGCCTTGCGCGAAAACCGCAATCTGGCGGCGGCGCAAGCCACGATGCAGGCGGCGCAAGCGCAGGCAGATTTAGCCGCTGCCGACCGCCGTCCGCAAATTGGCGCGGGGGCAAATTTATACGCCACAGGCAAGCAGGATAATCCGCTGCCCAACGGCTTGCGCCAAGCGGCGGGCGGCATCAACCCGCAGCTGGGGCAAGCGGAGTTTGACAATGTGAACCTGCGCCGCGCGGCATTGTCGGCATCGTGGTCGCCCGATATTTTTGGGCAGAAGAAAAGCGATGCCGAAGCCGCGCGGCAAGTGGCGTTGGGCGAAGTGGAACGCTGGCACGGCGCGCAACTGATGTTGGCAGCGGAAACCGCGCAGCATTATTTGAACGCGCGTTCGCTAGCGGCGCGGCAAGAGCAGGCGGCGCAGCGCATGGGCAGCCTGAAAAACTTGTTGCGCTATGTGCAGGCGCGGTTTAAGGCAGGGCATGTGAGCGCGTATGAAGTGCGCCAAGTGGAAGCGCAACTTGCCGCCGCGCAAGCCGAAGCCGCCACGCTGGACGCGCAACGCACCGCTCACGTTCGCAGCATTGCGGTGCTCACGGGGCAAGTGCCGCAGGGTTTCAGGCTGCCTGAAAGCAGTGCGAACGTGTTGACAAATTTGCCTGCGCCACCGCAAGGGGCAACGCCGTTAGATGTGCTCACGCGCCGCCCCGATGTGCGTGCTGCCGAACGCCAAGCCCGCGCCGCCGCCGCCAAGCTCGCCAGCGCCAAGATGGATAGGCTGCCGCGCTTTGACATCCAATTTGCATGGAACAACGGGCGCATCGGCTTGGACAACAATTTATCCTCCATCGCCAAAAGCACGGGCGGGCTGCTGAGCGCGGGCGTAACCGTGCCACTGTTCACCGCAGGGCGCATCCGTGCCAACATCGCCGCCGCCGATGCGCGGGTGCAAGCCGCCGCCGCGCAATACGACAACACCATGCTCACCGCGCTATCCGAAGTGGACAGCAGCTACCATTTGCAACGCGGTTTGTTTGACCAACGCGCCCGCGCCGCCGATGCCGCCGCGCAAAGCAGCCGCCAAGCCAGCCAGTCGCGCCGCTTGTTTGAGCTGGGCAAGCTCACGCTGGACCAAGCATTAACCGCCGAAATCGCCGCCAGCCAAGCGCAGGAAGCGTTGGTGCGGGCAAGGCTGGCGGAGGGGGAGAATTTGTTGCGGCTGTATCAGGCGTTGGGCGGCGGCTGGCAGGATTGATTTTTGGGATAGGGAATGAGAAGGCAGCCTGAAAACGGAAAATCGCGTTTTCAGGCTGCCTTATTAGTTGGAATGATGAAGCGTTTTTGGGTTGAGATGTTTGCCAACTGCCTGAGGCAGCCTGAAATCCAAAACGGAACGGCGATGGCTCTTCGCCAAACGGTTGAACAGAATGGAGAATGTTTCCATTCAGCCAAAATATTGGCAAGCCGCCCGCACGCCATTTTCAGGCTGCCTTTTGAGGATAACAGAGGCGGCCTGAAACCGATATGCCCGTTTTCAGGCTGCCTATTCATCATTCCCGCTCACACCTCCCGATACACCTCGTCAAACGGCAGCCTGAAACGCTCGCCCCACACGCCCCTATCCCCCTCGCGCACCCCGCACGACACAATCATATTGATTTCCGCCCCGCGCGGTAGCTGCAAAATCCGCTTCACGCAGCGGCTGTCCAGCCCCTCCAGCGGGCAGGTATCCAGCCCGCGCTCCGCCATCGCCAGCATAAACGTTTGCGCGGCAAGGGCGCAGCTTTTGTGCATTACCACGCGCACATCGCTTTCGGTTACTTCGCGCTGCATCGGGCGAAACAAGCTAATCCCGCGCGAAATCAACCAGCGCAAGCCGCCCAGCAAGCCGAAGCAGCGCGCATATAAAAACGGCATCAGCTTGCCATAGTAGCCCTCAAAATTGGCGATGCGTTTGGCCTGCTTTTCGGGCGGGCTGTTGCGCCGCACGTTGCCGCGCTCAAACGCCAACGCCGCCTGCGCACGGCTGCGATAGGCGTCTTGGCGGGTAACGAACACCACCATTTGCTGCGCGGTGGCGGCGGACGATTGCCCCAAGCAGGCGGTGGCAAGCTGCGCCAGCACGGCTTTATCGGTAACGTGGTAAAACGCATAAAGCTGCATATTAGAGCTGCTGGGCGCAAGCTGGGCAAGCTGCAGGCATTCGCGCACGGTGTCGGGGTCTATCGGCGTGCCGGCATAACGGCGCACGGCGCGGCGGTGTTGCAAAAGGTCGCGTAAAGTCATGGTGTTGCTTTCTGTCGGGTTGCGGTGGAGCAATTATACGCCGTCGGCGCGGCGGCCGAACGGCAGCCTGGAAACGGCGGCGTGCCGTTGCGGGGAAAGCCGGTCGGCTTGCCCGTTGAACATCGGATAAGCGCGATTGCGGCGCGGTAAACAGTTTGGCAACCCAAGCCCGCCCGCAACAAGGCAGCCTGAAATCCAAAACGGAGCGGCAACGGCTCGTTGCCCAATGCGGGTTTGACAGGGTTTTATGGGTTGAACAATATCGGCGAACCGCCGGCATTCCATCGGCTGCCGGTTTCGCAAAGGTATCAGGACGGATAGCCCCAAACGCAAAAGGCAGCCTGAAAACGCCAAATCCCGTTTTCAGGCTGCCTTTCATCCCCGTTCACCCCGCCTTGCGCCGCGCCCACCCCATCTGCACCGCCATCGCCACGCCCATGCACACGCACACGGGCAGCCAAAACGCCGTGCTCAACCGCGACAATTCCAGCATAAACACCACCGCCGTCAGCCGCATATTCTGCGCCAAGCCCAAAAACACCGTTGCCCCCACAAACGCCGCCGCCCCCGCCGAAACGGGCGGCAACACCGCATTCCAAGCCACCGCGCTGGCAAACGCAATCATCCCGCCCAGCATCATTGACGGCGTAATCCGCCCGCCATACGCCCCCGCTACCGTTGCCAGCAACACCGCCGCCCATTTGGTTGCCAACAGAGCCAACGCCGTTTGCCAAGTGAGCGCGTCGGCAAAACTCAACTGATTGCCCGCCTTGCCGTTGCCCAAGATTTCAGGCTGCCACATCCCCATCGCCCCAATCGCCGCAAACGACAGCAGCGCAATCGGCAGCATTTTCCAACTCGCCTTGTTCAGCTTCGGCAGCTTGCCGTTGCTCCATGCAAACGCATTCACCCCCAGCGCAATCAACACGCCGCACACCGCCGCCCAAACCAAAAACGGCGCATCAAACGCCACATTTTCCAAATTCGGCAAATGCGCGTATTGCACCGTATCGCCCAGCCCCACGCGTACCACCAGAACCGCCACGCCGCAAGCCAACAACGCCGCCAGCACCATCGGCACCGACCAAGCCACCAGCAGCGTTTCCAACACAAACACCGTCGCCGCCAACGGCACGTTATACACCGCCGCCAAACCCGCCCCCGAAGCGCACGCCAGCACCACACTCTTTTGCGCGGGCGACAATTTGAGGCAGCCTGAAAGCGGCGTTGCCAACGCCACGCTCATCTCGCGCGGCGCCACCTCCCGCCCCAAAGGCGAGCCCATGCCCACCGTGATAATCTGCAAAATCGCATGGCACGCCGTTGTTTTCACCGGCATATCCTTTTCAGGCTGCTTCACCGCCGTTTTCACTTCCATCAACGGCGCGCCATATTTTTGCAACAGCGTCCAACACACGCCCACCACCGCGCCACACGCCAGCAACGCCGCAAACCGCCGCCCCGCCGAAGCCTGCTGCGCCAGCTCCCGAAACGACGCATGCCCGCCCTGCGCCCAGCCGCCATGAAACACCAGCTGCTGCACCGCATGCAGCAAATGGGTGAAACCAATCCCTACCAAGCCCGCCAGCAGCCCCGTAAGCAACAACGCCACGCCCAAGCGCAGCGAAAAATCGCGCGATTCCATCGCCATATCCTGTTTACTGTTTAACAAAAACCGCGCCCATTTTAACGCAAATGAACGCAGAGGCAGCCTGAAAACGGTGCGGCAGCCTGAAACGGCATACCAGCGGCTCGCCAACAGCCTGCCGATGTAGCCATGTTTTATGACGCAGTAGGTCGGGCATTGATGCCCGACAAACACCTTTGCCACAGTTTCAGGCTGCCTCCCGCCAAAGGCAGCCCAAAACTCACTATAATCCCCTCTTTCAACCCCATAACAGAAAGGCTTAACCATGACAACATTCTTCACCCCCGCCCAAATCCTCCCCGCCTACCAATACCGCAAATCCTGCCGCCACTACGACCCCAGCCGCAAAATCAGCGCCGAAGATTTCAACTACATTCTAGAACTCGCCCGCCTGTCGCCCAGCTCCGTGGGCAGCGAACCATGGCGATTCCTCGTCGTGCAAAACCCCGAGCTGCGGCAAAAACTCAAACCCTTCGCATGGGGCATGGCCGCCACGCTGGACACCGCCAGCCATATCGTCGTTATCCTCGCCAAGAAAAACGCCCGCTACGACAGCCCCTTTATGCTGGACGGCATCAAACGCCGCGGCATCACCGACCCCGAAGCCATCGGCAAAACCCTCGCCAAATACCGCAGCTTCCAAGCCGACGATGCCCACCTGCTAGACAGCGAGCGCACCCTGTTTGACTGGTGCGGCAAGCAAACCTACATCGCCCTTGCCAACATGATGACCGGCGCCGCCCTCATCGGCATCGACAGCTGCCCCATCGAAGGCTTCAACTACGACGAGATGAACCGCACCCTTGCCGCAACAGGCGCGTTTGACCCCGCCGAATGGGGCGTGTCCGTTGCCGTTACCTTCGGCTACCGCGCCCAAGACATCGCCCCCAAAGCGCGCAAAGCCATGGAAGACGTGGTAACTTGGTTAGAATAAATCCCACACCAAAGGCAGCCTTGCCCCTTTGTCCAAATCTTTGATTTGGGTATAAGTGAGCATCTAAATCTTTGATTTAGCCATGCGAACTTATGCAAAGCCAAAGGGGTATACCGCAGCGCAACGCGCAAGGTTGAAAACGTATTGGCGTTTTAGCTTCACTCGTTTTCAGGCTGCCTCAATCCACAAAACCCACAAGGAAACCTTATGAACCGCCCCATCCTAACCACCGCCCTGCTTACCGCATCACTCGCCCTCGCTGCCCCAACCCTCGCCGCGTCCAAAGCCAGCAAACCAGCCAAAGCAGAAACCCAAGCCCAAAGGCAGCCTGAAAATGAGCGCAGCGAATTTCGGCGTAGCCAAAACAACAACCACCTACAACTCGCCCAACACATCCAAACCGAAGACCTAATCGGCGTATGGGGCAACGCCACCCAAACAGACGAAGGCTCGCTGCTCAACATGACCATGATGAGCAAAAACGGCACAGGCGCAGACCTAATGGTGTTCACCATCAACAACCCCAAAAGCAGCCTGAAAATCAGACAACAATTCACATGGCAATTTAACGAAAAAACACAAACATTCAGCCAACGCATCACCAATTTTTCCACCACCCGCGACAACGAGCCCACCCAACAAGACAAATCCCAAATCGGCAAAACCAGCACCGCCAAAGCGCGCATGCTGCTGCGGGACGGCAAACCCGATATGCTGGAACTCACCGACCAAGCCAGCGGCGAAAAACAAAGCTACTTCAAGCAAGACCTCAACAAACTGCGCGAAATCTTAAAGCCCTAAACCAACCCGCCCACACCAAACGCAGCCTGAAAACAAGAAATACCGTTTTCAGGCTGCCTCAATCTAAAAGGAAATATCATGCCCCGCCACATCCTAACCACTGCCCTGTTTGCCACATCACTCGCCCTCGCTGCCCCCGCCCTCGCTGCACCCAAAATCGCCAAACCAGCCGACGCCCAAACCCATCCCCAAAAGCAGCCTGAAAACAGCAATCCTCTACAAATCGCCCAACACATCCAAACCAAAGACCTCATCGGCGTATGGGCAAACTCAGCCGAAACAGATGGGGGCTCATTGCTTACCATAACCATGATGGGTACAGATAGCAAAGGCTTAGACATCATGTTGATTGAACTCAAAAAACCTCAAAAAAGCCTGCTTATCATGCAAAATTTCACATGGCAATTTAACGAAAAAACGCAAGAGTTTACTCAGCGCGTTACTGATTTTTCTACTATCCTAAACAACGGCACGCCCAAACAAGAAAAATCCGAAATTGGCAAAACGGATACGGTCAAAGTGCAAATGATGTTGCTAGATGATAAACCTTTCATGTTTGAACTTACCTCCAAATCAAATGGCGAAAAACACCGCTACTTCAAACAAGATACCGACCAACTGAATAAATACTTGAATGAATACTTAAACAAACAAGCCTTAAACTAACCCG
>ERZ772807.1747-NODE-1747-length-11833-cov-3.326116_pt1 | contig 11833 bp, 7 predicted proteins | sample MGYA00511472_ERZ772807 | MGnify/ENA primary metagenome ERZ772807 (study PRJEB29015, sample SAMEA2737947) | human oral metagenome | biome: human oral; feature: human-associated habitat; material: dental | place: China | collected 2039 ...
AACGGGTAACTTAATCCGGCAAAACGAAATGTACCGCTTTGGTAAAACGAAATGTGATTATTTTGTGTAAAACGAAATGTGTTTTTTTTCGAGCGCACACGTACAAGAAACGCCTCAAAAAATCTTTTATTTTGAGGCGTTTTTCTATTACAAATATTTGTATATCTCGCAGAAAATTATTATCTTTGTATAGTATATATTGGGACTTTACGCACTCAAACATTGAGTTCAAACCTCACCGTCTCATCTCCATCAAGCAGTCGCTTGGTACAGTTTATATTATTCTCGTATATGTGCACGTTTCCGAGGTTCAGCGTTATGTTTTTCAGCGGCAGGTCTATCTGTCGCGACATGAGGTAAAGGTGGTATATATCTGCAGGTAACCCTAAATTAGCATCGCTGCTCCTTTGGTAGGCCGACAACACCAATTCTCCATCATCTATCTGGAACTGCACAAGGCTAAGGCAAGGAGCCTGATTACTCTCCGCATTGGTTTCACCAAGGAATAGCACATAATTCTTGCTGTTACGTTTCTCACGATTTATTTTCGCTATCAGCGGTGGCAGTTTCTCAAAGTAGGTCGGATAACTGTTCACCAGCACGCTTCCGCAATAGTCCCACCAGTTGATGCCTGCTTCACGATATCGCTCCACCTGTCGCTCACCTTGCATGAACAGCTGCAGCTCATTTTTCAATTTCTTGCGGGCAATGCCGTGACTCTCGAAAATGTCGAGCAGGTCGGCTGGCGACAACGAAAGCTGCTCATTCAGCAGGTACTTGATGTTACCTTTCTTGTTATGCTGCATCTTACCCGTGCGCATAATCTTCTCTAAAATGTCGTGGTACTTGTTCATAGTTTAATAGTATTTAATTAGTATTTGAACAGTGTTTAACCAGCCTTTTTATAGAGCATTATGTCCGTGTAGGTAGCGTTATAGTTCATGTGGGCATTGAACTCTACTTTCGTGCATTTCTCGAATGGATTGCCTATGGTTTTATTTCTGTCTATCCAATCGCACAATTCCAATATAGACGACTTATTACTTGTAAAATATACAAACGAATGTCCTGCCAGAACGGTCAGCACGTCGAGGTAATCGGCAAGCCTCCAGCACATTTTGTAGGTACCCACTTCCGTGCTCAGATACGGAGGATCAACGAGAAACACCACACCAGGCTTGTCCTTATACTGATTAAACACCTGCTTGTAGTCTTCCGACACAATGGTCAGTCCGTCCAAATAGTCGCTACATAACGGATAATCTGTCTTTCGTATTGTGTTATACAAAGCCTCCTTACGCATCTCCTCCACACTCAGACAATACTTCATTGAGAACATAATAGAGGATGATATGGTGATAAAGTCCAGATAGCCGTAACGCTCCTGATGCTTTTGCAAGCATTCAAACACCTTTTCGCGTGTATCACCTTTGATAGGCTTGTATCTCGGTATACCATGCACTATCTCCCTTAATTCTGCAAGCAGTTCGTTTGTCTGTGGTATATGTTCCAAACGTAGTTTGTACCCATCAAAGTCGTTATACACCACCTTTGAGTGAGGCTTCTGATATTTTGTGATATGCGACAGTAGCCCGCTACCCCCAAATAGATCCACGAATGTAGTTCCGTCGGGGAACTGCTCCAACACCTTCTTAAATTCCCTGGCAAACATCCGCTTCTGACCGACGAATGGAAGCGGTGCCGAATTATATTGCTTTCTCATAATAGGAGCAAAGGTCGTGAGTTTCCGTCACAAATAAGAACATCCATCAACTATCATACTGCAAATAATTTGCAGTCACTTTGGAAGTGCTTGATTAGGCCATATACCTTGCGTTCACTCACGGCATACTTGTTAGACAATACGGTCACAATATAGGAAACTTTATCGCCATTTGCAAGCATTCTCCGATAGTCAGCATACAAGTCTATATATTTAGCATCCTCTATCCTCACTCCAGCCGTATGCAGATTTTTCAAGAGTTCCCTGTTAATTTTTACAATCTCAATTATCTTCATATCTGATAAAATTTGTATCTTTGCATCATCTCACTTACATAATTAAAAAGCACCATGTGTGAACGAGGGATTTGGCCCCCGGTCGCGCACATGGTGCTTTTGGTTAATATGTAAGTGAGACGACTATTAACAGGCCGGGGGCTTTCTTATTTCCCAAAACTTTTACCGGCAGCTTATTCCTTTATTGTTAGTTTTTTAAGCAGTTATAATTCTTTTTTATCAAATTATAACTTTATGCCTATTCTTTATCCTTCATGATAAGCCAAATAGTTCTTACTGGAGATACTCCAATACCTAATAATTCTACAAAGCCTGATAAACTAACATTCTGTATTCCCTGTTCAAGGAAGGATTCATTTTTATATAGAAAGCAATCAGAGCTCCTACCAACTTTTAGATTTGCAAATGCAACTACTCTTGTTACCATAGGAACAAAGACTGTTATTTGCATAAACTCTTTATGTTCCAGAATAGGCATAGTTAAATCCTCTGGACCATAAATGAACGAACAATCAAGCTTATTATTTCTAATAGCGTTAGCTTTATATCGCAATCTCCTTATTGTTAAATCTCCCGAGATATTCACATTCTCAAACGTAGCATCCTTTGCGTCAATCGTCTTACTTTGAATACCCTTTGTGACAACCTTGTCTGCATCGATAGCCTCGGTAATTATCTTCCCATCCTTGAACATCGCTACATGTTTCCCATTCGCATCCACCATTTCTGTATCACCGTGCAGTGTTATCTTTTTCTCTGCACCGTTAAGATGTATGCCTACACTTTCAAGCCCTGTACTTAAATCAGTAATACTCTGCGAAATCGTGTTTGCCGTTAGTTTGATTTGTGCAAGTGAAAGTTGTATGTCCTTGATGTTAGCTGTATAGTCAGCAGCAACCTCCCCTGCATTCATCATCGGCTGTGAAATCCATAGATGCCCGTTTCTCCACAGTTGGAACCGCACTTGAACTTTTTCAGAAGTAATCCTACCGGGAGCAATGAATGTGAATTCCACTTTTTGCCATTCATTTTCCTTTGTAGGGGTAATTTGGAACGGGTCGCAAAGTCGGACACCCTGCCCATTGTCTGTCATCTTGATTTCGATAGCAGCACCTTCATCCATGCCCTTGAGATTGTCTGTGCGCACCATGGCAGAAATCGTGTATTTCTTTTGTGGCATAAGGCCTTCAACGAAGAAATAAACTCCATGATAAGAGTCCTGCGTTGCTCCGCTATTCTGTATAAGCACAGCATTGCTATTGTTGTATTTCACTCCTTTGTCAACGGTTGCTCCGAACATCATCCATGCCCCCTCAATAGGTTCCAAGAACGTTGAACCAACGAGCATGTTATGAATGAGTTTCGATACACCTTTTACACTTGCTGTGATAGCACCAAGTTTCTGACTTGCTTCGAAGAGTACGTTTGTGTTGTAAGTCACAGGAACGACCCTTGTGTCAAGCACCTGTTGTCCTTTCATTATATTGACCGAGAATGAGCCTAAATTCTTCTTTGTGAAGTCCACAATTGACATCCTACACTCCCATTTTCCAGCAGGGGTTTTCATGAACATTATCTCATTAACCCGATTATCCACAGATATAGTAATGTCGTTGCCCGTGTACTTTGTTTCCTTGTTGCCAACGACGTGTTTTATTTCGTATTGCAAATCAATGTTACATTCCCCATATTCACCAACAATGGCACTTTCCTCTAAGGGGTTCAGCTTATACATTTCTGCGTCTTGCCCCTTAAACTCACTCCATGTGTACGCGTTTAGGTTGAGTGGCGGATAGTTCTTATCCCATGAGACGATACCGATAAACTTACCTGTTGTTAGTCCGAATTGCAAGTCTTCGGGGGCTGGCGAGTATTCGGTTGCTTTATCACCATATTCTATCTTGTATCCACAAAGCCACATCCTTGAGCCGTTATCTTTCTTCTCTACAGAAAAGGCTGCATTAGGACAGTCTTTCAAGAATTTTATCGTTACGCTATACCGCTTCCACTCTGTCGTAAACTGTTCATAGCTTGCCAAGCCACCTGTTACAATGTAATCTTTATCTTCCGCGTTCCGGAGAACCCATCTGCAGTTTATCGGTATCTCCGTGTCTACTTTTGCAAAGAAGCTGAAAGTATAAACTCTACCCGCCTTGCACGACACGACAGCGCCTCGTTGGTTCCAATTGCCGTCTTGCATGAGTACCGATAAGCCGTTATGTTTTTCTGTCGTTAATTCTCCTGCGCCTGCAAAGTTCCAAACACCACTAAAATCTAACGTACCCTTTGCTAAATTTCTGCCGACGAAGTTCGGATAGTCCACACCGCCTTTTTCTATACGTACATTGCGTGCAAGCACACTGCCGTCTACTCCCTCCGTAACTGCTTCTGTGTTATCTAATCTTGCATAGAAATAATTTCCGTCACGCGCAAAGTCTGGAAGCGTAAAAGCAAAAGAAGCGTGAGAAAAGTCTGTTGATTTATCAAGTTTGAATTGTAATTTATTTTTGTATTTTGCATTAAAAATTGCGACCTCTGCCCTTTCAGCTTTTTCGTCAAACTTATAATCAAGAGAGAGCGTGTAAACTGCTCCTGTTGTAAAGCCAGCAAGTGGAATCTTAGCGATGTAGGCCCCAACAGGTTTTGTCTTACTTTTATTTGTAGATACAGTGTCATCTGCTTTCTCAAAAAGAGGCGTTTCTTCCACAAAAGGTTTTTCTTTCGTGAACGTTTTCCCGTCGTCTGAATAACGGATATAGGTTCTCTCGCCTTTGCCGTCATTGACCACGGACACCGTGTATTCTGCTCTTGCCTTTATTCCCATATTCTAATCATTTAATATACATTCAAATTTCGCGTTCATCTTCATTACATCATCACGTGTCACACTGATAGTGTTCCCCACGCCTTGATGTGCGTTGTTAAAGATAGTGTCAGCACCTGCGTCTGTAGATACACGTAGCCATGAGAACTTGCCAGGCGCATAGCTGCTTGTTTTCTCTGTAGAACCCTCATATACACGCGCCGTTAATTTTATCGTGCCCTTGCCGTTGTAAAGGATAGAGCCTGTATCGCTCGTGATAGTCATATATAGCGCATTCTGTCCGTTTGTTCCGTCTGCACCCTTTATCAGTGCCCATTTATATCTGTCAGGGTCGGTACTGTCCGCCTGAATAAAGTCTGTATAGGTACCGATATACTTCTTACCAGAAGAGTCTGAAACGTCAAATCCACTTTTCCCGTCAGCACTGTTGGCGTATGCAATGTGCAGATAGCTCGTCTTACCGTCAACACCGTTCTCCCCTGCTATGCCGTCCGCCCCATTTGCACCTTGCGCCCCTTTCGTACGTACCCATGTGTACTTTTTAGGGTCGGTACTGCCTGTCTCTGTGAAGTCAACATATGTGCCTATATAGTCTCCTCCCGTCTCGTTCATCTGTGATGCGTTTATCGGATTAGCGACATCGGAGTACTTCACATGAAAATAGCTTGTCTTGCCATTTATTCCTGCTTCACCTGCAACACCACGCTCCCCCCTTGGGCCCTGAATGCCTTGCAAGCCCTGTATGCCACGTTCGCCTCTTTCTCCTCTGGGGCCTTGTGCACCGTCACGACCATTCGCACCATTCTGTCCCTTGTCAACCTGTAGTTGCCACTGCGGATTTGTAGTGCTTGGTTGTGAGGTTACAACGGTGCCAACAGGGGCAACACAAAGCCATAATCTGCCATCATGGCTCACCTGGTCATAATAGCTGTATTTCTCTCCTGCAGCCCACGTTCCCCGGTTCACCACCATTGGAATGAGTGCGCCATTGCTACTGATGAGCCTGAAGTTTTTGGCCAATATCGCTACGTCATTGGGTGATAACGTTGTCGTTGCTTTGCCCTCCAAGGTGTAGCTGTTTACACCTGCATACATCACATAAGATGGAGCATTGTTGCCCGTGGTGTAGATGATGATTATATTTTGCCGTTCGGGCTTCGTCCTATTGCCGAACTGCACCAGTGTATCGTCGACCATCGGCGCGTCACTCCCTTGCTCGCAATCGGCCTTGCTCAAATCTATGTAATCCTCACCCACGTCCATTACCCTGCGCCAATAGCTTCTGTTTGCCACGCCTGCATATACACCAGCCTTAATGTTAAAAGTATGACAACGTACTTGATCGTCAACTTCCCACAAGTTAGTCGTAGCCGTCGTACCGTCATCTTGATGAAAATAACAACGCCATGTGGTACCGTTATCCACCACGCGTTTAATTCTACTTCCACAAGCGCTAAACACCATGTTGCCACCAACATAGCTAATCTTCAGTTTCTCCAACTCGTTGAACGTAGCCTTGCCCCACACCTGCAAGTCGGTCAATGCCAACCGATACTTCCCGTCGGCACGCCGTTTTAAAGCAAAGCCTCGCTGCTCGGCCTCGTTGAAGTCATCACTCAATAGCTCCAACAGCGTGGCCACGCCTTCGGCCGTGATGCCACGTCCGTCTTTCAGCCCAATGCCTTCTAAAAAAGTAATGAGCTTTTCTGCAAAGTCCTTCTCCTTTTTACTGATGAACTCCTTATGCGAGCGTCTGGCACTATAGATATTGCTGTCTGCAGGCTTTGTCGTGTCCCCACTTTGGATAAGGTCGGGAACGTTAAGTGCACCAACAAGCGCACCGGTATAGTTTCTTACCTCTTTAATAGAGTCGTCCACCTTCGCCATCACTCCCGTCGAGAGGGCATCGCTGATTTCAATGTCTACCTGCGAAGGCAAGTTCACCTGTCTGCTGATACGCGTGATACGACTCTTACGAAAACCCGTCTTAGGGAAGTACTCCGCGCTTTCCAATCGTACGCGCCTGCCGATGAACAACTCCACGTGATTGTCTTCTATCCATACATGGTCCGTCGGAGCTTTATAGCGCGAGACGTCCAAGGCGTGCTGCTCATTATACTTATCCACAGCCTTACGTAGTTCTGTCTCTGCTAATCCATAATATTCATCAGGCATGAGCAGATTCCACAAGATGTACTTATCGCCAATCTTAGGAATCAGCGTTCCACCAGGCAATTGTTTCCCATCATTATAAGGCCATATCGTAATAATTTCAAACTCTTTGGTTCTACTATCAAAATTTACTTCAAAGTAATGGTCTGTGTCTGTTCCCAAGCCAGCCAACTCGCTACCTTCCTGAAAGGACACACGCTTTACAAGTCCACCTATCTCATAGTCGTTAGGATTAAAAGGTAAATCCTTATCTTTAAAGTAATAGATCGTAAAGGACTTCCCGTCTTTATCCTTAACTTCCTTTTGCCTGACGCTGCTCACAACGCCGACGCGCCTTGGATAGATGCCTGCAAAAGCTTCTTTCTCGTAGTGGTGAATGACACCATACTTCTCCACATTCACGTCTACATACTTCCTGCCATCAGGAAGCATCAGCCGACTGTGCCCATATTTCGCCACATCGATGTTGCGCGAGCTTCCAATTGGGAAAAGACGGGTATAGAACTTCGCCCCGTCTGCCATGTCGCGATCAAGAGAAGTCAGCCCTTTGTCGTAACCAAGGGCAATCTCTTCACCATGCTCACAGCGACAGAGGTTCAGTGTCTCGCCATCAAACCACCATTCCGTGTGTACGGCTTCGGCAAGTTCCTTTAAGGCATCACTGCAATACTTCCCCGTATAGTCTATCGTTACGTTGTCCGTGCCTGCTACGATTCCAACCTTAAAGGTCCTTAAAGCCTTCATTCCCTCATTGATGTTCTTTACAATGAGTCGCATGTGGTCTATGGGCCGGGCCGTCAAAGAAAAAACAGGTTCGCTGTCGCCATCGGTGTTATTGAGCACCAAGAAGCGGGTAATCAAGCTCTCTACGCCACGAAGCGAAAAATTATATTCCCACTCCATGGAACTTTTCTCCGATGGCGTGTACCTTTCCGTTGCCCAATACCGCTCACCCTCATAGTCCACATAGTCATTCACGTCTATAGCGATGAACTCATATAGCGTAAAGGAGAGTTTCAAAAGATTGTCGCCTTGTATCTCCTTATCCTGTGTGCTGTTGTCATTTGGAGCAATGGTTGCTTTGATATTTCCGCTGCTGTCAAATAGTGTCAGAATCATTTTTATATCGTTTTATGAGTGTTTGAATGGTGTTTGAATGGTATTCGGCTCCCCTCCTTTTGGAGGGGGCGGGGGAGGCTTCCTATACGATTGGTTCCGGTTCCCGGAACTTCACTCTATAACTGCTGGCTTGCACGCCCTCCTGCCACAGGTAGGTAAGGGAACGATAGGTGCTGCTCTCAAGATAGAATACCTTTAGCGTAAGCCCAAGTCCTTTAAAGGTAATGGTCAGCCAACCGTCCTTCCCGGTCTTCAGGAAGCGGACGAAAGCCATGTACTTCTTTAGCCACTCTTCTCTCGTTGCGGCATATTGTGCAAAGTGAAGCGTCACATCCCGCTCGGCGTTGGCAGGAGTAAGCACGCGGGAGTATTTCTTACCGTCATGCTCACGAAAGTCCACACCCACATGGTCTTTTGCCTTGCTTGGAGCAAGAATGGCGTTCAGATTCTCCCTGCCGCCTTTCTTCTCCTCCGTGAGAAACACACCATATTCTTTCCAAATATCCGTACCATTGATAAGCACTTCGCCTTCTAATATTTTTCCCATGCTATTTAATTTTTACGCCGTCGCGAATAATCTTTTTAATATCTTCCATAACTGTCTTCAGCGATGCCGCACTGCTACCGGTATGCTCTTCTATCCGCTTCAGGTGTTCCTGCGCCGCGTTCATCTTAGAAGCTACGTCCTCCACGCGGTCATCGATGCTTGCCCAGTGCATCTGACCGCTGACGAACAGCCCCTCCAGCTTTGTTCCCTGGTCCTGGCTCATCGTCATGAAGGCACCGCTCCTGCCTTGCTGGGTCGTGCCTCCGGTCTTGTCAGTTTCCTTGATGATACCTTCGTTCCTCAGCTGCTCGATGTCGTTCCTGGCATTCTTCACATAGTCCTCGTACTCCTGCTTCAGTGCGTCAAGCCGTTTCCGGTACTCGGCATCGGTTATCTCACCGCTTGTCCTCGCCTTGTTGAGCTTGGCAAGGTTCTCGTACCATGTTTCCAGATTTTTCTGGAACTTCGCACCAACCAAGTTGTTCACCGCCATCTTATTCACCATCGTCTGCCAGTTCTCGGCAATCTCGTCAAAAACCTTTTCCGAACCGTCGGCAAGAGAGTATAGAGAGTTGAGGAAGTCATCAAAGACATTATCCTTCGTCGTGGTGGTCAGGTTCTCGTAGAGGGCATCCGTTATCTCCTTCAGCTTCCCTGCCTGCTCGATATACTGATTCAGTTTCTCTATCACACGTCCGCCATAGCCGCCTTTACCCGTATCTTCGATGGCTTTCCACATATCCACATTAGAGCGGAGCATCTTCATTTCCTCCGGACTCAAGTTCCAAATGTCCCCGTTCCAACTTCTACCCATCTGTTTGCTCAGTCGGTCTATCTGCTCCCTATTAAAGCCACCCCAATAATGATTAAAACTGTGGTGGGCGGAATGGTAGCCGGCTTGCGCTTGCGCAATGCCCCGATAGTTGTCTATCGTCTCTTGCTGCAGTTTTTCGGCTTCGTCGGAGATGCGGATGGCAGAAGCGCCTCTGGCGGTTTTCATCTCGTCGGTGAGGTCCTTGATGGCTTGCTCCAGCTGTTCGTTGCGTCTGGTAAGCCTGTCGATGGCATCAGCAACCTCTTCTTCGTTTGAGTTGGTAAACCACTCACTGGGTCCTTTATGGCTCAATGCACCAAAGGAGAGAACATTAAACACACGTCCAAGCACGGTGTTGAGAAGTCCGCCAATACCTTTTACGATGATGGATTCTATTACCTTGAAGAGATTTTCTGGTAAGTCGAATATCGCGTCGATAAGATTTCCGATAGCCTCCAAGATGGCGTTGACCAAACCGTCTATCCAGCGAAGGGAGATGATTTCCGTAATGGCATTAAGGATACCTGTCACAAAGTTCCTTATGCCATTAATGATGTCAAGGATGAGTTTGGGTATCTGTGCCACGATACCGATGATACCGCCAAGCCCGCTTGACAATACGCCCGACAGGCTTCCGCCGATACTCCCCAGCGCACTGCCCATCGTTCCTGACAGCGTGGTGCCTATCGTCTTCGCCATGCCTTCACCCATCTGCGGAAGTATGGAATCCAGCGTTCCTTTCAGCTGGTCTATCTGCCCCACGGACTGCTGAATGCCGCCAAAGCCCTCCACGCCCTGCCAGGCCTTGGCATTGCTTAATGCTGTTGTCAGTCCGCTCGTGAAATTCGCCACCTCATCTGAGGTTTGGTTTAGGGCCGCGCCAAAATCCTCCATACTCTCATGGGCCTTGGCGGTGGCATCGCCCAGTTCCTGTGCCTTGGTCTCCAGCTCCCTGTACTGCTCTTCTGTGATTTCTCCTGAGGCGAGTTTCTTCTTGCCTTCGTCCCTTGTCTTCACGGCTGCTTCCTCTGCCTTCACGGCGCGGTCATAGGCCGCCACGCTGTCCGTGAACTGCCTGATGGCCTCGCCCAGCTTCTGCCATGTCACGCTCTGGTCGGTACCGACATACCGGCGCATCTCCTGTATCAGGTCCGTCACCTTCTGCTGTGTCTGGGCGTCGGCGTTCCTGTAATCGTCCGTTTTGACGTATGCGCGCAACTGCTCCATCATCGGCACCATCATTTCCTTGGTCAGGTTGCCCACGCCACTGAAGAGCGCGTTCCAGTCGATGCCCCGGCTGACTTCCTCGAACGACATGCCGGCCTCGCGTTGCTGCTGTTCCTTGCGGAGTTGGGCTTTCTTCCACTTTTTCGTATTCTCGTTCGCCTCGGAAGCGTCCACCTCGGCTATTTTCTGCGCCGTCTCCTTGGCAATGGCCAACTTCTTTTGCTGAAACGAACCATATTCCCGCAAATATTCGCTCATTGCGCCTATTTCTTCTCGCTGCTGTTCCAGCTGCTTTTTTGCTTCTTCCTTGGCAATCTCGGCTTCGCCGTTTTTTTTCTTCTTCTCGGCAAGAGAGCGGGCCTCGGCGAGGGTTTCGCTTTGCCGCCGGGTCAGATGTCCCTTTTGTGCTTCACGCCAGCGTTTCTCCTGCTTAGCAAGTTCTTCTAATTCTTTTTGATAGTTTTCCTTTATTTGGCGGCGTTTCTTTTCAGCACCTTCCTTGAGCAGGTCTATTTCGGCCTGCCGGTTCTTCTGTTGGAGGGCGAGCAACTCGGAAGCCCTGCGTTCTTCCTCTTTCTCGGTGTCTTTTTTGTTTTCAGGCTTGACATGACCGCCGATATCCGCTCCCTTAGCCACCACTGCCGCCTGTTTCTCTAAATCGGCAGCTTCCTTCAAATAGTTGTCGCGCTCTGCCTCCAGTGCTTTTGTTCGTTTGTTGTACGCCTCCTTGTTGTATTTTTCTATAGCACCATAAGCATCGTATGCGCCGTTTGTCTCCGACTGCATCATATAATGTCCCATACGGGCAAACCAGCCCATGTCACTTTCTGCATTACCGGGCTTGGTCGCTTTGTGCTTGTTCACCTTTTCGTCGGCTTCCACGGCCTTGTTCACTAACGCCTGCGCCTTGGCCTGGAGGAAAAGCATCTGTATGTATTTCTCGGCCTTTTGCGTAAGCACCTCATACCACTTCGCCACCGAGTCATAATAGCCGAAAGCCTCGCCATACTTGCGGTTCAGCTCCTCGCACTTTTTCTTCTCTTCCTCCTTTGTTCCAGTGTTTATTGGTTTTGAGAAGTCGTAACATGGCTTTTCCTCGATCTGTTATTTC
>ERZ772807.1757-NODE-1757-length-11783-cov-9.616559_pt1 | contig 11783 bp, 8 predicted proteins | sample MGYA00511472_ERZ772807 | MGnify/ENA primary metagenome ERZ772807 (study PRJEB29015, sample SAMEA2737947) | human oral metagenome | biome: human oral; feature: human-associated habitat; material: dental | place: China | collected 2039 ...
AGATTTCTTTGACCACGGCGATCAATTCGTCAGCCTTTCGTCGCTCCTTGTCCTCCTTCGATTTCTCGCCGCGGTAAACGTGCATGTCTTGCTGCTTATCCCATCCGAAAAGCATGATTGGGACATCGAGCGGACTGCCGTCGCGCACCTTCAACGCCTTCACGACCGAGTATTCCGGATCGTCGTCTTTTTCGATGGACAGAATACCGGCGGCTTTGCGTTGCAGCTCCGAACCGATATGCCCGCGCAGCTTGATCCCGTTGGGCACGAAGTGGAGCACGCAGATGATGCACGTATTATAGATGCCGGCCAGCCGATAGAGTTCGTCCACAATGGCAATGCTTTCCGTTTCGTCGTTGGCGGATCGGATCAGGTCGGCGATACCGTCGATGACCACAAGATGGATACCGCCGTGCCGGTGATGGAACAGGTCCATGCTTTCGCGAATCAGCTTCAAACGGTCTTTGCGGGAGAGGGAGGCCAAATAGAGCGAGTGGTAGAAGTCGGGCACGGCCGCGAGCGAGGCACGTCGCAACGTCTTGCCCAAGTTCTTGTGGAGCTGTGCCTCAGACTGCTCCGTGTCGTAATGCAGGACGGCCAGCCGCTTGGGATTGGCTGTGACTTCCAAGCCCAGCGTCCGTTCGGCGGGTAGCATAGTTTCTCCCAGAGTGCCGGCCAAGATGGCGGTGATGTAGTTGCTTTTCCCTGTACCCTCGCTACCCGTGATGCAGAATAGATTGTCCTGCGTACCGAGCGGCACGCCGTTTACGGCCACTACCGACTTGGATGCATCGGGCGGATTGTCATAATCGATCTCGCACGAGCGTAGCATCATCATGGTTTGCACATACAAATTGGAAAACATCTCGGACAACAGCGCTCTCAAATCCTTTTCTCCATACCCTAATTGGAAGTAATCGGAGATGTCTTTTTCGCTTTTGATGCCTTGAAGGGGGAGCGTCAGATTGAGCACATGGTACCCCGCGAGCTGTTCCGCCTGTCGCTCCGATTCCCGTTTGCCCGTTTCATCCGTATCGTACAGCAGGATGATATGGCGGAAGCGAAGCCGAAGACTTTCTATGATATTCTCCGGTATTTGTGCCGTCTCGCTGTTGAAACAGATGGCGTGAAAGCCGTGTGCGGCCAGCGACATCACATCCTTCTCGCCGCCGGTGATGAACAACATGTCACCTTTGTTGGGGAGCTGCTCAAAGCCGAAGACGTAATCATCCGTTTTGTTCCCTGCATACAGGAAGCGTATGGTGCTGAATGGGCGATACACCTTGACAAACGCTCCCATTGCGTAGCAGAACATCGGCTCTCTCACTGTGGAACGGAGGGTGTAGGACTTTCCCTGATTCGAGACGGATTCAAAACGGGAAAGCGACTTTACGCGGAAGCGTTGCAAGGTCTTTGTGTCGATACCGTAACGTCCCCAAAAGGCCAATTCTTCCATCCTGCACGGTTGTTCGACAATGCTAAATCGCCCTTTATTCCAGGGTGTATTCTCGTGCTCTGACGATTGGGGCAAAGCAACCGATCCGGAATTGGGAGCTTTTCTTACAGGCGCAGCACTACGTGCTTTTCCGGGAAGTGAAATACTCAGTTGTAGATCTCGGATGATGGTTTCTAAGACCTGCATAAACTCCGTGTGCGCATCGAGTCCCTGCATGGTCGCAGCGAACCAAAAGCAATCGCCGGAGTAGAGGTCATTCCCGAAGTCTTTCATCCGATAACAGTCTGACTTGGCGTCGAGATAGATGTTGCATGAAGCCCGTTTGTCGTCATATAGAGGGTTCCGGAAGTTACGCTTAGGGACAAAGTTGATGGGCATATAGAAGTAGAAAATGTCCAACCCCCTGTTGGTGCGTTGTAGGATTTCTTCTTTGACGTTCATAGTTCCTCAAATGGGATTTTCGAGTCGCCCATATAGCCTTTCAGGATGCCGTCTTTGTAGGCATTGAGTCGTTGCAGGGCCTCGACACGTCGGAAGCCTTTGAAGGAAGCTCGTCCTGTCTTGACGGCGATATACAGCCCTTTGAACGGATAGACCACATGATTGCTCGATACATACCGAAAGGGTATTGCACGGGCATTACGCCAACGGGCCAGCGAAGCACGCGAGATGCCAAGCAGACGCATGACATCGGTAGAGTTCAACTCGATCTTCTCGTCCAACACCGAGTAATCTCGTTTCATCTCAAGTATGAAGTCGGCAATCCGGTCTATGCTTTCCTTCAATGAGTGCAACTCTGCCAGCAAATGTTCGTCGGAATAAATCTCAGTATCCATCATTTCCCATCCATTAAGTGAAGAAGTTGCGGATTCTTTGAATGCTTAAGGATCTTTCCGAGAGCTTCTGGTTGATCCTCTAAATATCGAGAAAACCAATAGCTATTTAGCATCATTTTCTCGACTTGTTCCATTTGAAGAGCATACAATAAGGGGATAATATCCTCTTTTGCAATTGTCGTATAGACCCTGTTCTTTTTATACCCAATCTTCAAATAGTCAATCACCCCCTTTGGGGAATGGAAGATGACTACATCCTTGTCGAAAGCACTGACACATCGGCGATAAGTGTCATGTGTCTTTTCATTTTGCAGGCTTTTAGAAAATTGGAATACTCCATATCTGCAAGATCTGCTCTTTCTTTGAGATTATCACACTGGGCGCACATCATTTCAAGGGATTCTCCTACGATGTATACGCACCGTTCTTTTTCTGTTATAATTCTCTTGTTGGTGTCCATGCATATAATACAATCATAACGGCCGCAAAGTTCTGACGAGAGAGGTCTATCATTAGAATATCTAATTGCCAATGTTGGTATTAGAATACCATCCGCCATTTTTAGTTCATGTTTTGTGGTGCCACACTACCTTCAGGGACAATCAGTGCACGGTGCAAGTCCCCTTATATATATAGGGGCTTGCACCGTGCACTGAAAATGTAGCCAAGGGTGTCTGTATCTATTGTAGAATCAAGGGATTTGGTGATCGTTCGTTTTCGGAGTACTTTTGAACCCGAAACAACACAGGCGAGTGTTGTCGAAGCAGTATCTATGAGTGCTCTCAAAATACTCTCTTCTGGCTACAATTCGGCTACAGAAAAAAATAGGGCTGTGTATACAGTTATGGCATAGGACGTTATGGAGAAGGTTCATTTCCCCCTCCTTCCGCTTTTTTCGGGCTTCTAATCAGGACTCCACATTATGGAGTCGGCAATTCATGCATGAATGAGATCGTCGTAAAATCTTCGGCTTACGGCGGTCTCTTTTTTTATATACACCTTATCACCAGTCGGCATAACCCCATGTTTTGACAGTCATCTTAATAAGTCCCTTTGGAGTAAATGCCGCAAATTTCGGGCAAAGGCCTACAGCCGCGAGGGGAGCAGGGGTGCATGAAGGGCGAACTCTCCTGTGCGTTTGCTACCGATAAAATCTTTCAGCTTCACAGCGTATTTTCTCGGTGGACAACCTTGTCTTTCCCCTCATCGTTCGCCCTTTGTTGCCCTTGAAACGAAACTTGCCTTCTCACATTATCTAATAAAAAGTAGACGGGAACACGTGGAGCTTCATCTTTTTTCTTGTGAAATTAAGCAGAGACACAAGGTGTTGTGTCTCTGCTGGGGGTTATTGGTTTTGGTGTGCCTTTTTTATGACTTAATCTCATCGAAGATTCACACGAAAAAACTCCTCTAGCTTATCAAACGGAATTATTCCCGCCAGGTTGTCATAAAAGTCTATGTGTCGGGCATTGGGGATAATGAGCAACTCTTTCTTGTCTGTCCCTATGGATTTGTAGGCATCTTCACTCATGTAGCGTGAATGAGCGTTCTCTCCTGCAACGATAAGAGTTGGAACATCGATTTCATTGGCGTACGAAAGCAGTGGAAAATTCATGAATGAAAGCAGTGTGGTGGCTGTCCAAACCTGATTGGAAACCGAACGCTCGTGAAAACCTCGTGGTGTTTTGTAAAACTCGATATAATCATTCAAGAATTGAGGTACTTTATCAGAAGGTGTGTCTGGCATCGGATAACCTGGAGTGGCGATTCCAGCCTCGGCATCTATCCAGCGAATCGCATTGAGCGAACGCTTCATTTCCAGACGCATTTCGGGCGTGTTGCCATCAAAGTATCCTTTACTAAAAACACGGGTCATATCGTACATAACCATCGTCACCACGGCCTTTATACGGGTGTCGATAGCCGTAGCGCTGAGAGCAAATCCGCCCCAGCCGCAGATACCTATAACTCCAATCTTCTCTCTATCCACAAAAGGTTGAAGACCTAAGCAATCGACTGCAGCTGAAAAGTCTTCCGTATTGATGTCAGGAGATGCTACGTTACGAGGTTCGCCACCGCTTTCTCCCGTATAGGAAGGGTCAAAAGCTAAGGTAGCAAAGCCTCTCTCTGCCATTGTTTGGGCATAAAATCCTGAGGCTTGTTCTTTTACTGCTCCGAATCCACCGCAAACAGCAAGGGCCGCTAATTTTTTACCCGAACTGCTTTGGGGATAATATAAATCACCGACTAGGGTGATCCCGTAGCGATTTTTGAACGAAATCTTTTTATGCTCGATTTTATCGCTTTGCGGGAAGATTTTATCCCAACTGGGCGTATCTTGGGATATTTCTTGGTTTGTCTTCATATTGCTAATGTCTTGGTTTTATGATTTGTTTGTCGTGAATTGAGATGTTCTTTGTCTTTTCGCATACTTCTTAGATATAAACCTGTTCCCAAGTAGATCAGTAGAGGAATGAGTCCGAAACTTGGTGAAACTAGCAGAACTTTATCGGGTGAAACAATGGCAAAACCTTCGGAAATCAGTGGATTGAGAGAGTCTTCCATCGTGTGCATCAAAATCACCGGTAAAAGTGAACGCGAAAGGAAAAAAATCTCGGTGTACATTATTGTCCAAACGCCAATTACCATAAAGCTGGTTATAATAAACAATACATCACCATAAGGGAAGAATGTTGCTAAATAAGCGTCGTCTAAGAGTATCAGGTAGTATGGCAGATGCCATATCTGCCATATGAGCGCTACAACTAAATAAACTAACCATTCGTTTTTGGTGAGTTGCTCCATTTTTACTGTGAGATAACCTCGCCACACCGATTCTTCAAAGATATTTTTGATAAACTCAGGCAAGAAAGCGGCGAAAAGAATCGGTAGATATGCTGAAAAGCTAAATTTGCTGACATCTATCCAGCCAAATAATTTACCGATAGACAGTGTTATGCCGATAACAACCGGGTAGACTGTAATAGCAAACAAATACCAACGGGTGTTTTGCTTGAAATTAGGTTTTAGGGGAAGGTCTTTCCAGCCGTCACCACCAAAAAGGCGAAGTAAAATCATACACAAGATAGGGGAGCTGATAAAAATCAAAGCTCCGAGTGATTCCAAATTGGAGGGCTCCCCGAGCAACATATCTATGCCAACGCCCCCCCATCCGCAAATGATTGCCACAAAGCAAAACAGAATAATATTTCGAAGAGTTCTTCTATTGGTCTTCATATTGTTGAAGTTATTAATCGCATTGGTTGCGTGTATTTTAAATGCACAGGACTTTATCTGATGCCCTGTTAAGTACTATGTAGATAGTACCTATTTTTCGGGTAAGCATCTTTGCTATTATTGTTGTAATACGTAATTATCTCCACTAGTAGGCTTATCTCAAAATCTCTATGATTTTTTCTTCATCATAAACAAGCATGCCAGCAGCTACCAACGAGGCAATACCATGTGCCAACATCCAAGCCTTAGCTATACCACTCTTCACCTCTTGCTCAGATAGCCGTTGATATTCTTTACTATTCTTCATTGCTTCTACTACTTGCTGACTTTCGGGGAAAATATCAGTAAGCTTTACATTCATGACATTATCCATGTAAAATGCTTTGAATAGAGCTGGCTCAATGTATGCAATCCGCACGTAACCCAGTCCCAGATCCAGAAAAGCATTGTCTGTTTTCGAATAACTTAGCATTATGTTTTGAAGGTAGGGCAGGGCTTTTTTGCAGATCTCTGTTTTGAGATCGCCCATATTTTTATAGCACCAATAGATAGGTTGGGTAGAACAGCCTATTTGCTTGGCAATATTTCGGGCAGAGAGCACTGCAAATCCTTCTTTTCGCACCATCTCGAAAGTGATTTCTAAGATCATCTCCTTGGTTATTGTCGTCGACTTCGGCATAATCTCGTATTAAAACAACTGTGATATAACTGATGTTATTTTGGCGCAAAGATGATAGGTTTCTCCGAATCGACAATGTTTCCAAGCAAAAGATGTGAGAAAGTAGTTTCAAACAATGGGGGCCACCTTTTATCTGTAGCTTATGTTATAGTCAATCAGAAGTGAATGACGAATCGAGTATATGGAAATGTCGGATAGTCATTTGTCATGCAACAAACGTGGCGGCGCTCCTTGCTACCGTCGCCAGAAGCCGGGTAGAAGGGGGGTGAGGACGGTGAAGATCTCTAATCGGCCGACGATCATTAGGAAGGAGAGGATCCACTTGTTGAAGGAGGAGATGGTGGAGAAGTTGCCGTCCGCAAAGTGGCCGATGCCGGGGCCGGCGTTGCTGACGGAGGTGGCGGCCAAGCCGAGGGCGTCACCGAGGTCGATGCCCTCGAAGGTGAGGACGGTGCAGCCAAAAAGGATGAGGCCGACGTAGATGATGGCGAAGGTGTAGACGCGCTGGACGACATGCTCGGGGATGACTTGCCCGCCCGCCCGCAGGGGCAGAACGGCGCGGGGGTGTGTTTGGCGTTTGAACTCGTTGAGCAGGTCCTTGACGAGGATCATGAAGCGACCCATCTTGAGTCCGCCACTGGTGGAGCCGGCGCACCCGGCCACAATGATGACGAAGAGGGCGATGACGGCAAAGAAGGAACCCCAGGAGGAATAGTTGACGGTCAGTAAGCCGGTGGTAGAGATGAGGGCGGTGATGTGGAAGAGGGCGTGGCGGAAGGCCAGCTCGGGGTTGGTCTCGTTGTGACGCAGCAGGATCCACGCGGTGGTCACTATGGTGGTGGTGGCGATGACGATGCAGAACCAGCGGAATTCGTGGTCGTGAAAGAGCTTTTGGCTGTGTCCGCGGAGGGCGAAGTAGAGCAGTGTGAAGTTGGTGGCGCCGATGAACATGCCCAGGATGACGATATACTCCGTGTAGGCGGAGTGCCAGTAGGCGAGGCCATTGTTTTTGGTGGAATAGCCGCCGGTGGCTACGGTGGTTAGGGCGTGGTTGAGAGCATCGAATAGGTTCATGGGGCCGATCCAAAGGAGGAGAAGTATGGCCAGGGTGATGAGGACGTAGAGTCCGAAGATGCGCTTGGCTACCTGAGTGATGCGTGGGCGGAAGCGGTCGTGGGTGATGCCGGACGTCTCGGCGTCGAAGAGCTGTGAGGCGGTGCCGCCGAAGATGGGTAGGAGGGCGACGGTGAAGACGATCATGCCAATGCCGCCCTGCCACTGGGTGAGGCTGCGCCAAAAGAGTAGCCCGTGAGGTAGGCGCTCGATGTCGTCCAGGATGGTGGCGCCGGTGGTGGTGAAGCCGGAGATGGTCTCGAAATAGGCGTCGGTGACGTTCGGGATGTAGCCGCTGATGAGGTAAGGTAGCATACCAAAGAAGGAGAGGAAGATCCACGTCAGGGTGACGCTGATCATGCCTTCGCGGCGGCCGGAGCGATAGTCGTTGGCGTGGCGACCGGTGATATACATGGCGAGTCCGGTAGAGAACATGATGGCGCAGGAGATAGCGAGCGGGATGAGGTCGCTGTCGTTATACCAGAAGGAAACGGCTACGGCGGAGAGCATAAAGAGGCTCTCGAGCATGTGCATCGTGCCCAAGAACTTGATGATGAAGCGGACGTTGAGTTGGTGAAACATAGATGGGGGATGGGATTTAGAAGCTGTCTCGAATCGATTTCGGCAGCTCCTCAGAATAATCATTCAATAAATTCGAAACAGCTTCTTGTTAGCGTGAGTTCGACATAAGAACAAAGTCAGCAGAGAGGTTCTACGGAGGTCTCGCGATTGGCTAAAACGTCTCTGGAAATACTTGCAGCGTCCCTGCAAACTCCATTTTCTCCTTTTAGACATTTGCAGAAGTCCTGCAAGCTCCGATTTCTCCTTTTGGGCATTTGCAGAAGTTCTGCAAGCTCCGATTTCTCCTTTTGGACATTTGCAGAAGTCCTGCAAGCTCCGATTTCTCCTTTTGGACATTTGCAGAAGTTCTGCAAGCTCCATTTTCCCCTTTGGGGCCTTTGCAGAAGTCCTGCAAGAGAGGAAAAGAAGTTTTTGGCGTTTGCAATATTGTTGCAAGCGTTTCCAGAAGCACTTTGGCCGTTACAGCGCTCAATCAAAGACATGCTCCAATAAGATAAGAGACCTCATTCTTACGCCGAACTCACGTTTGTTATCCTCCGATTAGGCCCGTTTTCCCCACAAAGAACAAGAGCAGATAGCCAAGTATTAAAGAGATCATGCCGACGATCAGTCCGATCTTGAGCATATCCTTCTGTTCGACCAGTCCTGTAGAATGGGCTATGGCGTTCGGAGGGGTAGATATCGGTAGGCACATGGCGCTGGATGCAGAGAGGGCTATACCGATGATGACTGTCGACGTTCCGCCGATCTGTTTCAGAGCGTCTCCCATTCCCGTGCAGGCTACGACAAGAATGGGCACAAGCAGCGCCGCCGTAGCTGTGTTAGAGATGAAGTTGGAGAGGATGTAGCAGATCGCACCCGATATGATAAGGATCAGCATGGGAGACCATCCTCCGAACGGGATCGACCGAATGACGGCACCCGCTAAACCAGAACCATTCAGCCCGAGACCAAGCGCGAATCCGCCCGCTACCATCCAAATCACACTCCAGTTGATCGACTGTAGATCTCGCTTCGTAATGACTCCGGTGACGGCAAAGACGCCCATCGGAATCATCGCGACCGTATTGGCGTCGACCCCGGTATATCGGTCGAACAGCCACATCAGGACGGTGATGATGAAGGTGATCGATACGACCTTCATTCTCCATCCGCTATGTATCTCCCCGGTGATCGTGAGCTCAATCGTTTTCTTCTTGAACGGGAACAGCTTTTTTATGAGGTACCACGAGATGAAGAGTAATACGATGACCAGAGGGAACATAAAGGCCACCCAGTTTCCGAAACCGATGTGCATGTTCAAGCCTTCTGGGTCGTTCAATGCTTGCAGGGCGATGGCGTTGGGTGGGGTTCCAATAGGTGTTGCCATTCCGCCGAGATTGGCCGCGATGGGTATGGAGAGCGTCAGCGCCGTACGTCCCTTACCGTCTGGTGGCAAGGCTGCAAATACGGGTGTGAGGAAGACAAGCATCATGGCTGCCGTCGCCGTATTACTTATAAACATGGAGAAGGTGCCTGTGATCAGAATGAACCCCAGCAGGACGGTTTCCGAGCGTTTCCCGAAGGGTTTGATTAGCGTTTTGGCCAGTAGCACGTCTAACCCGGATTTGGTGGCTGCGATGGCGAGGATAAATCCGCCGAGAAACAGCATGATCACAGGGTTGGCAAACGTGGCCATGATCTCTTTCGAGCTCATCAGTGTCCCGAACGACTCGCTATCGCTCTTCAAGAACGATAGACTGTTGTCCGATACCGTTAAGCACATCGTCGTGATGATGACTAACGAGGTTGCCCACGATGGGATGGCTTCGGTAATCCACAGCAGGGTGGCGAGCACGAAAATGGCAATAACCCGCTGTTGTACTGTCGTGAGCCCATCTATCCCGAACGATGTGCTGGGCAGATTCCAAACGATTAGCGCGAGCAGCAGGATAACAAGTGATGAGATGAGTTTTTTCATCTCAAATTGATCTGAGAGTTTTCCGATTACTTCTGTCATGGTGTGTTGCGTTAATGGATTAATAAAACAGGGCTGCAAGTTTAGTTGAATAAAACAACTCACCATGAGGTGCTCTCTGATACTTTTTAGACATGACAATCGAAAAGGAGGGCATCAGCGCGTTGACTATCCACCATCCTATACCCCTATATCACCCTTTATATTCAGTTGAAGTAATCCTTGAGTTTGCGCATGGCTGAGTCGAAGCAGAAGACCATGACATGGTCGTTGGCGCGGATCTGCGTGTCACCCTCCACCATCATGGGGATACCGTTGCGGATGAGTCCGCCCAGGGTCATGTCCTTCGGCAGACGCATGTCCTTGATGGGCTTGCGGGTGATCTTCGAGTCGGGTTTAGCTACGAGCTCGGCCACGTCGGCGCGAGCAAAGGCGAGGCACTTGACGTTGGTCACGTCGGCGTCGAGGAGGAACTGGTAGATGTGCCCCGCGGCGATGAGCTTCTTATTGATCACCGTGCCAATGTCCACCTTGGCGGCCAGGGAGATGTAGTCGAGGTTCTCCACCTGTGCGATGGTCTTGAAGACGCCGTAACGCTTGGCGGCCAGACAGGCCAGGATGTTCGTGCCCGCGTTTTCGGTCAGGGCCACGAAGGCCTGGGCGTCGTCGATGCCCTCCTGCACAAGCAAGTCGGTGTCGCGCCCATCACCGTGGATGACGAGCACGTTCTTGGGCACCTGTGCGGAGATCTTTGCACACTTGTCGCGGTCGGCCTCGATGATGGTGATGTTAGTATTGTCAGGCAGGAAATGCGCCGTCTTGATGGCGATGCGTCCGCCGCCCATGATGATGATCTTCTTCACCTCCGGGTTCAGTTTGCCGGCCTTGATGCGGACATCCTCGATGTGTTCGCGGGTGGTGGTGACAAAGACGATGTCGCCCGATTCGATATGGTCCATACCGCGGGGGATAACCATCTCGCCTTCGCCGCGCTGTATGGCCACGATGTGGTAGCACTTCTTGTCGTTCTGCATCAGCTCCACCAACGTGCGATTGATAATCGGCGCCTCGCCGCGCACCTTAATGCCTAAGAGGATGAGTCCACCGCCGAAGAGCTCCCAGTACTGTCGTGTCCAAGGCCGACGGATGGCTGCTACGATTTCTTTGGCCGCCAAGATCTCGGGGCAGATCATGGAGTTGACGCCGATCTTCTGGAAGAGCTCATTGTTGCGCGGCAGGAGGTACTCATGGTTGTTGATGCGGGCGAAGGTCTTGCGTGCGCCGAGGTTGCTGGCCAGCATGCAGGCCGTGATGTTGGTCGACTCCTCCGTGGTGACGCTGACGAAGAGGTGGGCATCACGGACGTCGGCGTTCTCCAGATCGTGCAGCGAGGTGGGATTACCGACGATGGGCAAGATCTCCATGCCGGTCTTGGCGAAGGCCAGATTATCCTCATTGGGGTCAAGGAGGATGATGTCGTGGCGTTCGCGCGAAAGCATTTTCGCGAGGTGACGGCCTACCTCACCGGCGCCTGCAATGACGACTCTCATGCCTGGCCCCCTTTCTGTCCGGCGAGTGAGCGGATGGCCTCAAGGATGTGTGGGGCGTCCATGCCGCAGAGGTTGTAGAGGTCGGCTATGCTGCCATGCTCGATGAAGCGGTCGGGGATACCGATACGTTGCACGCGGGGTGTATAGCCATGCTCCATCATGAACTCCATCACGGCGGTGCCCAATCCGCCGACCACAGTGCCGTTCTCTACGGTGATGATGCGCGAGTAGCGACGGCCGATCTCATGCAGCAGTTCCTCGTCGATAGGCTTGAGGTAGATCATATCGTAATGTGCGGCGGAGATGCCTTCCTCGGCGGCGGCTTCGATGGCCTGACGCGCCACGTTGCCGATGGGGCCGATCGTGATGACGG
>ERZ772807.1759-NODE-1759-length-11781-cov-8.902439_pt1 | contig 11781 bp, 8 predicted proteins | sample MGYA00511472_ERZ772807 | MGnify/ENA primary metagenome ERZ772807 (study PRJEB29015, sample SAMEA2737947) | human oral metagenome | biome: human oral; feature: human-associated habitat; material: dental | place: China | collected 2039 ...
CGTCGGTCTTCTTGGCGACCTCCTTGACGAGCTCGGCGCCGATCTTCTCGTAGGGGTCCTCGAGCTCGATCTCCTTGGCGATGGTGACGCCGTCGTTGGTGATCGAGGGGGCGCCCCACTTCTTGTCGAGCACGACGTTGCGGCCCTTGGGGCCAAGGGTGACCTTGACGGTGTCGGCGAGGGCGTCCAGGCCCCGCTCCATACCGCGACGGGCCTCCTCGTCGAAGGCGATGATCTTGGGCATTACTGCTCCTTACGTGACAGGTGGCCGTGCGGTGCCCGCGACGGACGAGCCGGTCCCCGGCGTTCACGTCACGCCCGGTCCCGACCCTCACCTAGCGGCCTGGGTCGTTCACACGCAGCCATCGGGCGGTTATCACTCGACGGCCCCGAGTGCTAGCCGCAATGCTGGCACTCTCCACCTTCGAGTGCAAGGCGCACGGGTTCGCCCTCGGCAGGATCGACACGCGGCGCCCGCGCCGCGGCCGACCACCGCCTCATGACGGTCGGTCCGCCCCCGGCCCCTCCTCCAGGACGGCGAGGACGACCAGCGCGCAGGTCCAGGCCAGGGGCGCGGGTCCGGCCGGGGCACCGTCGGCGGAGACCTTCTCCGGCAGCGCCCCCAGCGCCGTGCGGTGGGAGTCGAGCCACTCCAGAAGCCGCCCGGCCTCCCGCGGACGTCCCTGCGCGACCGCGGACCACGCCAGCAGCGCCGTCTCAGGCGTCCACGAGACGCCGTCGTCGCGCCAGGACGCGCCCGGCGCCACGCCCCCGCTCCTTCGGCGCATCCGCGGGACGGCGTCGGCCCGCGCCTCTCGCGCGCCCGACAGCTCCCGCGTGAAGGGCGGGCCGACCAGGGCGATCGCGGCGTCGATGTCGTCGTCGCGCATGTGGCGGCCCCACGCGGGGGCGAAGGCCCGCTCCACGGCGACGCGCACCACCGCGGCCCGCTCGGCCGCCAGTCCCCCCGGGATACCGATATCGAGCCCCGCCTTCTCCAGGGCCGCCGCGGCCTCCAGGCCGAGGAGCACCGGCGCCGCGATGCCCAGGGTGAGGGTTCGCTCGGCGACCTCCCAGTAGTCGGGCGAGGCGGCGGGCAGGTGCGACGGCGTGTCGGTCAGGGCCACCAGGTTCTCGGCGGCGCGCGCCAGCGCCGCCTCGCAGACGGCCCCGAGCTCGTCGGCCCCGGTCCCGTCGGCCAGGACGCCGCCCGCCGCCCACAGCATCCAGCCGGCGCCGTCCGACTGGGCGGGCCGGTCATCGGGCGTGCCGCCGTCGGCGCCGTAGCGCGCCTCGAAGCCGCCGCCGGGCAGCTGCAGCGCGGCCAGTCGGGCCAGGATGCCGAGCGCCTCACCGCGCAGGCCGACGCCGGAGAAGGCGGCCGCCGCGAAGGACGCGTCGCGCGGCCAGGTGTAGCGCCAGGGGCTCACCGGCCCGGCGACGACGGATCCGGCGGGGAACGCGGTCGGTCCCCGCCCCCCGCCCTCGGCCAGGGTCGGGCCGGTCAGGACGAGCAGGTCGGTCAGCGCCGCATCGGCCAGGGCTCCCCACCTGCCGCCCGGAAGGCGGGCACCGTCGCGCCGTCGCCTCGCGGAGGCCCGCACGGAGGCCGACGCAGGCCCCATCGCCGAGGAGCTCACGCGAGTCCCCGGCGCGTAGACGGCGGTACCGCCGGGCGGCACCGGGCGCACCGCGCCGTCGGCCCCGACGACCACCCCCTCCGACAGGAGCGGGACCGACCGTCGCGCCCAGGGACGCGCGCCGAGGGCGGCGCTCCCCACGACGGCCGCGCCCGTCGCGGGGAGCAGCACGGCGGCGCGCAGGAGATCGCGGCGGACGGGCGAACGGAGGACCCGGCTCACTCCTGGTAGTCGTCGCGCAGGACGACGACGATCGGGTTGGACGAGGCCTCCTCGGCGGACTCCACGACGTTGGTGACGCCCAGGGAGTCGGCCACGGTCCGAGCGGTCGAGGCGTTCTCCGGAGCGGCGTAGAAGACCGTGGTGGTGGCCGGGTCGGTGGCGCCGTAGACACCGTCGGCGACGTTGACCGAGGTGAAGCCGTCGTTCCCGAGCTTGCTGCGAGTGCGGCCGGCCAGTCCGCTGACGGCGGTGCCGTTGTGCACGGTGATGCCGGTGGTCAGGTCGGCGTTGTCGGGGGACTGCTGCCCGGGGGTGCCGCTCGCGTCGGGCGCGGGGGTGTCGCCGGTATCGGCGGGACGGGTGGAGGCCGCGGGGGCGTCGGGCGCCGCCCCGCTCTCGGAGGACGTGGCGGTCGAGGAGGGAGCGCCTCCGTGCCTCAGCAGGGCGACCGCGCCCCAGGCCACGAGCGGCACGATGATGAGCACCGCCAGCAGCGGGATCCAACTGCGCCATGCGGGCACTTGAGCCCGATGCACACCGACGGGAACCGGTCCGTCGGCGTCGGCTGCGTCGAACTCGTCGTCGGGGTACTGGTAGTTGCTCATCTTGTGAGAATAGCGGGAGACCGCTCCCGCGCACGGGAGACCCGCGGAATCGGTCGGAGGCACTCATGAGAGCTCATGGGAACGCAGAAGACCTCGAGGGGCCCGGACGCACAGGCTGCGGATAGGGTTGCAGGATGAGCAGTCCCAGGCCATTGTCCGAGATCGTCCATCCCTCATGGGTCGAGCCCCTGGCGCCCGTCGAGCAGACCATCCACGAGATCGGCGCCCGCCTGCGCCAGGAGGTCTCGGCCGGACACGGGTACCTGCCGGCCGGCACCGATGTGCTGCGCGCCTTCACCTACCCGATGCAGGAGGTCAAGGTCCTCGTCGTGGGGCAGGACCCCTACCCCACTCCCGGGCACCCGATGGGGCTGAGCTTCTCGGTGCAGCCCGGGGTCAAGCCCCCACGCAGCCTGGAGAACATCTTCGCCGAACTGGTCGACGATCTGGGCGTGGATCGGCCGACGTCAGGGGACCTCACACCGTGGTCCCGCCAGGGGGTCATGCTTCTCAATCGGGTCCTGACGGTGCGCCCCGGCGCGCCCGCCTCCCATCGCGGCTGGGGGTGGGAGACGGTGACCCAGCGGGCGATCGAGGCGCTGGTCGAGCGCCCGGAGCCCCTCGTCGCGATCCTGTGGGGCCGGCCGGCGCAGTCGCTGACCCCGATGCTCGGCACCACGCCGATCATCGCCTCGCCGCACCCCTCGCCGTTGAGCGCCTCGCGCGGCTTCTTCGGGTCCAGACCCTTCAGCCGGGCCAATGACGAGCTGTCCCGAATGGGCGCGGAGCCCGTGGACTGGCGCCTGCCCTGAGGTCGACGCGCTCGCGCCCGGGAGGGGCGTCATGCCGCGCTGTGCTGATGCATGCGGGTGCCCGGGCCGATCCGACCGGTGGGGGACAGGGACTCGATGACGTCGGCCCTCCCGACCTCCGGATCGGGAACGTACCCGGTGACGGTGTCCACTCCCAGGTCGAGCAGGAGCGGGTGCATGGGCGTGGAGGGGCCCACGAGCACAGTGTGCGCCCCGCCGCCGATCGCCAGGTCGAGGAGGCGGGGAGTCGTCTTGTTGACGAAGCTCGACGAGGAGATGAAGACGTAGTCGGCATCGGGCAGCAGGTACTCGCAGGCGGTGTCCGGGTAATCGCCCGGCTCGGGGAAGCGCTCGAGGATCTGGAGGTCGGCGGCCTTCCACAGCACGCCGCGCGCGAAGGGGAAGTGCCCGATGATCGCGACGACCTTGCCCTCCACAGAATCGGCGTAGGGATCGAAGACCTCGCGCCAGGTCAGTCCCGCACCGGTGGGCACGAATCCGTTCCGGGCGGCGACCTCGGCCAGGGAGTACCACGAGTTGATCGCCGCCAGCCCGACGCTCGCCTCGGCGAGGTTCCAGCTCCTCACCAGGGCCGCGACATCACGAATGGTGCGGCCCTCGTCCGGGAGGTCGGCGGAGAGCGCCGGGCGGCTCGCGACTCGCATCGACCAGGCCGAACCTATGCCATTGGCGGAATTGACGACCCGGGTCCACCGGGTGCCGCGATCAGAGACGGTGACGGTCACATCCTCCGGCAGGTCGTCGATGAGGGCGTCGTAGATGTCCCAGCGACTGATCACGGGCGAACTCCTTGCAGCAGATGATCCTGATATCTATAAGGTGCACCTTACCCTCCAATCCTTCCGCCCCGGACACGACCGACGACGCGGGCGGAGGGGGCGCTCCAGGACGTCGGTCACCTCCCTCCGCCTCGGGCGCGAGGAGCCGACGCCGGTGCCCCTGGCCCGGGGGATGGCCCGCCGCCCTCCGCCCTGGGAGCGAGGAGCCGACCTTGGCAAGTGCTGCGGGGAGGCCGGCCTCGACCCCTCCTGCCCTGGGCGCGATCGACGACGCGATCACGAGCACGGGGCGAGGCGGTGGAGCCGCCCATAGGGCTGGAGCTGTCGGTGGGCTGGAACCGCTGGACTCGCGGCGGGAGGCCACGGCGGGCCGGGCCGTCCAACGCCGGATCGTCGCGAAAGCCCCGCGTGGTCGTACCTGGGAGCGCGCGGTCGCACCCCGGGGACGCGCGGTCGTACCCGAGGGCACGTGGTCGTACCCGGGGACGCGCGGTCGTACCTTAGAGGGGCTCTAAGGTACGATCACGGGGAGTTGCGTACGACCGGGAGCGCCGGGGGTACGACCGCGCCGGATTACGTACGACCGCGCGGCTTTACGTACGACCGCGCAGGGCCGATGGCGCACGGCGACGAAGCGGCGTGCCCGTTACCTTGTTGGTGGTTCCCGGTGGTAGGTGCCGGGGGCCGGGCCGACTGCCATGGGCACGGGAGTCTTGCCCCTGTCCGCAGATGATCCGGGAGGCGGAAGTCACCCGTGGCAGCCGGACACTGGTGACAGGACGAGTGAGGTTCGGGTCAGCGCCACGCTGAGAGGCGGAAGTCACCCGTGGCAGCCGGTCGCTGGTGACCGCCGTTAAGGGGAACGACCCGCCGCAAAACGGCAGAGGTCTTTCACGCGGGTGCGGGGCTGGCAGCGGTGCGCGGACGTGAAGCCGCTCGAGAGGTCTTTCGCAGACGCGGGTGCGGGACCGCTCCGTCCGCCGGCTGGCCCTCACCCACTTGAGCGAGAGGCGGCACAAGGATGGATATCGAGGACATCGACGTCTTCATCGCTCCGGCGTCGGCACGGAGCGAGCACTGGGCCACGGCCCCGACTCGGGCCGGCAGGAAGGCCCTCGACAAGGCCCTGCCCGACGACGAGGCGCGTCCGCGCACCCTCTACGACAAGCCGGCCGATACGACAAAGCCGGCCGACCACGGGAGCCCGCTGGTGGTCGTCGATCAGCCCGCCACCACCAGGGGCACTGGCTCTGGCGGTGGCCCAGGACATGGGCATCACCATGGGCTACCCGCCCGAACTGTCGATGCGCCGCACCGCCGACCCGGCACCGGACAGCGCCAAGACCGATGCGAAGGACGCAGCCGTCATCGCCGGCGCCGCCCGCACCATGCCCCCCACCCTGCGCGCCATCAGCACCTCGGAGGAGGACACCGCGGCGCTGAGCATGCTCTCACTGGTTTCGACCCGGACCCGGCCCGCCAGGTCAACCAGAGCGAGGGCCGCATCCGGGCGTCAAGCCCTCCCCACGACCCGCAACGAGGCGCTGCGGCGGGTGAGCGAGGGCGGGGGCCAGTCGTCAAGCCCTCCCCACGACCCGCAACCAACGACGGAACTATCCGCAGCCGCTCGACACACCGCATAGGCCCCCGGAGACGCATGCCATCCCACGCGCCATTCTCAATGCGCCCGGAGAACCGACCAGCACCGGGGGACTCGCACGACTGGTCGCGATTCCGCCGTCTTCCTGGAGCCGCGTATCGGACTCGAACCGATGACCTGCTGTTTACAAGACAGCTGCTCTACCAACTGAGCTAACACGGCATGCGCGCCCGAGCCTACAGGGTCGACCGGCTGGCCGACGAGCTCGGACGGCCCTCACCCGATCCCGGACCGTCCTGAGCGCGCACCGGCCCGAAGGCCCGAAGCCGGCCGGGCCCGATCGCCGACGCGGCTCGGCGCGCTACCCGATGAGCTTCGTCAGCCCGTCGGCCGTGTTCGTCTGATTGAGGTCGAGCGTCTCGCCCCTGAGCATCACGGTCGGGGTCCCCGTCAGGCCACGGCTCTGGAAGGTTTCGTTCCCGAGCGAGACCCACGGGTCGTACACCCTGCCGACGATCGTGTCCTTGAGCCGCGCGGTCACGTCCTCGCTCACCCCCGCCTTCTCGGCGATGGAGACGACGGTCTCGACCGTCAGCCGCGAGGCGTCACCGCTCTGGGCGATCGAGAGGTACTCTGCGAAAGCCGCATTGTGGAAGGCCAGCGCTCGATCCGGAGCCTCGTCGATGACCAGGCCCAGGGCGTTCATCACCAGATCCGTCCAGTCCTGCCTGAGGATCTTGCAGGGGTGCAGAACGAGAGTGATCTTGCCGCCGTCGAGAAGCGTGGATATCTCGTCGGCGTGAAGACTGTCGAATTCCGCGCAGTGGGGGCAGGCGTAGTCGAAGAAGACATCGAGCACAGCGGCATCATCATTGATGGTGTCGATGGTCGAATCCCTGCCGTAGGTCCAGGCGCCGTCGGACAGCACGAGGCCGGGGACTCCCTCACGGTTCGCCTTGCCCTGGGCGATCGTGCCGTTGGACTGCCGCTTCCCCCGCATACGGCTGGCGATCACGAGCCCGGCGCCGCCCCCGACGACGACCACCGCACCCGCCCCGAGCAGAGCGCGACGCGTGACCTTCGCACGGCGTTCGCGCCGCTCCTGCTCCTCGCGGAGCGCCTGCGCCTTGGCACGGGCGGCCTCGCGACGCTCGGCCTTGGTCGGACGGGGGGTGTTCGAGGCCACGGAGAACTCCTCAGATCGGCACAGGACCGCCATGCTCGGAGAGGCTCAACAGCCCACCGACAACGGGTCCTCAGACATGACACGGTCATTCTGCCTGGCGACCCGACGATAAGCACCGTGCGATCGCTGCGGCCTGCCTCACGCCCTCGGCCGAGACGATGGAGATGAGGGGGTGGAGGATGCCGCCAGCGGGTGGGGGAACGGCGGGAGGGCCTACAAACCGTAGACGGGGAGGGCTCCCATCGTGTGGAGGATGAACAGACCGAGGGCGAGCGCGAGCAGGAAGGCCGTACCGAAGACGAGCCCGGACCCGTCGCCCAGGGCGGCCCCGATCATTCGCGCGGCGCCGCGCCGCGTCGGCGTTCCCCACGGGACGAACCAGGCGACGAGCAGCAGCACCACCGCCATGGCGTACAGGAGCAGCCCCAGGCGGTGGTAGTCCGACCAGCTCGTCAGGACAGTCACGTCCTGCGAGTCCGTCCCGGTCAACGGCCTGCCCGCCAGGAAGACGATGGCGGTCACCAGAAGGGCCGGGATGGCCGTGAACACGTTGGCCACGAGCGAACGCAGCAGGTACCAGGGCATCCCGGCCCACATGCGCGCGGTGTCCCCCGCGGAGGCGTGGCCGGCCTCCAGCCGGCGCCATCGTCGAGCGTCATCGGCGCGCCCCACGGTTCCCGCCACGACCAGGGCGATGGCGAAGACGATCGCCACCCAGACGGGAATGCACGCGGACAGCGCCACCAGGAGTGCGAACAGGGAGAAGACCACGATCGGGTGGCGACGCGGCTCGCTCGCCCACTGCGGCAACGATGCGCTCGGCGCCGCGGAGACGGCGGGCTGGACGCCGGTGGGCCGGGCGGGCTGCGACGCCTGCGGCGCGGGAGTCGGCGCCAGCGCCGGTGACGGAGACGGAGACGGCGCGGCCTTCGTCGCCGGGAGGGCGGGACTGTGCATCCGAGGGGTGGGGCGCGCCGGGCCGGACGGCGTCGGTGCGGATTGAGCCGGACCGGACTGGGGCGGGCCGAACCGGGCCTGCTGCGGACCCGTACCGGAGCCCGGCGCATAGGCGGCCGGCGCACCGGCCATCCGCATCCCGGCCTGCGGCGTCGCCGGGCCCGGACGACCGTCATCCGGCGGGAAGCGGGGCGGCGCGCCAACGGCACCGGCAGCGCCCGACGTCGGTGGCACCGACGGCACCGAGGGAGCTGACGGCATTGACGACGACGCCGACGCCGATCCCGGGGCGCCGCTCGCGGAGGCGCCGAGGTATCCGTATGCGCCGGGCCTCCCCGTACCGACGGGGGCCGGGCCGCCCCCGTACCCGCCGGAGGGGATGCCGGGCCTCGGGCCCGTTCCCGCGGAGGAGGCGCTGGGCCCGCTGCCGTACCCGGAGGGCTGCTGCACGGCCATGACCCCGTAGCCGGGCGCATAGGTGCCGGTGGCCGTGTCGGCCTCGGAGGGCTCGTCCTCCCCGAGGATCTCCTCGATCACCTCCTCCCCCGTTCCGCCATCGGCGATATCGTCGAGGACCCGCAGCAGGTCGTCGATGCCGAGCCGGTCGGCGGCCTCCGGAGCGAGCGCGGCCGTAAAGGCGCGTCCGAGCGCGGGGCAGTCGTCCTCAAGCGTGCCGAGCTCCGGAGTGCCGGCGTAGACGCGCCGGAAGACCGCCTGCCAGGGCCCTGATCCGAAGGGCGCGCGACCGGTGACCGCGAAGAGGAGCACACCGGCGCAGGCGTACCAGTCGACACCGGGGCTGGGCTCGTCGCCGTCGAGCATCTCCGGCGGGATGAAACCGGGGGTGCCGGTCACCTGACCGGTCTGGGTCAGGCGGACGTCGTCGGCGACCTGGGCGATGCCGAAGTCGATGAGGACCGGGCCCTGCGCCCCGAGCATCACGTTGGACGGTTTGAGGTCTCGATGGATCACGCCCGCGGCGTGGACGGCGGACAGCGAGTCGACCAGCCCGTGGGCCAGATCGGAGAGGTCGCGCGCGTCGGTGGACAGGTCGTAGGCGCCCTCGTGATCGACCTCGTGCTGAAGAGTGGGCCCGTCGACGAGCTCGGTGATGACGAAGGTGACGCCGCTGCCGTCGGCGCCGTCGCCGGTCTCGATGTCGAGGATGCGGGCGACGCGGGAGTCCTTGACGCGCGCCAGGACCGAGGCCTCGCGATCCAGCCGACGCCGCGCCATGGGGTCCGCGGCGATCTGGGGGTGGAGGATCTTCATGGCGACGTGGTTGCCCTCGCCGTCGGCGACCTCCCAGACCACGCCCATGCCGCCGGCTCCCAGCCGCCGGAGCAGTCGATAGCCTCCGACGTCCGTGCCGGCACGGAGTCCCGCCAAGGAGATCGGGGTGCCTGCCCCCGCATCCGGGTTCTGCGTCATGACGACACAGTACCGGTACCCTCCATCCCAGCACGGCATGTGAGGGGCTTCACCGCCCCGGAAGCGACTCCGATCGCCGCAAACCTACCTGATCGGCTTGATCATGTGACAGCATGAGTTCCGCCCCTGGTCGCCCGACCGGGCGCATGTGTCAGTGCGGACACGCATCGGCACCTTTCACTACGGATCGTCCGGCACGTACCTGCCGGTGAAGGGATACCCAAGCTCATGGCAACAGTGACTTTCGATCACGCCACCCGCATCTACCCGGGCAATGACCGCCCGAGCGTGGACGCGCTGAACCTCGCGATCTCCGACGGCGAGTTCCTCGTCCTGGTCGGCCCCTCCGGATGCGGCAAGTCCACTTCTCTGCGCATGCTCGCCGGTCTGGAGGACGTCAACTCCGGGCGCATTCTCATCGGGGACAAGGACGTCACCGATGTCCAGCCCAAGGACCGCGACATCGCCATGGTCTTCCAGAACTACGCCCTCTACCCGCACATGAGCGTGCACGACAATATGGGCTTCGCTCTCAAGATCGCAGGCACTCCCAAGGCCGAGATCGACAAGCGAGTCAAGGAGGCCGCCAAGATCCTCGGCCTGACCGAGTACCTGGACGGCACCACCTCCTCGTCGCTCAACGAGGTGCGCCTGGGGCACGAGAAGTTCGGTGGCGAGACCCACGGCTACAGCGTGGCCTGGGCCCCCGGCGAGGTCACCGAAGCCGCCCGTCTGGCCGACAAGCTGATCTTCAACTCCATCAGCCAGCTCAAGCGCCTGTCCAATCTCTGCGGCAAGACCCCGCTGGGCCTGCGGCTCAACCCGGGCGTGAGCAACTCACCCTACCTGCTGGCCGACCCCGCCCGCCCCAACAGCCGGCTGGGCGAATCCGATCCCGCCCGCATCGAGCAGGTGGCCGACCTCATCAGCGGCGTGATGATCCACAACAATTGCGAGAACCGCAGTCTGGAGCAGTTCTCCGGCATGCTCGATCGCATCGAACGGACGTTCGGCCCGCTGCTCAAGCGCCTGTCGTGGGTGAGCCTGGGCGGCGGCATCCACTACACGGCCCCCGGCTACCCGCTGGAGGCCCTGGCCGACCGGCTGCGCACCTTCGCCGACCGCATGCAGGTGCAGGTCTACCTGGAACCCGGCGAGGCCGCCGTCACGGGTGCCGCCACGCTGGAAGTGACGGTGCTGGACGTTCTGGAACGCGCCAAGCCCATCGCCATCATCGATGCCTCCATCGAGGCCCACATGCTGGACCTGCTCACCTATGAGCTCCCGGCCCGCGTGCTGCCCGATGAAGGCCCCTGGCGCTGCCAGCTGGCCGGCAACACCTGCCTGGCCGGCGACATCTTCGGCGAGTTCTCCTTCCCCCATCCGCTGCGCCCCGGCGACCGCATCTCGCTGCAGGACGCGGCCGGCTACACCATGGTCAAGAAGAACTGGTTCAATGGCGTGCCCATGCCCGCCATCGCCGTCAGAAGGCTTGATGGCCGCATCGAGATGCAGCGCCGCTTCGGCTACGAAGACTACCGCGACAGCCTGTCCTGATGCGGCAGTCCTCCCCTACGGCCGCCGGCATTCCTCTTGCCGGATGGCCGGGTTTCACAACCCCTTCAACTCGCGGAGTCATCCTGGCATGAAGAAAAATGTCCTGATCATTGGCGCTGGTGGAGTCGGTCATGTGGTGGCCCACAAATGCGCCCAGCACAACCGCAAGCTTGGTGCCATCCACCTGGCGTCCCGCAACCCGGCCAAGTGCCAGCAGATCATCGACAGCATCCATGCCAGGGGCAACCTGCAGGAGCCGGGCATCCTCGAAGCACACGCGCTGGATGCGCTGGACATCGATGCCACCCGGGCGCTCATCCGCCAGCTCGACATCCACATCGTCATCAACGTGGGCTCGGCCTTCGTCAACATGGCGGTGCTTCGCGCCTGCCTCGACACCGGCGCTGCCTACCTCGACACCGCCATCCACGAAGATCCGGCCAAGATCTGCGAGCAGCCGCCCTGGTATGCCAACTATGAATGGAAGTACCGTGACGAATGCCAGCAGAAAGGCGTCACGGCCATCCTCGGCATCGGCTTCGATCCGGGTGTCGTCAACGCCTATGCAGCACTGGCGCAGCAGCGCTGGTTCGATCGCGTCGACTCGCTCGACATCATCGACGTGAATGCCGGCAGCCACGGCCGCTACTTCGCCACCAACTTCAACCCCGAGATCAACTTCCGTGAGTTCACCGGTCAGGCCTGGACCTGGCAGCAGGGACAGTGGGTCTCCAACCAGATGTTCGAGGTACGCCGCACCGACGATCTGCCGGTCGTGGGCACGCAGAGCACCTACCTGACCGGCCACGACGAGATCCACTCGCTGTCGCAGATCCTGAAGATCCCCACCATCCGCTTCTGGATGGGCTTCGGTGAGCACTACATCAACGTCTTCTCGGTGCTGAAATCACTGGGCCTGCTCTCCGAGCAGCCCGTGCAGCTCGATTCCGGTCAGGAAGTGGTGCCGCTGC